>Ga0172378_10002275_pt1 | contig 17925 bp, 21 predicted proteins | sample GrowelOW332metaG_FD_119755 | JGI IMG/M metagenome (GOLD analysis project Ga0172378, IMG submission 119755) | Groundwater microbial communities from an aquifer near a municipal landfill in Southern Ontario, Canada - Pumphouse #3_1 metaG | ecosystem: Environmental > Aquatic > Deep subsurface >... | reverse complement strand
TGAAGCTACTCCAGCTTGCCACCACATTTGGCATTGATCTAACCACCTTGCCGGACATCAACATCGGCACGATGCTATCCGCAGCGCAACAAGCGGGGGCGACGGAAACGGAGATTGCTAATGCCAGCGCTATCCTGTTGGCACTGGCAAAGGACGTTGAGGCTGAAAGCGGCTTGGTGTGGGCTGATACATGGCTGGCACTTAAGTCAAGATTACCGGGGTACTTGCAGGGTATAACATGGCAAAATACACAGATTTAGACGCAGATTTAACACAATAGAGAGAGAGGGAAAATATGGCAGATTGGGTTCAAAAACTTATTTTAGGGGCATTGATTAGTGTGGTTGGCTTTTTCGCGGCAATGACCTATAACCGGCTAACGAGTATTGAGTGTCAGATATCGAGGGTACAAGTCGACATCGCGAAAATGCGTATCCTATCTGCCGATGACGTGAGGCAAATTTGTCGGCTTGAGTATTATCGGCTGAACAACAACGGTAATACCGCTGATTAAAATCCTGCCTGACTCCCTCATTAGGGTAGGGTTTTAAGCAGGGTATTTTTGCCCTGCTTTTTTTTGTGGTTGTATGTTATACAATTGTATAGATTATGCATAGCATAGCGTGTATGCGCTACAAATGCGATTCTAGCGCATTTAGTGCGATTTAGCTATGGAGATAGTACAAATGTATTGAGACGTAAATTAGGGGGCATTATGTGCGATTACGACGATATCAGGGATTTGATAGAACAAGCAATGGCGTTTTTATCGGATTCTGAAAAAGTTTGGCGCTTCTGCTTTTGGCAAGTGATTGTTTGGCAAATCAATGATGTACCTACAGAGCTTTTTCAAACACTGTCATTGTGTAAAGATACGAGTTGGATTTACTGTCATTGTGTAAAGATACAACTGTCATTGCGTAAAGATGCATATATGATTTACTGTCATTGTGTAAAGATGCAACTGTCATTGCGTAAAGATGCAGTTGCATTTTCAGGGGGTTTTGACATCCCATAGAAGAAGATCATAGATGATTTTTTAATACATTGAAGAAGAATTTATATACGAATGCGACAAAATATTTTGCTTACGCAAAAATTTGTCATTTACCTCAAGCTTTTTCTTTCCTCTCAAAATTCTTGACAAAGAATCTAATACCTCTTCCAATATCTTCTCTCTTCAATACCTCTTTCAATATCTTCTTCCAATAATCTTCTTGTATTTTCCCTCTCAATTATTATGAACAAGAAAAATCAAGATTACTGAAAACACCCCAACAAGGGCACTGAAAACAATCAACTATCTACTGCAAACGTTCAACTATCTACTGAAAACACTCAACTATTTTGGATTTCCTGGGGGAAAAACGGCTCTAAGTATTATAAGTATATTAAGATACTTATAAGGGGGAGGGATACACGCCCCCCTCTCCCCTTACGGGGGGGCGGTATCCCCAATTAGCAATGAGTAGTAGATGTTGTAGATATTTCAGACTTTTTCAAACAGTCTTATTACGTCACCTACAACAATTTTGAAGACTGCAAATACGTCACCTACAACAATTTTGAAGACTGCAAATATGTAACCTACACACTGCAATTACGTAACCAGAGACTGCAAATATGTAACCTACACACTGCAATAATGTAACCTATATTTCAATTTTGAGGAGGGTTTTGCAAGTCATAATAAACTCTTGTAATCAACTCTTGTAATAAGATTGTAGATGAGATCGGGAAAGGCATTGCTAACGCAAACCTTTCCCACTACATCAAGCTTTTCATTCTTCAATGATTTTTGAACACAATATTTTTAATTAATACTAATTCTAAGACTAATTCTAAGACAATATTGAGAGACAAAAATACCGGACATCGAAAAACAAAAAGAGGAGATTGAGATTTAATAAAAATCTTCTGATGGTGATAGCAAAAATCTGTTTGTAGTAGTGCAACATTGTAGAAGCTTCACAAATGCGATTCTAGACACTTTAGTTCAATTTGGGTATACAGATACTATAAAGTGGTTGAAGTGGCAAATAGGCTATATTCTGCAAAGGCATTGATGTCTAAAGGATAAAGTATTAGTTTGATTGTATTCAAGTTATGATAATATTTCAAGAGCTAAAAAAAGAGATAGTTGGAGAAGAAATATTTATGCAAAAAATGATTGTTTAGAGAGTGCTTGAAAAATATTTTGTAAAATATTTTGTTGTTCATAGCCAACAACTTACAAACTATTTTAAGAAAAATATCGAAAAATCTCTGCATATTGCGTTTATATTACGCAGTAGTTGAGTATAATATAGATAGACACGGATATTTACACGGATAGCAAAGACAATATTGAGAGACAAAATATACGGACAAACGAAAAACAAAAAGAGGAAATTGAGATTTAATATTTGGTAGTGGGATAGACCGGATTAATTACCCGGTCGACAAAGGCTTTACTTGGTTCCCCTTTCCCACTTACCAATTTTTTTGAACGGAATCAAGATATTGGAGGAACTAAGTATGGAAGATATTAAAAAGACTTTAAGTGGTTGGGCAAAGAGTTTTGGAATTTCAGAGAGATTATTCTATTACAAACTCAAAAATGGTGAGATTGTCAATAACGGCAATGGCTATAAAAAATCAGAATCATACATTGAGCCAAAAAAAGTAGGTAACAGGGTAAAGCAATATCAAAAAGTGGAATATGTACGGATGCCAGATCACCCTATACTAATTGATGCACCTGTTGACGGAGTTTCAGCTTGGAATAACAATCAAAAGTTTTACATCATTAACTGGAAAAATTCAAAGCAAGTTGGTTTTACGTTTGAAGATAGATTAATGATGGGTGTGATGGACACAATGTTTCGTATGCAATCTTCTGAGGATAGATTGCTGAATGATAACGAAAAATTATCTTATCAAATATCGTTTGAAAGCATTGCAAGATTGTTAACTGGCAAGGCAGGGCGTGTTAAGACTGATGTAATCAAGAACATGGTTACAAATTTTGTGGCAAAGGTATATGATTGGTCAGAAAAAGTACAAATAATTACCGGCGAACAAAAAGACAAAAATGGTAGTACCGAAATTCTGAAAGAAAAAGAGTTGAGGTTTGGCAAAAACGACTATGTAATTAACGGTAATTTTGTAACAGTCAGAAAATCAGTTTTTGCAAAAACTAATATTTCGTTACTGGATGTAGATACAAAATATTTTGGTTTTGGGAAGAATTACGAGAAAAACATACTTGCCAAAGCCAATTTTGCTTATCGAGTTGCAAGAGCGAATTCAATTTGCAAGGCAAACGGTAAATCAAATAAGGAGATAGCAATCAAAAAAATGAGTAAAGTTATTGGTTATGATGTTAATTCGGTCTGGATGCGTAATTATTTACGGTACATGACGAAACACGGTGTAATAATTGGTTATGCAATGGCAAATGATGTGGTTAGGCTTACCAGCAGTATGACTGCCGAAACAATTAAAGAAGATGCAATTGCAGAAGCAGAAGCAGAAGAAAAAAAAGAAGTAAGAACAAGAGATAAAGAAGCAGAAGCCATAAAGAATAACTTGGAGTACACCGAAAATAATGTGGCGATGATTGTTGCAAAACTTAAAGAAGCAGAAGAAGTAGTAGAAGTTGAAACAGAAACAGAAACAGAAACAGAAACAGAAATTATAGAGCAAGAGCAAGTGCAAGCAGAGGGAGAGCATACCATGAGAGCAAAAATACGGTTTGATAGTTTTTCGTCCTTTTCGTCTTTTTTAGCAGATGATGCTACAAAATCAATGATGAGATTAAAATCTGATTTTGATAAGATTCTTTTTGATATTCAAAAAGAAAAAAAAGAAAAAAATGAAGAAAAGGCAGATACTCCGATTAGTTCGATGCTGGAACAGTGGAGAGCCAAAATGTCAGTCTGATAGGAGGGAAAGGCATGGATTTACAAGAGCACAGAAGATTATTCATTGATGAGTTTTGCAAAAGATATTTGAATCAGACAGGGAAAGAATATAATGAAAAGATAGACTATATTTTAGGTCATAAAATTTGCGAATTATGTGTAAGACTAGAGAAAGAACGTACTAATGCAAGCGAATATCTTGAGTGGATTTTTGATTATTATGTGAATGACAAATACTTTAAAAAGTATTTGCCTGTTACAATGGATCTCCTTGTTAAAATGTGGGTAATTAACAAATATATTTATGCTTTAGTAGAGGCTGAAAGGGCCTCTAAAAAACAGCGGAAGTTATTACAAAATGCGATGATAAGTATGTGAGTTGGCTTGAAAAGTATAAAAATGAAACCTGCAAGGCCTGGGAGCTTATTAAAAAATATAAGGATGGGGTGGTGAATGAGTGACAATCTAAAAAACCAAAGATGACTTGCTCAGTGTTCTCCTTGGGTTTTTTTCCTCCGGTAATTATTTACCGGAGGTTTTTTTGTTTATGTTTTGCATAATTTAAAAGGAGTACGATGATGATTTACAATCTAAAAGTGGAAAACGAAAATAATACCGGGGATATGGCTTGTTCGCCGGTTGATTATTTTGATTTTGGTCAAAAAACAAAAAAAATAGACATACGGGAGGATATTGGCGAGATTATCACTAAGGATGATGCTATTATTATCGGCGGTGGTGGATTGATTGGATATCATAGGGATTGGCATAGGCGCATACAATCCATCATTGACATCGGTTGCAGAGTGGTATTGTGGGGGGCGGGTAGCAACAGGCATTATGATTGTACGGACGATATACCAGCATTGCGATTATCGTCCAGATGTATGGTTGGCATACGCGATAGGGATAGTGCCAATTATCTGCCTTGCGTGAGTTGTATGTCGGAGCATTTTGATAATTTAAAAATCAATCAAAAACAAGGCATAGGGCTAATAGCGCACACAGAGAGCGATTTAAGCGCATTTGGGGCAAGGCAAGGCATTGACACTATAGATAACTCAAGAGCGCTTAAAGACGTGCTACAATTCATTTCTGACCATACTGCCATAATTACCAATACTTATCACGGAGCATACTGGAGTCAGTTGTTGGTGAGGCCGGTAGTGATTGCACAGCCATTTTCCACAAGATTTGACCATTTGCCGGTGCCAGTGGGCAGAGTAGATAAGCTGGATATGGATGCCATCAGGGAGCAGATGGTTATTGCGGAGGTGGATGAGGGTTTATTGGCTGATTGCCGGGAGCGTAATATTGAGTTTAGTGGTCAGGTTATGGAGTTTTTGCGTATTTTTTGATGGTTTTTTGAGGGCGATAAAAATTATTTTGAAAATATTTTATCGTTGATTATCAAGTACTTACGGCGGAAAAGAGAAAAAAAAGCAAAAAATATATGCATATTGCGTTTATTTTCCGCAGTAGTTAGTAAAATAGAGATAGAAGCAAGTGGTGATATGAGCAAGCCTCACCACTACAACACAAAAACAAAAAGAGGAGAACAAACAATGGAAACTAACACAAACACAATCGACATGAAAGAAGTATACGAATCGGATATCATATTGATAAACCTGGAGTGGGAAGATGAGAAGAAGATGATAGATATCATTACCAAGACCACAACGACCAGAATATCACTACTCGATTTGAAAAAGAAAAAATGGAAAAGAATCGACTCGGCGCCTGTTACATTGCAAGAGATCAAAGGATGCGTATACGTCAATTGCGATCTCGGATATTGGTCTGTAATTGCAACGGAAGATGGATCACTGCAAGCGGATATCGAGAATGGATACGACGAGTACAATATGAAAACAAAAATGAAATATATGGGCGAGGATGTAATTGCCATTATGCCGGTGGCAGAACGGCACAGAAGCGTAAATACGTCAATATCGCTTAATAGTTTTATCCGCGAATTGTGTGATCCCATATTACTATTCGCGGATATACGACCGTATATTAATGCGCTCAAAGAAACAAATCCGCAACAAAAAATGGAACTAAGCAGAGATTGTATGGATGTATGCACCTTATTTTTGGATTATGTACCACAGCCAGACGAAAAATCGGAAATATACACATTGGATGATATGTTGCGCATTGTCGACGAAACAGAGAATGGCATGCAGGATGATATCCACTGCGAACTCTACGATATTTTGACTGACGAGAGATGGGTAATACATAATTGAGGATGATTGATATGGGGATAGGCAATAGTAGCCATCCCCCCACAAAAAAATATTGAGAATTTTAAAAATTATTGAGGAGAAAAATTATGGAGCAAAAATTACAATGCGAGATTTGCGGTGATGAAATTATATGGAGTGGTATGGGGAGGAAGAAAAAATATTGTGACCATTGCTCAAAACTGAGCCAAAGACGATACAGCAAAGATTGGCACGATGAGCACAAAGAGGAACGCAAAGAGTATATGAGGGAGTATCTGCGCGAGTATATGAGAGGATATTACCAAGACAAAGACAACCTCAAAAAACACACCGTGAGGATGCGTACTAATTATCTTATCCGGTCGGGCAAGATCAAGATGCAGGAGCAATGTGCAATCTGTGGTGCCACCGATAACCTACAAAGCCATCATATATCGTACGATGACCAATTGGCGGAGTACGCCATTGTCACGCTTTGTCACAGTTGCCACAGCAATCTGCATAATAATAATAATGTAGTCTAAGGAGATAAAAAAATATGGAGATCAATATGAAATGTAAAGAGCCGATACCACACAAATTACTGTCATCAATCTATGACGGCAAAGGCAAGTGCGCCGAGTGCAGTTTAAACAAAAAAAAGGGTGGTACTTGTAATGGAAGAAAACCCTGCGTGAGATATACAACCAAGCCGAGACCATCAGCATTGCAATTGGCAATAGATGACGCGGCCCGGGATTATTATTATTATCAGAGGGAGTATAACGGCATGGAGAGGGCAGTCCGAAAAGCAAAAGCGAGGATGGAAGAAGCCAAGGAACAATTAGAAAAACTCATCGAACAAAACAAAGACAAAGACAATCGGGAGCTACACTGATGAAAATCCATACCAATATGTTAATATGCCAGACCACTACTATTAAGTTTGGCATTTTTTATTTCATCAAGAGCAATTTTTTTTCCAAAAAACACTATGAGATTTGGATAGGCAATATCAAGATATTGTGATGGATGAGGATACTATGGATGATGATGAATATACAATTGTAGAGATTTGTCAAAGACTCAAAATCCAAAAGAAGAAATGGATTGATATTGCCGGAACAAAGGATAACTACAATTTAAGTGAGATATATCGGGCATTATTACATTTATATCCAGTAATAGATGCCCAACAGATTATTGATTATTGGTGAGAGAGATTGAAAAAAAAATATTGGGGAAAGATATGGCAAAAGGATACATAGAGGAACCGGCATTATTTGGGCATGGTTTTGTAACTGGTTTTGGCGATGACAATTTTTGCGTCAAAATCATTGACAGAAATTTGGCAAATAAAACCATCATCAAAAATCACTATTCGCACAAAATCTACAATGCCTCCTATATCCATTTGGGTGTATTTATGCAAGATGAGTTTGTTGGGGTGCTCCAGTTTGGCTATGCAATGAACCCTGCAAGTGCTGGATCTGTGGTAGCAGATACGGAGATAGATGAGTATCTCGAGCTTAATCGGATGTGGTTGGATGATAAAGCCCCTAAAAACAGCGAGAGCAAAGCAATATCATATGCAATAAAAGTCATAAAGAGGGCATATCCAAAAATTAAATGGATACAGAGTTTTGCCGATGAGAGATGCGGAAAGTTTGGGATTGTGTATCAGGCCAGCAATTTTAAATATTACGGTGAGCATGAGAGCGATTTTTGGGAATACAAAGGCATTGTCTACCACAATATCCAGATGACGGTATCACCAGGGACAAGGAGATACAGCAGAGAGGTAGCGGAATTACAACAAAACAAAGATAAGGCAAAAAGACTACACCTCCGACAATTCCGATACATTTTTTTTATTGATAAAAAATCCGAGAGTAAAGCAAGATTACAGCAAAAGCCGTATGAAAAATGGTATAAGAATGAGGATAAGACAGAAGCAGAAGATAAAGCAGATTATGGATTATTGATGAGAGATTAAAAAAATATGAGAGGATAAATTATGAAACGAAAACGAGATGATAATCAATTGGTATTATCATTTTTTGATTTTGATGATGAAAAAGAAAATAATTGGGAAGAGCATTGGGATGGTATGCCAGATTGGGATCACGACAAAAAGGACACACCCTACAAGATTATTATTCGTTGCAAAAATCAAACAGACTGGATATCTCTGGGTGATCTACTATCAATACCATTATGCGATATACCAAGAGCGACAATATCAACATGGTATCCCAAAAAAAATAAAAGGGATTTGAAATCCTACAGAATAATATTGGAGGGAGACACAAGATGAATCCAACATATCCAATATACATCATATCGAAAGGTAGAGCAGATAGCCGCAAAACAGCAAGGAGTTTGGATTATCTGCAAGTACCATATAATATTGTAATCGAACCACAGGAGTACGATGATTACAATAAGTACATACCATCAAACAAGATATTAATATTACCTTTTTCGAATCTGGGTCAAGGCAGCATACCAGCAAGAAATTGGGTATGGGCACACGCCAAAAATACTGGTGCAAAACGACACTGGATAATGGACGATAATATATGGGGCTTTTATTATGCCAACAATAACGAAAGGATACTGGTATCTGATGGATCAATATTTAAAATCACAGAAGAATATGTAGACCGCTATGATAATGTAGGGATTGCTGGACTCAATTACAGATTCTTTGTGACAGACTCCGAAAATAAACCACCAATAACTTATAACACGAGGATATACTCCTGCATACTGATTGATAATAGTCTACCAATACGATGGAGAGGGAGATATAATGAGGATACAGACCTATGCTTGAGATATCTCAAATCAGGAGGATGTACAATATTGTTTAATTGTTTCTGTTGTGGCAAAACCGCAACGATGACAATGAAGGGAGGTAATTCTGACCATCTTTATCAAAATGACGGAAGAGAAAAAATGGCAGACAGTTTAATTGAACAACATCCAGATGTCGTGACAAAAACATGGAAATGGCATAGATGGCAACACCACGTGGATTATACACCATTCGCGCAAAATAAACTGATATACAAAAAAGATTATGACAAGAACAATATCACAAAATACAAAGCGACTAAAATAAAATTGACACAATCAGAATTAGAACAGTACGAAATGTACCTATGCACAAAAACAAAACAACAAGATAACCAATTATTATTATTTGATCATGACAAAACATGACAAAAAAAGTATTTTTAACGATTTTTTGACGAAAATCACCACCGGAAGAAGCTATTTGGTACGACTGTGAAAGAAACTGTGTTTGAAGATGTTATGGAATATATGAAGAGGTAAAAAATTATGGGCATTAGAGGTAAATCAAAGTCTGCAAAAGAAGTAGCCGCAAAGAATAAGGCACAGATAGCGAAGTTACAAAGAGAGTATAGTGCGGCAGGCAGGGATATCGGTAGTATCCCGAAAATAGAGAATAAGAAGAGAAGAAGAAAGTGCGAGAAGAGTTATTTGGAATTTTGCAAGACGTACTTCAAGCATTTGTTCACGGTTGATTTTAGTCCGAGTCATCTGTTGGTAATTAAGGAAATTGAAGAGGTGGCAAAGAAAGGTGGATTACAGGCTATTGCAATGCCGAGAAGCAGTGGTAAGAGTACATTGTGTGAGATAGGGTCTCTATGGGCTTTACTTTGTGGACATAGAAAATTTGTAATGCTGATAGGGGCAACAGAGAGTGCAAGCAGGGAGCAATTGGAAAATATCAAAGTAGAGTTGGAATTTAACGAGTTATTACAAAAGGATTTTCCGGAGGCATTATATCCAATTGCAAAATTAGAGGGAGTAAGTAAGAGAGCGCCGGGTCAGACTGCGAATGGTGGCGAAAAGACTAATATCAGCTGGACAGCAAATGAGGTAAGTTTCCCCACAGTAAAGGGAAGTAAGATTAGCGGTGCAACTTTGAGGGTAGCTGGTATAACAGGCCGGATCCGTGGTACAAAAAAGACTATTGCTGGTGGCGTTAGTATCAGACCTGATTTGGTGTTATTGGACGATATCCAGACAGAGGATAGTGCCAAAAGTACAATGCAATGCAATGAGCGGTTAAAGATAATTAACTCTGCGGTATTGGGATTAGGTGGAGCCAAAACCAAGATATCGGTGTTCTCTCCTTGTACGGTAATTAGCAAAGGCGATGTCGCGGATGTGATTTTGGACAGAAAACAATATCCTGAATGGAATGGGATAAGAATCAAGATGATGGAGAGTGAGCCAGTAAATAAGAAGTTATGGGAAGAGTACGAGGATATCGCAAAAGACAGCTTGCGTGAACTTGGTAACATCAGCAGGGCTACAGAGTTTTACAAGAAGAATCAAAAGGCTATGGATGAGGGTGCAAAGATTTATTGGGAGCAGAGATTTAATCCGGACGAAATTTCAGCAATCCAACACTGTATGAATTTGAAAATCCGGGATATGCGGAGTTTTCAAAGTGAATACCAGAATAATCCACTTACGGAAGAATATGGCATTACAGATAGACAGATAAGCAAAGAAGATATACTGGCAAAATTGAATGGTCTTGGTAAAGGAGTAGTGCCGTTAAACTGCGACAGGGTTTCAATGTATGTCGATATTCAGAAGGAAATCTTTTGGTATTCCATTGTTGCGAGTGATGAAAATTTTACGTCTGCAATTATCGAGTATGGGGCTTTTCCCGAACAAGGATTACCTATATTCGATTTAACCAATTTACGAAAAAGCTTATCTGATATCTATGGTGGCAGTGTAGAGGGTAATGTCTTTCGGGGACTGAAAGATTTTATTGAAACAAAATTGCAACAAGAATATATCCGTGAAGATGGTGCGAGTATGAAAATAGAGCGTTGTTTGATTGATGCCAACTGGAATGAATCAACGGAGAGCGTCTATAAGTTTTGTAGGGAGTCAATGTTTTCCGCAATTCTATTTCCATCTCACGGCAGGGGTATTACCGCTTCTGCTTGTCCGATGTCTCGATACAAATCAAAGCCGGGGGAAAAAAGAAATTACGATTGTATTCTTACAATGGGAGGAAGCAAAAACAGAAAACATATTTTGATTGATACAAACTCTTGGAAGAGCTTTTTGCAGGGTCGGTTTTTAACCCCGATTGGTGAAAAGGGATCTTTGACAATCTATGGAACAAATAAGACAAATCATGAGTTATTGATAGACCATTTGACGGCAGAGTATTTCATCGTTACTTCTGGTCAAGGTCGAACTTTGAAGGAGTGGCGAATCAGACCGGATAGACAAAGAAACGACTGGTGGGATTGTATTGTTGGGGCTTTGGTAGGATTGCATTTGTCCGGGTCAAAGTTACCGGAGTGGGATAACAAAGCCGAGAAGCAACGTATCAGCTTAAGGAGCGTCACCAATAGGGGTAATTTTGCGAATAAGGCTAATAGTAGTATGGATATACACGAAAAGACTAATGACGCTAAAAACACTACTACAACGCAATCTAGACGTATATCACTAAAAGAATTGCAGAATAGGAGATAAAATATGTGGAAAAGAGAGAACAGAGTATATCTGCCTGGTGCATTAGGCGACAATCTGATGCTGTTGCCATTTGCTTTATCTTGTGCGGGGATTACAAATGAAGATGAAATCTATCCGGCACTAGAATTGTACATGGATTTGTCAAGACAGCATTTTATCAGAGGAGATATCAACTCCCAGAATGCTGCGGCAAAAGTATTGGGTTGGGAGATAGAGTTATTCAAAATGCAGCCATATATCAAGGAGATACACTATCAGCCTTTTTTTGACAAAGAATGGATAAAGAATCAAGGCATACTTAACACAGATTATCAGCGGACAGTAAAGCAGATTGATATGGGCAAGGGAGATATCATGTGGCGTAATAATTGCCTACATCGTAATCTCAAATATTGGAGTGCAGACAAGCCGTGGTTGTATCTTCCAAAGGATAGTTTTTTCGAAAAAGAATTTGCAAATAAAATTGTAGTTAGTGCTACTCCGAGATATTACAATAATTTTGTAACCTGGCGAAGCCTACATAAGTATTCGGAGCATTGTGTATTTGTTGGAACCGACGCAGACAAAGAGGGATTTTATTGGCGTACTCATTTGGACATACCGCACTACAAGATTAATAATTTTGTGGAGATGGCATTGATTATTAAGCACTGTGCTTTTTTGATTGGCACACAAAGCTTTCCTGTTTGTTTGGCAGAAAGTATGAAATCAAATCGTATCATCATACAGGCTCCGAGTGTACCTGATGTAATACCTCATGGTGGCTGTGGTAATGCGGTAATTGACGAAGCAGATTTTGAAATAACATTAGAATTATATGTAGATGCTTTTTTGAAAAAATAAAATATAGGGAGGATTATTATGGAAGATAAATATGACCGTATGGAGATTGCTGATCTGCGAAAAGCAATCAAGAAGAAGAAAGAAGAAATAGAGATATTGCGTAGGGCAATTGTTGATCGGATAGAGGACATGAAAGAGTTGGAGCGGGAGATATTAGATAGGTTGGATATTGCATGATGTATATATTCTCTTTATTTTTACTTTGTTTGTAAATGCGTGTACACAAAAATATTTTTGGAAAAAATTATGCCAGAATTAGATATGGAGAAATTATTGCAGGATGTAGCCGAAGCTCCTGCAAGTGGTAGCGTGGATGGTCAAGCTTTTTCCACTCACAAAATTAATGATCTGATTGCGCTGGATAGATATCTTGCCACAAAAAAAGCAATGAGCAAAGGCAAATCCGGTATTCGAATTATGAAATTATCAGGTGGTAGTGTAAATGACTAAAGCTAAATCTAAAACTACTAAAGCTAAATCAGACAAACAACCTATATCATTGGCGGCACGGTATGATGGTGCCGCTACCACAAGATCAAATGCAAAACACTGGAGTTATGCCGATTATAAATCCGCAGATTTAGATTCCAATTTTGAAACCAGAAAGACTTTCAGAATGCGGGCAAGGTACGAAGTCCAAAACAACTCTTATGCTAAAGGGATTGCTTACACTATAGCAAGTGATACTATTGGTACCGGGCCGCATATCCAGATTGAGGGTGATGACTACACCACAAGACAAATCGAAAACGATTGGTCAAAATGGAGTAAGGCAATAGGTCTATCCGATAAGTTGCGTACTGCGAGATTTTCAAAATTAGTCGACGGCGAAGCATTTTTGCTTTTGACCACCAACGACAAAATCAATGACAAAATCAAACTAGATGTACAACTAATAGATGCAGATAGGATTACAAGCAATACTATTAGTTTTTCCGAAAATCTCATTGATGGGATGGAGATTGACGATAAGGGCAACGTAACAAAATATAAGATGCTGGAAAATCATCCAAGTGAAAAAATCACTACAAAAACAACTGACATTGACGCTAAATACATCATACATCTGTACGACATTTTGAGGCCGGGACAACACAGGGGCGTGAGTGAGTTATCACCTTGTTTAGATTTGTTCGGACAACTGAGAGATTATACAAGGAGTGTATTGACAGCCGCACAAACAGCAGCCTGTTTGACGGGTGTTATTCAAACTGATGCTCCTGCTGGTGGTGAGGCCGAGAGTATTGAGCCGATGGAGACAATTGAGCTAGCCAGTGGACAATTGCTTACTATGCCAGCCGGGTGGGAACTCAACATGACAAAAGCGGAACAACCCACTACCTCTTATGGCAGTTTCAAACAGGAAATTTTAGGTGAGATTGCAAGGTGCTTACAATGTCCTTTCAACATTGCGTATGGCAATAGCAACAATGCCTCTTATGCTTCAAGTCGTTTAGACTGGCAAATCTATCACAAGGCAATCCGATTGCAACAAAAGATGATGGCTGATAAGGCTTTAGATAAGATATTCGCAATGTGGTTTTCTGAGTGGCAACTTCAAAATAACCGCAGGGATGTAGTTGCTAATCATGTATGGATTTGGGATGGAATTAACGAACACAGTGATCCGTACAAGCAGGCTCATGCCGATGCAATTGAGTTACAGAATTGCACTACCAGTCTTTCCACAATTTATGCTCTCAAGGGCAAAAATTGGGAGACCGAAATCAAGCAGATTGCGAGAGAGCGTGAAGCATTGAGAAGTCTTGGATTAGTAATTGGTCAAGTAGTGCCAGACGAAAAATTATTAGAAGAAGATAATGAAGATATAGAGGATAAATCGAATGAAACAGAAAATGATCGAGATTAAAGCCTACGCGGAGGAAACCAAAAAGCCTGCAACCGTAAAGGGATTGGCTTACAATGGCGGTATCCTCGATGTAGGTATTGGTAGTGGTGTAGTACTGGATTTACAAGGACTGGAAATCCCCGACTCTATCCCACTGCTTGCTGACCATAAAAACGAAGTCGGTAATAAGATTGGCGACATCAAAGCAGAGATTATTGATAATGCCTTATGGATTGAGGGCAAGATTACGAGCGAGAATTTCCTTGCTCAAAATATTATCACACAATCTAAAGCCGGTGGCAAGTGGCAATTGAGTATTGGTGCAAGGATGACCGAGTACGAAGTGTTGGAAGAGGAAACCGAAATCAACGGGCAGATGATTGCAGTAGGTATGATTGTTGCCACAAAATCAGTATTACGCGAAGTAAGTATTGTGGCTATTGGTGCGGACAAAAACACCAGCTTAGAAATTGCCGCAAAAGCAGTTGTAGATATTGAAGGAAGAGAAACTAATAAACCTATAGGAGAGAATGTTATGGACGAAAAAATTAAAGAGAATGAAGTAAAAGACGAAGCCACTGTAGACATTCATGCCGCACTTAAGGCCGAACGTGATAGATATAAGGCTATCAAAGATGTCTGTGATGGCGATGTCGAAATTGAAAACAAGGCAATCGAAGCCGGTTGGTCAGCAGACCAGACTGCCAAAGCAATGTTGGATAAGATGAGAGCAAATAGACCCGCTGTAAATGTCAACGTCAAGGCCGAAGCCAATACCGACAAGACCATCGAGGCCGCTCTGATGATTCGTGCTGGTGTTGACGAAAAAGAAATCATCAAAGAATGTGGCGAACAGGCAATCGAGGCCGGTTACAAGGCCCGTAATATCAGTGTTAAGGATGCCGCTATTGCTTGCATCAAGGCAAGTGGTCAGAGTGTTGGTTTAGGTTTTGGTAATGGCGAAATCAAAGCCGCTTTCACTACCTCACTGCCGGGTATTCTGGGCAATGTTGCTAACAAACGTCTCCAGCAGGCTTTTGCCAGTTATAGTCCTGTTGCATTTAAATTGGCACAGACTGCCGATATTAACGACTTCAAGGCTTCCGAGATTTATAACATCGCTGATTATAGCAATCTTACCGAAGTCGCAACGTCTGGTAATGACACCGGCAAATTGGCCGCTGATAAGTTCGTCGAGCACAAGGGGACTAACCAATTGAAAACTTATGGCAAGATTGTAAGCCTTACCCGTCAACAGATCATCAATGATGATTTGGGAGCCTTCTTGAAAGCCGCTGATATCCTTGGTAATCGTTGCGCGAAGACCATTGACCAGCTTTTCTTTAAGAAGCTTTTGGCTAATGGTGCAATGGCTGACCAGAGTAATCTGTTTAGTTCCGCACACAATAACTTACTGGATATCACCAACTATGCTTTAGCCGTGGATAAGGTCAAACTGGCTATTGCTGAATTTCTGAAACAGACTGGTCTTGATGGTGAGCCGATTGGCGCAATGCCTAAGTATCTGGTTGTGCCACCCGAACTGTATTTCCTTGCAAAAGAGATTTGCGAGAGCACTTATATGGTCGGTGGCAGTGCAAAGTCTACCGCTATGAATCCTGTTGCCGGACTGCTTGAGGCCGTGCAGAGTCCTTACCTGTCCAACAGTACCTATACTGGGTATAGCGCGACTGACTGGTATCTGTTCGGTAATCCGATCGAAGTGCCTGCAATGGAAATTGGATTTTTGAAGGGGCAGAGCACACCTACTATTGAGGGGTCGGATGCCGAGTTTGATACCCTTGGTTACAGCTGGAGAGTGTACTATGATATCGGTATTGGTGTCGCTGATTATCGCGGTGTGCTCAAAGCCGGTACTGTTCCCGTCGAAAGTTCTTCTGGCGAGTAAGGATAATTGATAATTAGCGGGTGCGATAACATCAATCCCGCTATATTGGGAAGAATATGAATTATTTACAAAAATCCGCAGAATATATTAAAAAGATGAGGGCAAAGGCTACAGAGGTAGATATTACCCTCAATGATGTTGACTGTAAAGCCACTGTGGGTAGTACTCTATTCAAGAGCAGTGGTAATTTTGCTGGTGGCATATATGAGCGTTCGGTTGATTTTTTAATTGCGGTTGATGCTTTAGATGCTATGCCCACAACTGATGATGTGATTACCTGGAATGACAAAAATTTTGCCATCGTGTCTTACAATGGCGAGCCTCCTGTTAGATATTCTGATCCTCTTGAAACCACTTATCGGATACACTGCAAGGAGGTAGGAGGGGAATGATAACGACTATTGCAGACAGTATTGCGACACTGCTCAATGAGGGCACTGGGGAAGATGAGATAGTTGCCGTAGTGGATTATGTGCCGGATTTTAACTTGAGGGATTTGGATGAAAGGCAGATTGTAATCGTGCCTACTGGTTGCGATTGGGACAATCTTACGAGGGGCAAAGTGTCAAGGACTTATGTATTTGAGATAGGGGTCTTGCAGAGATTGTCCGGTGAGGATGAGATTGAGGATTTTTGCGAGTCTGTAATCAGTATTGGTGATAGGCTAAAAAATAGTATGATTGGCGATTACCGATGCATGTCGGTCGAAACTATACAATTGTACAATCCGAGTGATTACAAACAAAGTAAGAAAGCGGTTGGTGTATTGCGAGCGAGGTACAAGGGTTTATGATAATAGACATCAATGCGAAAATTATATCATCATTTGACCGTGTTGCCAAAGCCGCAAAAAAGGCAAGCAGCAAGGCGTTGAGAAGCTCCGGTGCATACTTGCGGAAGGTTGTGCAGAGCGGGATTAAAAAGGGTAAGATTAAAGACGGTGAGATGATACCGAGTAAGCCGGGTACACCACCGCACTACTGGCAACAGCCGGGGCTTAATTTCAAGAAGTCAATTCTTTTTGGTGTTGATGCGGAAAATGAAAGTGTGGTCGTGGGTGCAATTGCAGGTAGATATGGCAAGCTTGGCCAACTGCATGAGTTTGGCGGTAGCAAAATGAATAAGGTATGGGATAGAGAAACGAAGAAAGAAATCAGTGTGTTGGCGACTTATCCGGCACGGCCTTTTATGGCTCCGGGTCTGGCGAAGAGCAAAGATAAGATAAGCAAATTTTGGGAAGATTCAATAAAATAAGAAGGAGAAATTATTATGGCGAAAATAGGTATTGACGCAAAACTTTTTATCGGCGAAACCGGGACACAGCCTACGGTCGAGTACGAAAATGTACGAAACGTGACTATGAGCTTGGAGCGGTCAGAAATTGATGCTACTACAAGAGCGGCAGATGGGTGGGAGGTAATTTTGGCTGGTCTCAAAAAGGCAACACTGGAATTTGAGGCACTGCCTGATTCGAGTGACACAACCTACAACGATTTGCACACCGCATTTTTGGCTGGTACTACAAAGGCAATTTTCATCTCTGATGGTGATGGCAATGGTCTTGATGCGGACTGGACTATTGTGAGTTTCAGTGAGGATCAGCCTAACGATGAAGCGATTGTGGCAAAAATCAAATGCAGACCTACACTTGTTACCCGTGCT
>Ga0172378_10002274_pt1 | contig 17926 bp, 13 predicted proteins | sample GrowelOW332metaG_FD_119755 | JGI IMG/M metagenome (GOLD analysis project Ga0172378, IMG submission 119755) | Groundwater microbial communities from an aquifer near a municipal landfill in Southern Ontario, Canada - Pumphouse #3_1 metaG | ecosystem: Environmental > Aquatic > Deep subsurface >... | reverse complement strand
GAAAATTGGAAGAGCATGCAAAAGAGCATATGGAAATGGTAGCTCAGCAAGCCGAGCGAATCAAGAAATTATTCAATGCGGAAACGGTGAAGTATGCAAGCTGATTTAACCGCCGGAACAATACCAATATTCAGCCAGTCATCTATGACTGGCTTTTTTTGCAAAAACTTGATATAAAAAGGTATCCAAGAAATACTATTTTTAGGAGTTTTTAGTATCGCTTGGAGTAGGTTTTTAGTTTTGGGGTTTGTTTTTGAGGCGGAATTGGTAGGGGGATTCGCCAAATTTTTTCCGGAAACGGTAGCACAGGTAATTACTATCGCAAAAACCGCACTCGCTTGATATGTCTGACATGGACTTATCGCTATTAAGCAGCATGGTTCGGGCATGTTGCAATCTTAAATTCAACAGATAACTGAAAAATGACTCCGACATAATGCGTTTGAAACTGCGGGAAAATGTACTTTCACTGCTTCCAAAAATTTTAGCAACTTTATTGCGGCTGACATCGTACATGAAATTATTATTGAGAAAATTCAACACTTTATCCAACTTATGCAATTCATTATTGCCGTTGTCTTTGAATAGTTGTTTCTCATGGTAGAGTCGGCTTACTGTAATTAACAACTCTGTAAAAATTAATCCAATATTAAGATCAAAACCATCAGACTTATTTTGCAACTCTTTTTCTATACGGTGGTAGAACATTTGCATTGCGTAGGTATGTTCTGGCAACAATACTAACCGATGTTCAAAATTAAAAACTGAACGCGACTTTGGTTCGAGATTAAAAAAGGTTCGATATCCAGGGATAGAATATAATTTATCTTGACTTATAGGTAATCTCTCTGGATACCAGATAAAGTTCATTAATGCCAAATTATGTTGTTCGTGGTAGTGGTGAACTTCTCCTGCCGGTGTAATATAGGTATCTCCGGGGCTTAATAAATAAGTTTTCCCCTGATAATCATACAAGCAACTGCCGTCAAGTACTATTGACATTTCCTGAAAATCGTGGCGGTGAACATTCCCAAGGGTTTGTTTATTCTTTACAATATTAATTGCAACGGGTGAATAACAATTTGCCAACTGAAAAAAATCAGATTGATCCATTACTTCGATATTATTTACAAATGTTGACATATTTATTCTCCTTTTTTTTACATTGACTTAATATAGTATATCAAAGTAAAGTTGTCAAATAGAAAAAATACATTTTTGACACAATATTTATATTTTTTGCTATTTTCTTTAAGGTTTATTTCATTTTTATGTGGTATATTATATATATTGAAAAAATAAAATTGAGGAATGAGTATTATGAAAAATGCAACTGTAGAAAAATTAAATTCTCCAAGATTTAAAGAAATTCCATTAAACAAAATAAAGGCAACTGGTTTCCTGCGTGAGTTTTTAGAGCGACAAAAACAGGGGTTGTCAGGGAATTTCCAATCTCAAAAATATCCATTTCAATCATGTCTTTGGGAGGGAATAATTGATGCAGGATTTTGGGAACTTGATTATAATGGCAATCCTGTACCGATTCCTGGTGATAATCGTTGGTGGCCTTATGAACAAACTGCATATCTTTTAGACGGTTTGTTGCGATTGGGAATTTTGATTGATGACCAAGAGATGATTGATTTATTCCGCCGCAATTTGACTTACTTGATTAACCATGCAACGGATGATCGGTTGGCGGGGAAATGTTACAACTATAATTCAGAATGGCCGATGGCGGTATTTTTCAAGGCAGTTACTGCATATTTGGATGTCTTTCAAGATAAAGAGGTTTTGGAGGCATTTCACCGTCACTATCAAGCAATTTCTGCGGAAGAATTTGGCGACGGTTACCGTAATATTATCAATATTGAGGGGTTAGTCAATATCGCACAAAGAACTGGCGACAAGAGTTTAATTGAAAAAGCTGAAAAAGCGTATGAACTATTTAATAAATTCAGGCATCCGCAATTTGCAAATATGTCAATACCTTTAGATGATTTAAAAAATAGTGAAAATATCGTGGTTCATGGCGTAACTTTATGTGAAGAGATAAAACTTCCTGTTATTCTTTATATGGCAACTGGCAAAAAAGAATATCTTGATGCTGCCGAAAGAGGGTGGGCAAAAGTTATGGAAGTTCATGGACAAATCAGTGGAGTCCCTTGTTCAACCGAACATGCTTTTGGTCGTGACCCAGAGGCAGGTTATGAAACTTGTGTGATTTCGGATTCGCTTTATAGTTTGGGATTCTTTTTAATGGCAAGTGGCGGTGTATCTTATGCAGATCAGGCTGAAAAGATTGCTTATAATGCTTTGCCGGGAGCGGTAACTAAAGACTTTTCGGCTTTGCAGTACTTCTCTGCTCCAAATCAAGTTGTTGCGACACCATTCTCTAATTCGACAAGTTTCCTTTATGGATCAGCGCCTTTAAGGCAGTATCGTCCAAACCATTTTGCTGCATGCTGTCCGGGTAATGTCCATCGTGCGATGCCGAATTTTGTTTCAAGAATGTTTATGACTTGTCAAGACGGAACTCCTGCGGCAGTATTTTTCGGTCCTGCTGAATTAAGTGGCGAATATAATGGCATAAGTTATAAAATTATTGAAAAAACAAATTATCCTTTTGAGGGAAATATTGAATTTAACTTCTCGGTATCTGACAATGGTGCAATTCCTTTTGTATGGCGTATTCCAGAGTGGTGTCAAAAGTATGAAGTCAAATTGAATGGCGAAACAATTAATCTTGCTGATAATTTTAGTGGAAATTTCCTTCGACTTGAAAACTTGAAAAATGGTGACAAGTTAGAACTTATTTTAACCCTTGAAGTCACTCACAAGCAAGACCGTCATTGGAGTTGGTTTGAGCGTGGTGCATTGGTTTATAGTTTAGGAATTGACCATACAACAGTCAAAGAAAATTGCAGTGAAAAATTCCCTCCGCTCATTATGGAGCCGACTTCTGCATGGAATTATTCAGTAGATCCAGAGGCAAAAGCAACTGTGCTCAAAAATTCTGCGGCAACAAATTATCCTTATGACTCTGCTCCTGATTTTTTGGAAGTTAAGGCAAAAAAGGTCAGGGGTGCTTTTGCAGAACTTTTTGATACTCGTTATACTCCGCAATTGCCGTTATTCTGCGAACTTGAAGATGAAGAAGTGACTTTGAAACTTGTGCCAATGGGTTCAACTGAAACTCGCCTGACTGCCTTCCCTGACGGTAAGAAGCGTAAAATGCTTCATGTTCTTTCTGGCTATACCGCACCAGTAGAAAAAATTGAAAATGCGGAAAAACTTGATGCAATGGAATTTCGCAGTTTGTCAGAAGAAATAAGAGTTGATAGAAGTGGTTACTTTGATTTAGCAAGATTTTACAAGAGTGCTGGGGTTAATAATAGTGCCTATTTGCAGGTGAGATTTTATGCAGAAGAACCTTGTGAAGCGACATTATGTATCATGATGAGCGACGGCGGAACAATTTATTTTGACGGTGAAAAGGTCGCTGAAATTCCGACAATTATGGAAGCAGAATTTATGCACCCATTATGGTTCAAGGTAAATGCGAAAGCAGGACATAATCACATTATGCTTCATGTAGTTGATGGCTTAAAAACTTATGACCACCGCGAAGCATGGGGAGTAATGGTAAAAGTTTTTACTGATAAGGAGTAAAAATGAATAATTTTGAAAAAAGTATTGTAGTCAATCGAGTACGTTACAGTTTTGGCAATAATGGTTTGCCGAAAGAAATTTTGCTTCCAGCTGAATTTGATAATATTAATTTACTTGCGACTGATCCCAAATGGGATATAAGAGATGAAAATAATCAGATGCTTGAAGTCAAATTTACAGAAGAAAGCACTATGGAAGTTATTGAAAAAGAGGATTATACCACAGTTAATTTCCATTCTCTTCAAGTAACTCTCGACCAAAAATTGCAGATGAATATCCGTTATTCACTTTATAAAGACGGAACAGTTTTTGCCGAACCATTTCTTTTTGGAACCATGTGTAATCCAATTAAATTGTCCAAAATGGCGCTTGTAATGGAGTTGAATATGAGTGAGGTTGCCAAGGTGCGTTTTGCGATGCCTTACCGCCCAAAAGAGGTTGACGGCAAACTTATTCAAACCTCTGCGCCGGAGAGAGAGCTTGCCCCGGGAGATGATCGCATAATTGAAAATGGAATTTTCCCACAAATTGGTTTATACTGCTGCTCAAACAAAAATTTAGCTCTTTATGCTGAAATTTTTATGGAATCAGACGGTTCAGCAGCAGGGAAAAATGCCGATACTGAATCAAGTGTAATTTGGGAAAATGGTAATCCAATTCTTACATGGAATTTCCAAAATCGTACTGATGCCCCAGTTTGTGGTCCATGGCAATGGAGAAATCGCTTCGGTTTTGTGATTGCACCTGCCCCGATTGAACGAAAATTCCCACCATTTGCGATGTTCCATTATATTGATAATTTTGACCGTTATCCAGATGAAGAGACTTTGCAGAGCATTGTGGATAGCGGAGCAGATGTATTGATAATCCATGAAAATTGGCGAAGTGATATTCAAAATGGCGGACAGCCAATTAATATCAGGCGATTGAAAAAAGTTATCGATTTTGCTCATAAGCATAATATTCGCGTAGCCTTGTATATGCGAGGGAGCGAACCGTCAGTAAGTGAAAATTATCTTGATTGGTTCTCTGAACTTTTAATTCCAAATTATGACGGACTTTATATGGATTATGGCGGCCCATTCGGTTTTATGAAACCAGCAGATGAATTAAATCCCGGCGGCAGTATTCTTTTCCGACATCACCATAATCTGGCGCGTCTTCGCCGTATGACTGCTGGTGAAAATGGCTTCGTGCTTGCTCATACTGGACCAATGTTTTCGGCAATTGGTATGACGGGGGGATTGATTGACGGCTATGTATCAGGCGAGGGAGAAAAGGGACTTTTGCTCCGCAGTCAATTTGACCATGCTTATTACTCTATGGCGGCGGTTGCTTCGGGATCGCTTTGGAGTGCGGCATTTCCTGAATACGGCAGCAAGGAGATAATTCCATTTTTGGCGGCGACCGGACAGTATCCGCATGTGCCATTGGGAACTCAATTCCAAAGTTGTTCGCTCTCACATCCGCCGGTTGCGGCAATCAATGATCAGGTATTTATGCCATTATGGAGATTGTGGCAGCTTATGAAAGGAAAAACCGATCTGAAAGTTTTTAACGACTATAATTCAGTTGGTGTTTTCCCGAAAGAGGAAAATATTTCACACTATATGATGTGCAAAGACAATGAATTGGCAGTTTGTATTTATGGTAACTTCTCCCGTGAAACACAAAAGGTAAGTGCTGTAATTAATTGGGAAAAAACTGAATTTTCTGCTGAAAATAAAAAAATTACTCTCTGCATGGATGGCAAAGCAATTACACTTGATAGAGATAATTTCGAAATTCCGCCATTGGGAGTTGCGGCAATTGTTGTCGGTGAAGCAGATTTTACTTCATACATGCGACCTTTCCCTAAATTGTGCAAAAAGGGAGAGAAATATCTTAAAAAGGTAGAGCAGCAAAAACTTAATCGTGCCTGCCCAGTTGAAGCAGAGAATTATTATTTACGGGTAAGGGTGCCTGATATTGCAATCACTTATGAAAATTCAATGGTGCTTGACTTGTATGATAACCGTTTTGTTTTAGGCGAAGTCCTGTCTGACGGTACATTCAAAAAACTTGGCTACCTTGGTAAAAATGGTTTCCAGACCGAGGAAACTAAAAAGGAAGATTTTGTTACTAACGGTATGGAGTCAGTCTGGGTTGATTTGAAAGAAATTGTTGGCAGCGGTACCAAACACTTGGCAATTCAGAGTTTGCATAGAGGTGACTTGTATTATGTGAATGTACCATTTTACTCATTTATTCAAGTTGAATTGGGAACCGTCAAAGGCACAAGTGATTACCAAATTGAATTTATGAATGAATTGGAGGAAGATCGCTCATTTATCAATTTTTCAGTTAAAATAAAAAAATAACTGAAAAATGTAATATTTTAAGGATTTTTTGATAAAAATAGTGATTTTTGCCCGAATCTTTATATTTTTTGATAAAAAAATTAAGGTTTTTTTAAAATTTTATGGTATAATATTATTGATGAAAATTTTTTATAGTTATTTATTTAAATAACTGTTATGTCAATAAAGTAAAAAAATTATTTTAAATTTAGCAGCACACGGGGTGTTGTTAAAGATAGAAAAGTGAGGCAAAAGAAGAAAATCACCTCAATTTTCGTTATTAATGAGGACGGTATTCCCATTAGTATTTTATTTAAACTGTCTAACAAAAAAAAGGAGACAAAAAAAATGAAAAACTTCAAATTTACTTTAATTGAATTGTTGGTGGTTATTGCAATCATTGCGATTCTCGCAGGAATGTTGCTTCCCGCACTTAACAAAGCTCGTGAAAAAGCTCGTGCAATTTCATGTGCAAACAACCTCAAAACCTTGGGTTTGGGTAGTGCAATGTATGTAAATGACTCTGCTTATTATCCAAATAACGGTTCAGGTGTAAATTCATCATGGATGCACAAAATTGCTCCTTATATCGGAGTTGAATTAAATGCTTCAGGTGTTTTTGATGCTGACCAGAAAGTAGCGGTTATCAAGTGTCCTTCTGATTCAGAACCGATGATGAAGGGTAATGGTTTGGGCGGTAAGGAAGGTGTATCTTATGCTGGTAACCAGGGTGTTATGAGAAAAGGTCCTTCTGATGCTCCAGATACCGTAGGTGCTCATGCAGGATTGGTCAAGAATGCTGCTCAGCAATTCCTTTTGTATGATGGACGCAGTCAAATCAGTGGTACTTATTACACATACAGCTATGCTGCATATCGTCATGGCGGCAGCAGTGTTCAGTTGCCTGGTTCTACAACTTCTTCTTACACTGGCGATCGCAATATTAAAGTTGGCATTAATCTTGCATTCTGCGACGGCCACGTTGAAGCATGGAATAAAATTATTCACCGCGATTACTGCGCAGCTCCTGCTGATAAGAGCGATCTTTATTACAACTGGATTCTTCAGTAAAGCATAATTAGCAACTACAAACCGGTAGATAATCTTTCACAAATTATTTGTCGGTTATTTTCAAACCAACATTTCATTTTTTTGAGGTAAATATGAAAAAATTTATATTGTGCCTATTATTTGCTGTGTCAATTTTAGGCTTATGGGCGGATGTTGTCAAAATTTCGCCGGCAGCAAGACCGATTGAAATCGTGATTCCTGCAAACGCAAATCACGGTATTCGCTATGCCGCACAGGAATTAAGTTACCATATCGGCAAAGCAACTGGAATTACTCCCAAAATTGTTAAGACTACTCCGTCATCTGACAAATTTATCATCTCTCTTGGCGAAACTGATTTCGCTCGTGAAAACGGAGTTACTGGTGTCGGCATGAAACACAATCACGCCCGCGTTGTCGGCGATGAAGATAAACTCATTATTACTGGTAATGATCGTGGTAATAATTTGGGTGCATTATTAGTTGAAACATCCGGTACACTTTTTGCCGTTTATAATATTTTGGAAAATTACAATGGAGTTCGCTGGCTTTTCCCGGGAAAAGACGGTGAAGTTATCCCAAAGTCAGAAACTTTTAACTTTAAAGGCGGCGATTGGATTTCCAATACCAAACTTCGCTTTTTCTTCTGGCGACAATTATGGGCGAATAAACCAAACTGGCCGACTCAAGCGGGCGCTTCATCATACATGCACCATGAAACAGTTTGGCTGGTTCGTCACCGCAGTAATCGTGACTTGTCAGAACAGCATTATCCGCATGGTTTCGAAAAATGGCCGGCAAAATATTTGCAAACCAATCCGGAATTCTTTAATTTGCTTCCTGATGGAACTCGCCGTTCAGACCCGACTTATTGGGGCGGTCAGGCACATTTAATCAGTATGTGTACCACCAATCAGGCATTCAGAGAGCAGATTGTGAAAGATTGGATTGCAAATTACGATCCGACCAAACCAAGAATTAACTTAAAGTCTAACGATACTGCGTGGAAGTGTATGTGTGAAACTTGTTTGGCAACTGATGAAACAGGCATAGACGCAACTACACGCTTAAATAAAGCAAAAGCTGATTTCAGCAAAGGCGACCGCCGCTGGTACAATGTTTTGGGAAGCAGAACCCAGCATATTATTGATTTCTATAAAGGGGTTGAAGAAATTGCTGATAAATTAGCTCCGGAAAAGAAAGCAAAATTTTCCGGTTTGATTTATGCAAACTCTTCAGAACCCCCAAAGGCAGGAACTTATTTGGGTGATCGTTATCAATTATGTGTTTGCCCGCCATTTATGTTCTCATTCCCGGATCAGAAAGTTGAAAATTATAAAAAATTGTGGTCAGGTTGGGCAGCAACCGGTTGTGATTTGGTTATTCGACCGAACTTTACACTGGATGGACACTGTTATCCGATCAACTATGCCCGTGAATTTTATGAAATTTTTACTCATGCAGAAAAAAATAACCTTACAGGCAGTGACTATGACTCCTTAACCGGTATGTTTGGTGTAAATGGTTTGACTCTTTATACTATTGCAAGATTGCAGAATTCAGAAGTCGGCAGTTTGACTTTCGAAGATATTGAGAATGAATATTGCTCGGCTTTCGGTAATGCGGCATCGGACATTAAGCGTTATTTTGACCGTACCGCGGAAATTTCTAAAATGGCAGGCGAACAGGCACTTGCAGCAGGTGAAGAGGGCGGCAATTGGACTGGTTATTACCTGATTGGTCACAAACTTTTTACCCCGGAAATTTTTGCAGAATTAACTCAAATTCTCAAAGATGCAGAAGTTCATGCCGCCGGTGATGAAAAGGCTTTAAAAAGAGTTAGATTTATGCAAATTGGTCTTGAAAATGCACGATTGACCGGTGTTGTCGCAGCGGCTTTTGAGGAATACAAAAAGACCGGAGATTATGTCGAATTAGCAGATGCAATCAGAAAACTTGATGCTTTCAGAGAAGAGCATGAGAGAAGTTATGCATTCAATCTTGGTTACGCTTATGTGCGTGAAAATTCTGAATGGCCCCGTGCGGCAATGAAACAGCTTAATGAAAATACTACTCCATTGCCATTGGAGTGGAAATTCGCAATTGACCCGGATAAAACCGGTTTGCAACAAGGTTTTGCCAAACTTAACTTCGATGATTCAAGCTGGAAAATGCTTCGTACTGACAAGACTTGGGAAGAACAAGGTTTTGCGGATTACAATGGCTTTGGCTGGTATCGCATGATTGTAGATATCCCTGCCGACTGCAAAGACCGTGCGGTTTTGATTGTCGGGGCGGCAGATGAAGCGGCAGAAGTCTATATTAATGGCAAAAAAGTTTTGGATAGACCTTATCCATACAAAGGAAATGCCAATAGTTACGCAGAATCTTTCGAAGTTGCTTGGGATCCTGTTCCTGGTAAAAATATTATCGCAGTTAAAGTGATCGACAATATCGGTGTCGGCGGTATTACCAAACCATGCTATCTCAAATTTGAGGAAAAAATTGATCGAAAAAGCAATGTGGTGAAAGATCCCGAATTTGTTACTGTAACTCCTGCATGGCAGTTCCATAAGCGTGTCGGTTTATCAGAATTTGCCAAAAAGACTGTTGATGGTAAAAATGCTGCTGCGATCAAGGCACTTGGAGCAAATGGCAATAATCGCTATCTTAATAAATATAATGTGCATGGTATGCTTTACCAAAAAGTTGACGGCTTAAAAGTCGGTCAGGAGTATAAACTTATTATCAATTTCAGAACTGATGATAATTTTGACGGTCAAATGTTTGCTTTCTGTCACGCCGATATTCAGACTGCTAAAAAAAGTGATGCGAATATCGAAATTTCTGAAAGCGGCAAAAAATTACGCTGGACAACCGTATCACGCAATTTTATTGCCAAAAGAAATTTTGCAAGTTTATATTTGAACTTGGCGGCAAATAACGGCGAACTCTATTTCGCAGAGGTTTTAATTGTACCGGTAGAGAGTGCTTCTGTTGCAGAAAATTCAGAAAATTTGGTACAAAACGGTACATTTAAGGGCGGAGATAACTGGGGATTTCATCGCCGTATAGGCACAACGGAAGTCCAGTACACTTCTGATAATAAAATTACCGCAGCAACTATCTCTGCTATTCAGGGTGATGCAAATAAAAAGTATATTGGCAAATACTCTATGCACAGTTTATTACACCAAAATGTAAAAAATCTCGTTCCGGGAAAAACTTACAAAATTAAGGTAACTTATCGCACAAAAGATAATTTTGACGGCAAACTGCTTGTTTTTTGTCATGCGTCAAGCAAGAGTGGCAAAAATGAGGGCAATATCGAATTAAACGGTAATGCTTCAGCAAAGCAAAACACCTTGGAAGCAACTTTTGTGCCTGATAAAGCAAATGCAAATATTTATTTGAATTATGCTGCAAATTCTGGAAGTTTGGTAATTTACAGTGTCGAAGTAACGGAGGTAAAATAGTTCCTGATTCCGTTAATAATTAAAGGAATTTATAGAATTAATGCTTGATAACCTGTTGGATAGCAGTAAATTATGATTGTCAAAGTCAGTAATTTATTGTTAACCCAACAGGTGTGAAATGAAAATACAGCAAGGTAATGAAGAAATCAACTCGAATGGTGGAATTTTATTGGCAGGCGGGTTGCTTGCCGGTCTGAATAGTCTGAAAGAGGCGGACAAGATGGTGATGGACAAGGTAAAAAAAGGTCAAATCAGTCATAGCGGCATTCTGCGGAGCGTCGCCGGGTTGTTTTGCCTCGGGAAGACTGATTTCACCGATATTGAAGCGCAGCGCGAAGATGTATTGTTTCGGCAGTCGCTGGAACTGTCAAAAGTACCGTCGGAAGAGTGCCTGAGGCAACGGCTGAACGGTTTGGCAATGACCGGAGGGACGTTTGACGTGGTCGACGCGGCGAATCTTGAACTGCTGTCGCAAGTTGAAGACTATGGTTGCGAGAAGACGCCATATGCGACTTATGCGCCGGTGGATATCGATGTGTCGACCATGGATAATTCCGGTTCGCATAAAGAAAAGGTGAGCTGGACGTACCAGAATTATGACGGTTATGCGCCGATTTTCGCCTATCTGGGAACGTACGGCTATATGCTGGCGAATGAGTTGCGCCCTGGCAGTCAGCACTGTCAGAAAGGCACAACGGAATTTGTGGCGAAGTGTCTTGCCGCCGTGGAAAAACTCGGGATAGCCAATGCGCTGTTCCGGTTCGATTCCGGCAATGACGATGCCAGTCTGGCGGAATTATTGCTCAAAAGCGGCCATGCGTTCATTATCAAACGCAACCTGCGGCACGAGCGGCTGGAACAGTGGCTGGCGACCGCGCGACGCGTCGGCGAAAAAATGCCTTCCCGTGATGGCAAAAATGTTTATGTCGGCATGGTCAGTCATCTTCATCCCGGCGGACGCGAGGAGCTGGACCCGATTTTCACGGTTTTTGAAGTGACCGAACGCCTGACCGATGTGGCAACCGGCGAAGATTTACTGTTGCCGGAAATCGAGGTCAATACGTTTTGGACCAACCTGCCGGAAGAGGCCGGCACGATTATCAAGCTTTATCATCGTCACGGCGGCAGTGAACAGTTTCACAGCGAACTCAAATCGGATATCGGGTTGGAGCGCATGCCCAGCGGTCGGTTTGCCACCAACAATCTGGTTTTGCGAGTGGTCTTGTTGGCCTATAACGCCTTGCGCATCATCGGACAACGCGCCTTGCAGATGAAAGAGCAATTACCGGTAACGCTCAAGGTTGAACGGCGACGGTTGCGTTCGGTGATGCAGGATTTGATTTATATCGGCTGTAAGCTGACTCGTCATGCCGGGGTCGAAATTTTGAAGTTCGGACGGCATTGCCCATGGTTCAGAGTTTTTGAAAGGATATATGCAACTGTTTGATATACAACATAAAAGACATGGAGAGATAATTTAGCCACAGGCGCATTGTGCCCTGAAATCGGGATTTTTGCCGAAAAACTTACTCGCCTGACCCGCCCGGCCATAAAACACGACAAAGTGGCCGGACAATGGCAGATGCAGACGGTAAAAATCGGAAAACTAAACGGCATTTCTGCCGTCAAAAACAATCAAACAGGATTCCGCAAAAAAATTAACGGAATCAGGTAGTTTATGTTCTCTCTCGAACAACAGAAAGAATTTATTAAAAAAGCAGATGAATTAAAACCTCAACTAAAGAATTGGGTGGTTAATGCGGATGCACTTGTAACGCCGATTGAAGATAAAAGCGTTTGGCAAAATTATCGTATGGATCCAAGCAATCTTGATGATTTTTTGTCCAATAATGACTTTGCTTCCGGCAGTTCATTTATTGTGAAGCTTCCTGAAACAACTGTGGGACAATTAGCATTTACCATTATGTCTCCTTGCGGTTATGCTGATTCTCCAAGTCGTTTGAAGATTACGCTTGGTGAATTGCCGCAAGAGGTGGTCAATGCAGCTATGCCTTATAATGGAACGCTCAATGGTTCATGGCTGCAAACTGAAATTATTAATATTGACAACCTCCCCGCAGAAGTGATTTTACCTCGCCGTTATTCATGCAAATACATCAGATTTGAAATGGTGGCTGTACCGCAGAAAATTAAATTTTCCAATATTCACTTGATTGCCTGTGGAGCGGAAGATTCTCTTGGCGAGGTGGATAAAAATTTATCACCAATTTTACAAAAAATTGATATGGCAAGTCTTCGAACTTTGCGTAACTGTATGCAAACTTGTTTCGAGGATGGTCCTAAACGCGACCGTCGTTTGTGGCTTGGTGATTTAAGATTGCAGGCTATGGTCAATAAGGTAAGTTATAAGAGATTTGATTTGGTTAAGCGTTGTCTTTATTTGCATGCAGGTACATTGCAGCATGACGGCGAAGTAAGCGGCTGTGTAATGGAACTCCCATTCCCCCGTAAAGGATGCCATACTCACGATTATTCGATGCTTTTCAGTTTGGTTTTAGAAGAATACTGCCGAGGGAGTGGAGATTGGAGTGTCGGAGAAGAATTATTTGACTTCGCCCTCTATCAAATGAAACTTATGGAGAGGTTTTTTGAGAATGGACTTTTCATTGGCGAAAATGACCCATATAAAGATTGGTTTTTCGTTGACCATGATTTAGAACTTGACCGTCAGGCTCCTTTGCAGGCACATGCGATTGTGGGTTATCTCTCATTGGCAAAATTGGCTGATTCTCTTGGAAAAACTGATAAAGCCAGGGAACTTAAAGCCAGAGCGGATGAATTAACTCAAGTTGCAAGAGAGAAATTCTATGATGCAGAAAAGGGAGTAGTTGTATCCGGCGAAACTAAACAGATTTCATACGCTTCTCAAATTTGGATGATTATGGCAGGAGTGCTTTCGCATGAGGAAGGCAAAAAGGCTTTGCTTGCTGTGGAAAATGATCCGGAAGCGATCAAGCCATCGTCACCTTATATGTTCCATTATCTTCTGGAAGCATGGCAGATTTGCGGTGATGAAGAACATTTGATGAAACATTTGGAGGAATATTATGGCAGTATGATCAATCATGGCGCAGATACCTTCTGGGAGGCTTATCGCCCGGATGAACCATTTTTCTCTCCATACAATGATGTCCGCATGAATAGTGCGTGTCATGCTTGGAGCGGAACTGCTTCATACTTTATCAGAAAAGGATACATGGAATGAAAAAATTTTTAATGCTGCTTGGTGCAATTATTCTTTTTTGTAGTTGTACGGTAAAAAATTCTTCTGAGACGGAATTGAACTCTGTTGATTCCAATACAATTCCATTGGTAAATTTAAGTATCTATGGCAATTTCGAGAAGTATCTGAATTCTGAAGATGAGAAAATCATTTTCACGCTCGACAAGGGATTCTCCAATGAGATGAGCGTGCCAATAGATTTACTGATAGAACTTGTTTACTCAAAAAATCAATCAGGTAAATTCAGTATTATCGGCAGCAAAAATAAGAGTGTTGTCAATGAGTGGAATTTATATGCATTGGAAAAAATTTCTACCGGCAAAAAATTTGACCGCAAAAGAGAAAGAACTGAATTTTTAGAGGAAAAATTTGGGTCAAGTTCAGTTTTTATGGAAGAATATTTCCGTATTTTGGAACGGCAAATTATTGCTTGCGGTGCATTGTCAGGGATTGGAACTCCTTCAACCCCCGGCGCAGAAGAGATTTGTCAAAATAATTTCCTGAAAGAGTTAAACAGTATTCTCAAAAAAGCATTACTGGCAAATGATGACCCAAAGGTAAAGTCTTTAATCCAAAACGAGCAAAAGATTTTAAAAAAATATCAGAAACTTTTAACTCAAACCATTAGAAAAAATATCCGCCGAGCATACGCTAATAGCGGTAAAAAAACAACATTTTCCACTCTCTATGGCGATCAAGCAGACTTAAAAACTACTTTGGAATTAATGGCCGATAAGGAGAATTTAACAATTATACTTATTGCTGATGAACCTGCCGATCCTGCTAAAAAAATCTCCAAAGTTCAGCAGCGTGATTATGCCAATATGTGGGCAGAGGATTGTTTTGAAATTTTTCTCGTGCCTGATAAAAAATCACCACAGAATGGCTGGCAATTTATTGTAAATTCGCGTGGTTCACTTTGGGACGCACGCCACTCTCAACAAGGGCAATGTGATGTCAAGTGGAGTGCCGACAATGCCAAAGTTGAGTTTGCGGAATTAGGTGGTGCATGGCAAATAAAATTAATTATTCCATGGAAAGATTTAGGATTTGAAACTATGCCAAAACAGGAATTTTTAGCCAATATTTACCGTAATCGTGCGGTAAATGGGGAAGCTCGCAGCAGTTACGCTTGGTCACCAATTTATGCAGGAGCCTACTATCAGGTGCCGAAGTTTGGGCGTTTTGTTTTTGGAGGAAAGAAAAAATGACAAAATTTTTAACAGTTTTAATAGTTTTTTTCAATGTTTTCTATTGTTTCAGTGCTGAATTTATTTCGTGGCAGAAAAAGTTGCCTGAAAATACTTTAAAAATTCATCAAATCGATAACCCTCGTGATATTGGTGATATTTATATTATTGTCGCCCCGGACGGCACAACTACTTTGCTTGATACCGGAGTTCTCAATACCGGCAAAACTGTATTGATCAGAGCTTTGGATAAACGCAATATCAAAAAAATTGACCAACTTATTATCAGCCATTTTCACAGTGATCATTCCGGTGGAGCATTAACTCTTCTTGCGGATCCCAGTATTGAAGTTGGCAAAATTATTTGTACTTTTCCGCCTGAAGAAACCGTTGTCGCTGGTGAAGCAAGAAGCCTTCAAATTTATCGCACAATGAAGATGATGGCGGAAAGAAGAAATATTCCCTGGATACAACTGAATGCAGGCGATAAAATTCAATTTGGCAGCGACATCAGTGCTGATGTGATTATCGGCTCAACCAATATCGGCGACCATAATGGACAATCACTTGTTTTTATGCTCCGTTATGGCAAATTCAGCATGCTTTTTACCGGGGATTTGAGTTGGGCGCAAGAAAAAATTATGTTCGAAAGCAATCCGAATCTTAATTGCGACATATTGAAAATGGCACATCATGGCGGCGCAGGAAGTAATAGTGATAAATTTGTCGATGCGGTAAGCCCCAAAATTGCAGTAACAACTCAACCTGAATGGCTGGCAAAAGATCAGCGCGGCATTAGAGTTGAAAATATGTTAAAAAAACGCAATATTCCATATTTTCGCAGTTGGGAATATCCTGATTTAATAATTTTCACCGATGGCGAAAAATTCGGATTGTACTTGGATAAATAATTTTAATAAAATCAAACCAACAAAGAAAAGGAATATCTTATGAATTGTAGAAGTCAAGATATCATCTGACGATTGTCATAATTTCTACTGACTTATGATATTATTACCATACTGCAACATTTTGTCTTTTGCAAGCGGCAAAGTATCAATGAAGGTTTGCATTGGCGTTTTACCGTAGCAATATTTGCCGCTATGAGGTCGAATTTCATTGTAGTCGTGCAGCCATGCGTTCAGATCTTCCTGAAGCATTTCAATGGACTTGTACACCTTTCGGCGGAATGCCAACTGATAAAACTCATTGAGAATGGTCTTGTGAAAGCGCTCGCAAATACCATTGGTTTGAGGCGATTTCGCTTTGGTTTTCGAGTGGTCGATGTTTTCCAGATCCAGGTAGAGCTGATATTCGTGATGTTCCCGGTTGCCGCAGTATTCCGAACCACGATCAGTGAGAATGCGCAGCAGGGGAATTTCATGCTCATCGAAGAATGGAACAACCTGATCATTGAGCATATCGGCTGCGACAAGGGCATTCTTGCGATCATAGAGTTTGGCAAATGCCACCTTTGAGTAGGTATCGATGAAAGTCTGCGGTTGGCCCCGAAAGCTGGACCACTTGAATCGGTGTAAAAGTCCTTGTAAATTAACTCAAAACAAGGAGACCGAACGATGAAGAAAAGTTACGACAGTAAATTCAAGAGCCGTGTGGCGCTGGAGGCGTTGCGGGGGGAGAAGTCGATCGCGGAGATCGCCGGCGAGTACAACATCCATCCGAATCTGGTGGCGCAGTGGAAAAAGAAATTGATGGAGGCTTCGGCGGACGTGTTTGCGACCAGGGCGGAGAAGCAGCAGCAATTCGATGAATCGTACCTGCTCAAGAAGATCGGACAGTTGGAGGTGGAGAATGATTTCCTGCGAAAAAAGCTCTTGTAATCGACATTCCGGAGCGAAAAGCACTGATCGAACCCGAGCACGAAAAGCTCTCGTTAAATCGACAGTTGGAACTGCTGAAAGTGCCGAAATCGAGCTATTACCGCAAGAGTTCGCGCCAAATCGCCCGGATCGCCGAAGACGAACGCATCAAGGATGAAATCATGGTCATGTACGAGAAATATCCGTTTTACGGCGTGCCGCGTACGACCGTTGAGCTGCAAAAAATGAAATACAAAGTCAATCACAAACGGGTCAGGCGGTTGCGCAAGGAGCTGGGCTTGCGGACGGTTTACCCGAGGCCGAAATTCAACACTTCGGAACCGCATCCCGAGCACGAAAAATATCCGTATCTGCTCCGGGACTTGAAAATAACGCGTCCCAACCAGGTATGGGCGACCGATATCACCTACACGGCGGTGTCGCGCTGCCGGGTGTTCGTGATCGCCATCATCGACCTCTACAGCCGCAAAGTAATGGCCTATAACGTGGTCAACACGATGGACGCGGCTCATTGCCTGGAAACGCTCGAAACGGCCGTCAGGCGCCACGGAATCCCCGAAATTTTCAATTCCGACCAGGGCAGCCAGTTTACCAGCCGGATGTTCACCGATGAGCTCAAAAAGCTCGGCATACAGATCAGCATGGACGGCAAGGGCCGCTGCCTGGACAACGCCAAAATGGAACGTTTCTGGTGGGCCCTGAAATACGAAGACATCAAAATCAAGGAGTATGTTTCACTGCCGCAATTGCGCCTCGGCGTACAGAGTTATGTCAACTTCTACAACACCAAACGCATTCATTCGGCATTAGACTATGAAACCCCCGATTCCGTCTATTTCGGGACTTGCAAAAACAGCAGGAAAGTGATATAATGTTCAAGGATCTATACACTGATTCTTCCAAGAAAAGTGGTACAAGCTTGGGGAGAAGCGCATTATTACAAGGTCATCTACGACCGCACACCGCCGGAAAAGATGATTGGCTTCATTTTGCCAAACGAAGGCTCGAATAAACGTCTGCAGGATTTTGCCGTCACGGTCGATGCAGTAGAGGATGCAACCGGGCTGAACTTCTTTTCGCTTGTCCCACAGCCAAAGCAGGAACAGCTGGAAAG
>Ga0172378_10002273_pt1 | contig 17926 bp, 10 predicted proteins | sample GrowelOW332metaG_FD_119755 | JGI IMG/M metagenome (GOLD analysis project Ga0172378, IMG submission 119755) | Groundwater microbial communities from an aquifer near a municipal landfill in Southern Ontario, Canada - Pumphouse #3_1 metaG | ecosystem: Environmental > Aquatic > Deep subsurface >... | reverse complement strand
TTTTTCTTTTAAATAAGATATTGAGTTAAAACTAGCTCTGTCGATGGAAGAAAAGATGTTCTGTCTTGAAATGTAATCAAAGTGAATTGTAGACTCACCAGGAATTATTCTTTCTCCTTCCTGAACATATCGTCTTATATCGTCTTTATTGTTTGTTCTATTCCCAGATAGAGCAATAGGAATCATAAAGTTGTTCGTGTAATTACCTATAAAATCAAGAACAACAACGAAGTCTTTATTATCAAATTTTCGCAATCCTCTACCTAATTGTTGGATAAAAACGACTGGAGATTGAGTGGGTCTTAACAATATGACTTGATTAATTTGAGGAATATCTACACCTTCGTTAAATATATCTACTGTAAATATATAGTCAAGAGTATCGCTTCTATTATCTTCTGTTAATCTTTCAATTGCACGCTCTCTTTCTTCCTGAGAGTTTTCTCCAGAAAGAAATATTGTGGAATAGAATTTTCCATTATTATTGTTGATGCATTTATTCATTTTAAGGGACAATTCTTTTCCTTCTTTTCTGCTTCTACAAAAAACAAGCCCTTTAACGCGATTTCCAGAGTATCCGTAATATTCGGCAGAAGAAATAATATGTTTAACTCTCTCATCGGAAACTAATAAGTTAAAATTTCTCAATTCGGTTAAGTCATCGACGGTTTCTCCATCAATCAAAATATCCGTTATGCCAAAATAGTGAAACGGACAAAGAAAATCTTCTTCGAGTGCTTGCTGGAGTCGGATTTCACACGCGATATTATAATCAAATAGTTTATAAATGTTGAATTTATCAGTTCGTTCTGGACTGGCTGACATTCCTAAATAGAAGTTGGGGGTAAAATAATTCATTATCTTTTGATAACTGTCTGCGCCCGCTCTGTGAACTTCGTCGATGATAATAAAATCAAATGCACTTTTGCTCAACTGTTTTAAGTAGTAATCTTTCGATAATGTTTGAACTGTCGCAAATGTTATATCCTCTTTGAAATTTTTATTTCCTCCTGTGACCTTTCCCATTGTTATTTTGTCGCCTAAAATTCTTTTGTAACTAATTATAGCTTGATCAATAATTTGCTCTCTGTGAACTAAAAAGAGAACCTTTTTTGGCTTAATTTGTTCAATTGCAAAAGCAGAAGCGTATGTTTTTCCGGTTCCAGTGGCAGAAATAAGTAAAGCTCTTTTTTCCCCTTCACTAATCATCAATTTGATATTGTTGACAAATTCTTTTTGCATTTTATTTGCGACAATTTTTTTATCGATAATCTCACCATATTCATATTCATATTTATTTCTAATAAAACTTCTTTTATTAAAATCAATCGTATACTTATCTAAAAGACTATTACTGAGCTTTAAGGCTTTATCTGAATTCCACAAATGGGAAAACTCTTCTAATATTTCTTGAGCATACTCACCATATTTATTACAAACTATTTTAGTATTCCACTCTTCATTTTTAGATATAGCGTTTTTAGTTAAGTTAGAACTTCCAGTGATTATGTGAAAATTATCGCCATGTTTAAAAATATATCCTTTTGTATGAAATCCAACGGAAGATTCGTTGTCAACAAAGTACATTTTTAATTCAATATTATTCAAACTATTTAATTTTTTTATAGCTGATGGATTGGTAAAATGTAAGTAATTCGTCGTGAGAATTTTGCCTTTTATGTTGCGCTTTTCTAATTCTTTTAGAGTCATAAGCAAGGGTTCTAAACCGGCATCAGTTATGAAAGCAACAGAAAAAATAAATTCATCACACGTTTCCAATTCGCTATTTATATCGGATAGTACTTTTTTTCCGTTTAAATAATCGTTATAGACAAATTTTGGTCGCCAATATGGATCCGATTCTATCTCTTGATTAATAAATGCAGTTTGCAGACCGTTAAGTAATTTATTTTGTTCCATTTTTGTATTACTTAGATATTATAACAGATTGAAAATGTACAAGTTAATTCTATTTTGAAAGAAATCACGACATTGTAGTTAGACACGTCTGACTTGGCCTGTCGTTTTACTGTGCGTATATTTAATTACAATTAACTCGAATAATATTATTAAGGAGGTATGAATTATTCCACTTACCATTGTGCCAACAAGCAAAGATATAACTATTATTAAGATATTTCTTAACAATAAGTTAAAGAAATATTTGCAAAGTCTCGGTATAACTTTGAATTACAAAGTTAAAATCCTATCTCAAGCAGATGGAAACATGATTTTATCTATAAAGAAGATCAAGAATCGCATTAGACCTCGATGTTGCAAAAAATATTTTTATCTAAAAAGAAGGAAAATAATGTGAAGAAAAAGTTGCAACCATATGCTCAACTCCTTATTTCTCCTGTGGCGCTAAAATTCCTATTATAACCGCGGTAGCGGGGGAATATAAAATGAATCTTATAGATGTTGTAGTAATAGTTGCATGTGTAGCAATCTTAGTCGGTTTGATTATTGCTAAAATTCGCAAGCCAAAACCTAAGCATACAAATAACATCGTCTGTTCCGGAGAATATGGATGCCCTGCTCAACCTGAGTTTAAACGGGCTTTGAAAAAAGCAAAGAAGTCTATTAAAACAAAAGAATAAACACAAAAATAAATCGTTAAAAAACAGGTGACTGGTATAAATGTCAGTCACCCAATTTTTTGCGAAAAAATATAAAAAGGTACCTTATTAATGTATAATATACTTGTATTGAATTTTAATTGAAAGGAGTCATATGAAATATCAAGAATCTAAGGAAGATTACTTAGAGACCATAATGATTCTTTCTAACAGGAAAGACAGCGAAACGGGAAAACGTAAAAAAGTTCATGCAATCGACATTGTTCACGAGCGCAATTATTCGAAACCCAGCGTTTCGATTGCCATGAAAAAACTCTTGGAATCAGGCGACATCAACATAAATGATAAAGGTGAAATTTCTTTGACCTCCAAAGGCAAGAAGACGGCTTCCTGCATCTATGAGAGACACGAGACCTTGCGAAAGACTCTTATTTCTCTCGGCGTCAGCAAGGAAGTTGCCGCTGAGGATGCGTGCAAAATAGAGCACTACTTGTCAAAAGAATCTTTTCAAGCGATCAAGAGTTACATTAATCGCATGAAGAAAGAAAATTAATTTTCCAATAGTTCGAAGGGATAAACGATTTTCATATCATTTCGTAAGGCATCCATTATTTTTAGGATATCTAGAGTTTCTGCGTGAGGCATAAACTCACTTTCGGTCTTCTGTTTTTTAATGCAGTTAATCGATTCTTCAACTTGATATTCGTATCCAGAAATTTGTTTTGGAACCTTGTAAACCTTGCTCGGTTTATTCGAACGATCGAGATACACTTCGATTTTCTCAGGATTGTTTATATTTGTTACTTTAAGGAATCCTTTGGAACCGTAGATTAGACCGGAGCGATCGGTTAGACCATCCATTGTGGCATATAAGTACGCTTGCTTTTTCCCTTTGTATGTAAATATGTAATTGTCGGTTTCGTCAACTCCCGTATTCGTATAGGTGCAAAATCCCTTTATTGACTCAGGAAATTCCTTGTAGACCATTTGAGCAAAGTTGATTGGATATACTCCGACGTCCAATAGACTACCTCCGCCCAATTTGGGATTGACAATGCGGGCGTGATGCTTGATTGAATAGCCGAGATTCGCTACGACTAAATACACATCTCCAATGATTCCTGAATCTAAAAGATCATCGATTATCTTTCGAGAAGGCATGTAGCGAGTCCAGATTGCTTCCGTGCAGAAAACACCTTTATCTTCCGCGAGATCGAGAACTTCTTTTGCTTGGTTGTAATTGATACAAAAGGATTTTTCACAGAGAATTGGTTTGTTGTGTTCGATACACATTTTCATATTGCTGTAGTGCTCGGAGTGTGGAGAAGCAATGTAGACCAATTCAACTTCGGGGTCCTTGCATAGCTCCTCGTAACTTCCGTAAGCTTTTGTAAATCCCATTTCTCTTTGAAATGCCTGAGCCTTTTCTAAAGTTCGACTGGCGACGGCATATTTTTCTACGCCGTGCATCTTCGTTAAAGTTTCCGCCATTGTATGGGCGATTTTTCCTGTAGCAAGTATTCCAATTTTCATATTTTTATTCCTCTTTTTATATAATTATACAATCAACCAAATGCAAAACAAAAAAATTAAATTTATTTTTCGAAAAACATACAGCAATAACCTTTCTATTTTTTTAGAAAAAAACCCTGGTTTTGGAGAAATAAAAATAATCTCTTTTTAACTTTAAGCTTTTTTTATTTGTTATAATAAGGAAACAACACAAAGAGGCGAGATGTAAAAAATGGCAACAAAAAAAGAAAGAAAGAAAAAAACTGAAAAATTTTCCCCGATGATTGAACAATATCTTCAAATCAAGCAGGAGCATCCTGACGTTATTTTAATGTATAGAGTCGGAGATTTTTATGAAATGTTTTTTGACGATGCTAAAACAGCTTCCAAAGAACTTCAGTTATACCTAACCGGCAAGTCGGTTGGAAAGAAAGAAAAAGCCCCGATGTGCGGAGTTCCGCACCACGCGTATTTGAGTTACGTACAAAAACTGATTGATAAAGGATACAAAGTGGCAATTGTCGAGCAGATGGAAGATCCTAAAAAAACTAAAAAACTCGTTAAAAGAGATGTTATACAAATAATAACTCCAGGTGCCAATTTGGAGATAAAAAGTGAGGACAACAATTATCTAGCTGCCCTTATTGACTATAAGTTTACCTACGTTTTATCTTTTGCGGATCTTTCAACTGGAGAGATTGTCGTTTTGAATGTTGGACACACGTATTCCGATGTTCTTTCTCAACTTGTTAACTACGACGCGAGAGAAGTGATCGTTTCGACCTCCTTGGATTCCAGCCTGATTAACTCGATAAAGGAAAATACGAAGATTTGTATTTCTTACTACAACAACGATTCGACGGATATTTCTTATGAACCTCTTTTTAAATACATCAAGGATGATCGCCAAATGGTGGCAATATCTAAATTGATGAATTACCTGAAGGAAACTCAAAAGAGGGATTTGGATTACTTTAAGCCAGCAGTTAATAGAGTTATGTCTAAGGTTTTGAAAATTGACCACGCCAGCCGCGTAAACTTAGAGTTGGTAAAAAACTTAAACGGAGATGGAACTTATGGATCACTCTACTGGCTGTTAAATAAGTGCAAGACTCACATGGGTTCGAGATTGTTAAAAAACTACATTAGCGAACCTTCTGCTGATATTGATGAAATTGAACTGCGACTGAGTATGGTTGAAACTCTCGTCAATGATTTTTTGCTCAGGGGAGATTTAGCGGAAGAACTTGATAAAATATACGATTTGGATCGACTTATTGCTCGAGTTGGATTTGATTCCTGCACGGGAAGAGAGATGCTGCAGTTAAAAAATTCTCTCATGTTGGTTCCCGCTATCAAAGACAGCTTGAATAAGATAGAAAATAGTTACTTTGATGAGATTAAGGAAGGTTTGGGGGACTTTAGACCTCTTACTCAACTGCTCGAAAGAGCAATTTCACCCGAGTGTCCTCTCACTATTAAGGAAGGAGGAATCTTTAAGCGAGGTTACTCCGAAAAACTCGATGAAATAATCGAAATGGCAACCGCGGGTAAAAAGTGGTTGCTCGAGTTGGAAACTCGCGAAAAGCAAAGAACTGGCATATCTAAATTAAAAATTGGCTATTCCAAGATTTTTGGTTTCTACATCGAAGTCAGCAAAAGTGCTGTCAGTCAGGTTAAGCCAGAATTTGGCTATATACCCAAGCAGACGATGACCAGCGGGCAAAGATACATCACGGAAGAATTGAAAGAAGCAGGATATAAAATTCTCCATGCGGAAGAAATGCGCATGGAATACGAGTATAAACTCTTTCAAGACTTGCGCCTTAAAGTTAAGGAATATACAAATCAAATTCAAAAGTTATCTGAGTCGTTGGCGAAACTTGATATCGTTGTCTCTCTCGCGAACGTGGCGTCTGACAACGGATACGTCCGTCCTACTTTTAACAACGAGAAGAAGATTCACATTGTCGATGCTAGACATCCTTCAATTGAAAAAATAATGCCGATGAAGCAGTTTGTGTCAAATGACTACAACCTTGATTCAAACTTGGAAGTTATGATTATAACCGGACCAAATATGGGCGGTAAATCAACATACATGCGCGAATTATCGCTGATTGTCATCATGGCGCAACTTGGCTCATTCGTTCCCGCTAAGGAGTGCAGTTTATATGTTTTTGATGCTATTTTTACACGAATAGGTGCTTCTGACGACTTGATCAAAGGCGAGTCGACATTTATGGTTGAAATGGCTGAGACAAACCGCGCTTTGCGCAACGCTACCAGCAATTCGCTTCTCATCTTTGATGAAATAGGTCGCGGAACCGCCACCTATGACGGAATGGCGCTGGCCCAGGCGATAATTGAATATATTGTTAAAAAGATACATGCCAAGACGCTTTTTTCTACACACTATCACGAAATCACCGGACTTGTTGGCGATTTGGATGTCGTGAAAAATGTCCACGTTGCAGTCAAAGAAAACGAAGGAGATATCACTTTTTTATACAAGGTCGAAGAGGGACCGATGGACAAGTCGTACGGAATTAATGTCGCTCGCTTAGCCGGATTGCCCGAAGATGTTCTTTCGCGAGCAAATTTGATTCTCTCTCACTTAGAAAATAAGAAAGTGGATTTTGATGCTTTGAAGACCAGTATTAGCAAACCAGTGACAAAACCTGAAGAAACGCAAGATAGAAAGATTGTAAATCAAATAAAGGCAGTCGATCCTTTGAGCATGTCGCCCTTAGAAGCTTTAAACTTCTTATTCGAATTAAAAAAGAAGGTGAAATAACATGTCTAGAATTAAATTAATGCCGATTGAATTAGCAAATATGATTGCGGCCGGAGAGGTGATAGAAAGACCTTCTTCTGTAATTAAAGAACTAGTAGAAAACGCCATTGATGCGGAGGCTAAACATATTGAAATCCAAATTTTTAACGCGGGTAAAGATTTGATTGCCGTGAAGGATGATGGAATAGGAATGGATAGAATCGATGCGGAGATGGCGTTTAAGAGGCACGCCTCTTCAAAGATTAAGTCTGTTTACGACTTGTCTCGCATCACTACTCTTGGTTTCCGCGGCGAGGCCGTTCCATCAATTGCCGCAGTTGCCAAAGTAACTATGCAAACTTCTGATGGAAAAGAAGGAACCATCGTTGAATCCAATCCTGACTCTCCGATGAAAATATCTGACGCTTCGCTGCGCAAGGGTACTAGCTTTGAGATAAAAGAGCTGTTTTTTAATACTCCCGCTCGCTTGAAGTACCTTAAATCTGACCGAACCGAAATCGCTTCTTCCGTTGAGACCATCGAGCGTTTAGCCCTCGGTTTTCCCTCTGTTGCTTTTCACTTATCGATCGATGGAAAGGAAGTTCTCTCTACGACTGGAAGAGGTAATCTTCTCGAGACCATTTCCCGAATTTATGGAAATGAAATCGCTAAAAAGTGCTTGCCTTGCTCCTTTGACTCAGAAGAGTTTTCATTTGACGGTTTCGTTTGCCACCCCTCGATAAATTACTCTACCCGCTACGACATGTTAACCTTTATGAACAAGCGATATGTATACATTCCCAAAGTTCAAAAGGCAATAATCGAAGCCTATCGCGATTATTTGCCACCGAATAGATATCCTTTAGTTGTCATTCCTATTCGAGTCGATTACTCTCTCACCGATGTCAACGTTCATCCGACCAAGAAAGAAGTGAGGCTTTCGTGCGAGCGGGAACTGTCGAATGAGATAAAACATCAAATCAAAAATAGTTTAATCAAGACAAAGGGTGTGTTTAACGAAACAAAGATGACCGAAGCCAAACCTATTACTTTGGTTGACAGCATGAGCGAACTTACTGCAAGTTCCTTCGACAATTCAAATTTTTTAGAGACGGATTCCTCTCTGATTAAAGATACAGGCACGGAATCTTTGCAAGCTGATAGTTCTTCTAATGTTGATGATTTATTCTCGCAGTTTGAGCGGGAAGATGAAGAAAGCGAATCAAAATTTAGAGTGGAAGATTCGCATGGAATGGTTGAAGAAAATAATCACCTCGAATCAGTAACAAGTAAAAAAGCCAACTTTCCAGAGCTTTATCCAATTGGACAAATATTAGAGACATATATCATTTGCGATTCTCGCGATGGATTGTATATCGTCGATCAGCACGCCGCTGCTGAAAGAATTAATTTTGAAAAGTGCGAAAGAGCTTTTACCGGAGATAAGGATTTGGTGATTCCGCTTTTTCCTATCGTCATTGAGATTCCTGCTTCTGCGCGTGTCAACGTCGATCAAGCGCATATTGATTTGCTTGCTAAATTAGGCATAAAAGTCTCGCCATTTGCACAATCGTCGCTCAAAGTTGACGAGATTCCACAATTTTTAGCGGATAAGAACGATGAGTCAGTCTTGAAAGATATCATTCTTGAGACTATCAAGGACCGCAAAGTGGATTTGCTTGCAACGCAGAGATTAGCCATAGCGACAAAAGCATGCAAGATGTCCATCAAGGCTAACAGAATATTGGATCACAACCACCAGGTTGGATTGCTCAGGGAACTAGCGGAGTGCAACAATCCTTTGAATTGTCCTCACGGACGTCCCACTATTATCAAGATATCTAAGTACGATTTAGAAAAAATGTTTAAGAGGTCAGGATTTTAATGATTTATGCAATATTAGGACAAACCGCATCCGGCAAGACCGATCTCGCTATTAAATTAGCGAGACAGTTAAACTTGCCTCTCATAGGATGCGACGTATATCAAATGTACAAAGAACTTAACATAGGTTCAGCAAAACCATCGAAGGAAGAACTTGAAGGTGTTGACTATCACCTTATTGATTCCGATTCGATTGAACACAAACTATCCGTAAAGGAATATCAAGAAAGGTGTCGAAAGATCATCGACAAATATGCTGCTGAAGGAAAAGATGTAATTATATCAGGCGGGACTTTGCTCTACCTTAGATCTGTTATATATCCCTATAAGTTTAACGATGAACAAGCTCGCGAAGATGCGAAGTATGAAGGATATACCAATGCTGAATTATATGAAAAGTTACTCGAGGTTGATCCTGAGACTGCCAAGACTTTGAATGTCAACAATCGTCGACGTGTTATGCGAGCGCTGCAAATATTTGACTCTGGAGTAAAGAAGTCGGAAATTATCAAGAAGCCGAAAAAACTTGTTTATCCGATAAAGATTTTTGTCATCGATATTGACAAGGAGGAAGGAAATAAGAGGATAGCATCGCGAGTAAACCGCATGTTTGCAAATGGCTTAGTTTCAGAAGTTGAAATGCTCCAAAAACAATTTGACACCAGTCTTCCCGGATTTGATGCCATAGGTTACAAAGAGTTGATTAACATGCCACAAAGTGAATATTCCCTGGAAGAAATAAAGGAAAAGATAATAGTAAATACTCGACGATACGCTAAGCGTCAGAGAACTTTTTTGCGGAATCAATTCAAGGATGTTCACCGCCTAAGTCCGAAGGAGATATATGACTATGTGCTTTTGGATATACAGCGAAGACGAAGAAACAAGGCGAGTCTTGGTTTCGAACTTCTCTCAAAGATAGAAAAAACCAATGCGGTCGTTGTAGGGATCGGAGGAGTTGGTAGTATCCTTGCGGAAGCGCTCGTTCGAATAGGCGTAAACGAGATAACGATTATCGACAAAGACGTAGTTGATCCCTCAAATTTAAATCGGCAATTTGCCTATACCGCCATGGATATTGGGAGGTCGAAAGTTGACGTTTTAGAAGAACGGCTGCTTAAGATAGACCCCAAGGCAAATATTACCAAAATGTTTTCCCCATATCGCGATGAACTTATTTCGCGCGATTGCGATATAATCTTCGACTGCGTCGATGATGTTGAGGCAAAAGTAAGCATTTGTCTCCTGGGAAAGTTGGAAAATATCAAAGTGATTCACGCGACAGGTTCAGGATTGCGAAGAGATTCAACCAAGATGAAAATGGGAGTGCTGGCCGATACTGGCGAACCGCTCGCAAAGAAATTCAAAAGGGTGCTGAAAGCAAATAATGTTTTTGATTTCAGCGATATTTTGGTTACATATTCAGCTGAAATACCAGTCAAAAGACGAACGGCCGAACTTGGATCGAATGTCTTAGTCCCGAACGCTGAAGGTCTTGCAATGTTAAGTTACTTTATAAAGGAACTTTAATATTGTATAATAAAAAGTAGTCGTGTTTATGACAATTAAAATAGATAATTCGCTTAAATGAGTTTTATTATTACATAAAATGAGAGGAGTTTTTTATGAAATTAGATAAGATAAGCAAAGTTGCAAAAAAGTTAGGATTAGCCTCAGTAGACTTGTATCCGCAGGGGTACTATATGGCGAAGATCAATCTTGAAAGTATACCTAAAACTCCGAGAGCAAAACTCGTTTTAGTGACTGCGATGACTCCGACCAAAGCCGGCGAAGGAAAGACCACGACGTCAATCGCGATAACCGATGCTCTGGACTTGCTAGGAGCGAACGCGTGTGTTGTTTTGCGCGAACCTTCCTTAGGCCCTGTCTTTGGAATGAAAGGCGGTGCAACTGGTGGTGGAAAGGCTACTGTTGAACCTCAGGAAGACATAAATTTACACTTTACAGGAGATATCCACGCCCTCACTACTTCAATCAACCTTATAGCCGCGGTTATCGACAACCATATATATAGCGGAAATGCTTTGAATCTCGATCCAGAGCGAATAGTTTTTAAAAGGGCAATCGACATGAACGATCGCGCTTTGCGCGAAATTACCGTTGCTCAAGGTGAAAAGAATGGAGTTCCTCGCAAAGAGCACTTTGTCATAACTGTCGCTCACGAGATGATGGCCATCCTGTGCCTGGCTAAAGATAAAGAAGATTTCAAAAAGCGACTTGGCAATATGATAGTCGGATATACTTATGATGACCAGGTTGTAACTGTCAAAGATTTGAAAGTTACTAATGCTGTCATGAAGCTTATGAAGAATGCCTTCTTGCCCAATTTAGTTCAAACCTCTCATCATGCTCCAGCGATAATTCACGGAGGACCTTTCGCAAATATCGCCCATGGTTGTAACTCAATCATCGCCACCAAGGCAGCGATGTCGCTAGCGGAAATCGTCGTGACTGAAGCAGGATTCGGATCAGATTTAGGCGCGGAGAAATTTTTGGATATAACCTGTCCCGAAGCCGGAATCAAACCTGATCTTGTAATAGTTGTAGCAACTATCAAAGCTCTTAAATTGCACGGCGGAGTCAAATATGCTGATTTAAACGAAGAAAACATCGATGCTCTTAAAGCAGGTCTTCCTAATTTAGAGAGACACGTTGAAAATATGCGAAAATATGGTATGTCTGTCATCGTTAACATCAACAAGTTTGGAAGCGATACCCCGGAAGAAATTAAGTATCTTTCAAAGTGGTGTGCTGGAAAGCACTACAATTATGAAATAAACGACGCTTTCGCCCGCGGGGCAAAAGGCGCTGTCGATATGGGAAACCTCGTTCTTAGATTGCTCAGAGAAGAAAATTCAAACTATCATCCCCTCGTAACAAAGGAAATGACCATTGAGAAAAAGATTGAAACAATATGCAAGGAAATTTACGGAGCTTCTGGAGTAGAGTATTCTGAGCAAGCAAAGGAAGATTTGCAAAAGTGCCATGACTTGGGATATGATGATTTCTATGTCTGCATGGCGAAGACTCCTATGTCATTTTCCGACAACAAAAAATTGCTTGGAGCTCCAACGGACTTTAATATTCACATTCGAAGAATTGACATCGCTGCTGGTTCGAGATTTATTATTCCAATAACGGGAAAAGTTATGACCATGCCTGGACTTCCCAAAGTTCCGGCGGCAGTGAAAATGGAAGAGGAAGAAGATGAAACTACTGGGAAAACCAATTAGGGTAAAAATTGTCGAAGAACTAAAAAATAGAATAAAAAATGGTGAAATAATAGAACCTTATATCATTTATAATTCGCAGTCATTCGAAGCGGATGAGTATCGAAAATTAGTAGTTAGAACTCTCGAAAAACTAGGAATTAAATCAAAGGTTTTTGACGTAAAAACATTTGCTGCTGCCAAAGACGCTATTATCGAAGCTAATTCTTCTCCTATAGCTTCTGTCTTTTTATGTCGCCCCCTATTGTTTGAAAGAGAGAGAGAGTTATTTGATTTAATTGATCCATCCAAAGATGCGGACATGCTGACTACTCACAATTTTGGAAGACTAGCAAAGGGTGATTTATCCTGCTTGTCGGGTACCGCTCGATCCGTTTCTAAAATAATTGACTATTACAATCTAGATGTGGTCAACAAGCGAGTTTTAGTCATTGGTCGCTCTATTTCAGTCGGTATGCCGATTGCGTTGATGATGGTGAAGAGAAATAGTTTTGTATCTATCTCACATTCTAAAATAGATATTGACCAAACGCGCTTAATGGCCGAAAATTCCGATATAGTTATTCTTGCTACCGGTAAGAGAGGAATCTTGACACCAACACAAATTAAACTTAATCAAACGATCATCGACTGCGGTTATTTTGAGGATGGGAAAGGCGATCTGGGCTTTATACCGGATTGCAAAGACTATACTCCTGTTCCAGGCGGCGTTGGTCCGGCGACCATTGCTTGTATAATTGAGAACGCATTCAACTTAATTAGAGATAGCCGCAAAAAGTAATATGTAAGTTCTCCTAAACGGAGAACTTTTTTTGTATATATTTCTTTGCAATGGCAAATATAGACATAAGAGGAATGAGCCTGACTTATCAGGAAAATACTGGCGTTAGAAAAATCTTTCAAAATGTCGATTTGAAAATTGGTCCGAGAGGGATGATTGGCATCGTGGGAGAATCTGGCTCAGGGAAGTCAAGTTTATTGAACTTGATTGCGGGATTTCAAAAGGCGGATAAAGGAAATATCTCCGTTGATGTTCCGCGGGAAAGGATAAGTTTCGTATTTCAAAATCACAATTTAATCGATCACTTGAACGTGGAGAAAAATGTTGCTCTTCCCCTCGTTCTTTTTGGAAAAAGTGAGAGCGAATCCTTAGATATAGCCAGAGATAAACTAGAAGAAGTTGGAATTTTAGAATTAGCTGAAAAGAATATCGAATGCATCTCCGGCGGACAGCAAGCTAGAGTGAGCCTTGCCCGTGGAATTGCAAGTGATCCAGAGATATTACTCGCCGATGAACCAACAGGCTCTTTAGATTGTAAAAATTCCAAAATGGTGATGAAATTGCTTCAGAAGATTGGTGATGATCACTTGGTGTTGGTCGTGACTCACGAGGAAGATCTAGCCAGAGAATACTGCAATCAAATATATAAGATTAATAACTATAATCTCGAACTCATAAAAGAAAATGACCCTGAGAGAGAAAAGTTGACGACACGTGAGAAAGCGGTGATAAAAAAGCGGAAAATTAAAATCAAAGAGAATGTCAAATTATCATTTTCTTTTCTGAAAAAGAGATTTAAAAAAGTAATTCTATCCTCCTTATTTTGTTCTATTTGTTTTGCTTTGATGCTTGTGATTATCAATGTTAAACAAACTGGAATAAATCTTCTAAATGAACTGTCAACCGCTCAGGTTGATTTCAGTTGTGTCAGCTTAGTTGAAAGGCGCGAGATTCATCTAAAGACTCAAGATATGTCCCTTGTAAAGAAAGTTCGTCTATCGGATGAATCCGAGGCTGAGTTGCAAAAACTTGATAGCTATATTGAGTATTTCCCCGCATTAGATTATTTTTTAAAACCACTGTCTAACTTTACGTTTGAAGGAAAGTACCTGGAGAGCGAAACTTTTTTTCTTCCTTGCTTTCCAACAGCTGATAAAATCAACGGAAAAATTCCTACAAACTCGAGTGAAGTGATTGTCAATCAGAACTTTTTAAGTGAAAATCCAGGAATTGATATTGGGTCGATACTATGCTATGAGAACGATGTTATCATTGAGACGAATTATTTATCTTCCTCTGTCAAAGATCTCGTGCACATCGATTTTAATCTCGAGATTGTTGGAGTGACAAAAGAAGAAAATATCATCAGTCGACCAAGCGTGTACTACGATTATCAATCCATGCTTACAATTTTGAAAAAAATCAAACTGGAAAATACATCTCAAAATTACTCTTACGATATTTTTTTGAGCGACAGAATGAGTTATCTTTCCTACGAAGACGACCCGTTAACTAGCTTTAAGACTATTGCAAAAGTTGATGACCCAATAAAGCTTTCCAGGTTTATAGAAGAAAAATTTCCAAATATAGAAATAAGTAACAGTGGATTAGATCTTGCAAAATCCATCGATAATCTAATCGATTCTCTCGCTGAAGTTGTCGGTATTTTCCTCGTATTGATCATCGCTTGCGCATTCTTTTTAGAATTGGTTTTCATCAGTAATTTATACCAGGATAAAAAGCGAGAATTTTCCTTGTATTTAGCTTTTCATCTAAATAAAAATGAATTCATGAACACGGGAGTTGGACAGGCGATTATTATCAGTCAGGTTATCATATTTTTCACTATTGTTTTCTTTATTGTGTTTTCCTTTTTGGGAAACGTTGCTATGATGATGTGGAATTTTCCGCTATTTTTCTCTATCAATTTATCCTTAAGTGTTATCGGTTTAACGCTGCTTTTGGAATTCCTCTTTGCTTATTTTGCAGGTCAAATACCGCTTCGTCAAATCTATTCTCAGGAACTCGTTAACAATTTGCGAGGTGAATAAGATGATTGAAGTTCGCAACTTAAGCTATACCTATCCCAATGAAAGATCAGATGTTTTTACCGATGTGAACATTAAATTCAATAGTAGAGGTCTATATTATATTGTCGGAGAATCTGGTTCGGGAAAGTCCACTTTTATTCATCTCCTGTCAGGCTTAGTCGACAATTATCGGGGAGAGATAATTGTCAATGGATTATCTCTCAAGGAATTTAGCAGGGAGGAAAGAAGCGAGTATCTGCGTGAAACCTGTTCAGTTTCTTTTCAGTTTGACGAATTGTTTGACAAGCAAAGTGTTTTTGAAAATATAAATAAGAGCCTAGATATATATCACATTGCACGCCGGGAAAAGCTGAATAGAATCAGTAATGTTGCCAAAAGATTTAAAATAGAAAATCTTCTCATTAAAAAAGCTGAGCTTCTTTCCGGAGGAGAAGCTAAACGAGTCAGCCTCGCTAGAGCTGTTGTTAAGGATTTCTCCATCCTTCTCCTGGATGAGCCGTTTGGGCCGTTAGATAGAGAGAATAGAGAGAGACTTACGAAATACTTTTTAAAAGTGAGCAAAAGGGCACTGGTTATAATTGTCTCTCATAACCGTCGGGAAATTCCAAAGGGAGCAGCAATTTATGAAATGATAGATGGCAATTTGCGAGCGGTTAGAAATCCTCTGCATTTGTCAGAAGTACAGCAAACGGCAAAAGCAAGTTTATCGCCGCGAAAAAAACCAGGGTTGGCAAGCAAATTTTTCTCAGCCTTACTTATGATTACTTCGCGCAAGAAACAAGCCTATTTTTCGATCTTTTCTATCACTATCGCTCTTGTTACGATCGGCTTGATTGTCCTCGTTTCCTCTAGTGTTTCAAGTTCACTAAAGACGTATTTCGATGGAGTAATCGACGCTAATACCATCTTAGTACAGCCGAGACAAGAGGAGATAAAAGATGAAAATTACAGTGCTGCCTCTTTTATACAAATGGAGAGACTCCAAAAAAAGTATCCGAAATACATCGAAGGAATCGGGGCTCACTACTACCTTAATTTTGAAAACTTATTTATCAATAAGAACGAAGTTTACTTTAATTATAAAAATAAAAAATATACTTTATCTTCCTTGTCAGGACGTTCTTTTGAAGAGTTTACTTACTATAAAGAACTTGAAGGAAACTATACAAATTTCGGCGAGACTCTTTTAACTGACGATCAGGTGATTCTCGGGCTTCCATATGAAGAGATTGAATATCTATGTGAATGTTTAGGACTTACCACGAACGACAATCTCGATTCGTTGAATAGAATATTTAATTCAAGCAACGTATATCTACATCTCGATTTAACTTGTGCGAAAATAGGATATGAATTAGAATCGTTGTTTTCTATCGCGAAAATTGTTGAGACGGATATTGCGAGAATCATTCATACAAATCCTCTATTTGCTGAATCGTTCGTTGAGGAAAATATGAGATTTCAAGGAGATGGTAAGATTGAGGAGCATTACAAATTTCCCTGGATAGTCCACAAGGTGTATTTCTTATATTTTTTTCCAAATAAAAAACGCAGTGCTCTTGAAAAAATATCGAAAGACAGTGAGTTTTCTAACCTTTCCTATAAATCTTTGACGGGAGATTACATGTCCCTTGATGGTGATATCGGCATTACAAACCAACGAGTGGCGTTCTATAAAAACTATCGCGATACGATCGCGTTGTCCTCAATTGAGGAAATGGTGGAATCCGAGCGAGAAAATATCGATAGTTATTTGATTTCTGACGGCTTCTACTACTGTTCAAAAGAAGGAATGGTCAGCGGTTTTCTCCATCCCTTATTTGCTTCCGCAAAAAGAGAAAAGCTAAATAAAATTGAGGATTACAACTATTCAGCAGATTTTGACCTTCACGGGTTCCAAGGGTCAAGTATCGTATACGATGATGGAGTGGTAATGGGTGACCTATCAAACACTCAAGACAATCCACTGAGATTTTTCTCTTATCTAACTCCACCTAAACTGGTTAAAGGCTATGTTCCTAATGACTATTCCCAGGTAATTATCACCTCTTCTCTCGCAAAGGAATTATATGGAAGTTTAAATATAATTAGTTCGCCTCTATATATCAGTTGTCTTACCTCGACAGAATATCTTTCTGGAGGATATAAAAATATCTTTAGAGATGGCAAACTTTTGGTTGCGGGAATAGTGGAGTCAACTGAAAATGCTATACTTCAAACTCCGACATTTATTCGATACCTTGAAGAAGATCAGTTTCTCATTCCTATGGATGAAAAATGTATCGATAGAGTTGTCATTAGTATGAAAAAAGCAGCAAATGTCGACTGTATAGTTGCAAAATTCAAAGAAGAATATTCGCGGTACGAATTTTCACTTCCAGCTCGCGACATTGAAAGTGGAATAGACAAGATAATTCTATACGTAAATGCCGGTCTCGTTGTTTTTGAAATTTTAAGTTCAAGCATTTCAAGCGTGTTGATGTCAGAAGTATTGATCTTGTTTATGAAGAAAGATGAGAGGAGGATAAAAATGCTCATCTGTCTCGGGTGGTCAAAACGCGACATAGCATCCAGTTATTTGGATGCAGCTTTGTTGATTGGTGGAATCGCCTATTTAAATTCTATGCTTGCGCTTTGGTTGAGCGAACGTTTCCTGGCGCAGGAGATAAATCTACAAATAGGTGTGGGAATAGTTTTTTACAATTTTGAAATTTGTCTACTTTGTCTTATCTTCTGCCTTTTGACAGTGGCTTTTTCCTATTTTATTTCTCGAAAAAACATCAAACAACACAATATATTTGAGTGATACGATAAAAAAATGGTAACTTTTCTCCAAACGAATATGTAATTTGTAGCCAAATAAATAGAATGTTAATAGTTTTTGACTAAATATTATACAAATATTGCCGGTTTTTACTCTTTTTCTAGATATTTTATTAAATAGTTTAAAATTAACTACATTAATGCGACAAGTGTGCTATTATAATAACGTGCAAAAGTTTTATTTTGCATTAAGAAAGGTGATATTCCATGAAGGGTACAGTTAAGATGTTTAACAAAGAAAAAGGTTTCGGCTTCATTCGCGCAGAAGA
>Ga0172378_10002272_pt1 | contig 17932 bp, 17 predicted proteins | sample GrowelOW332metaG_FD_119755 | JGI IMG/M metagenome (GOLD analysis project Ga0172378, IMG submission 119755) | Groundwater microbial communities from an aquifer near a municipal landfill in Southern Ontario, Canada - Pumphouse #3_1 metaG | ecosystem: Environmental > Aquatic > Deep subsurface >... | reverse complement strand
AACAAAGGCTCTATTGAGGTTGGCATGTTTGTGGAAGATGAACAACTCTATTTTTATGTTGAAGATACTGGAATTGGAATTGCAGCAGACAAAATCCCGATTATATTCAATGCATACGAGAGTATGGATAGTATATCCCAGTCAAAAGGTACTGGACTAGGTATGGCTATCTGCATAGCGGTAATGAGATTGATGGGAGGTACTGTCGGCGTCTATTCCGAAGTTGGAATAGGTTCTCTGTTCTGGTGTTCACACAAACCTCCGATGTTAAGAGCTAAATTAAAAGAAGATGCAGATAATATATCATTGCAATTAATCAAGGACAAGATTCACAAAAGCTACCTCCTCAAATAAGAATGATTTATGCAAACGATTTGACTTAATTATATTTTCGAGTAATCTTTTTAACAATAGTGAAAGAATTTACTCAAAATAGGGCTTAAGTAAACTTTTTTTGTGATGCAATGGTATGTTGACGCATTTTAACGCCTAAAACGGCCTTAAAATGCGTCATTTTATTTTTGAACCCCTAAAATGAAGACTCCAAATGGAGCAAAAAGTAAACTCATGTGTTCAACTTTTTGAACTCATGTGTTCAAAAAGTTGAACACATGAGTTTACCACGGTAAGCCTTAAGGCTTACCAATCACTTTTTTCGTCTTGAATGTTAAGAGATAACATTTCAAATCAAAAAGGCGTAAAGAGTTACGTCACACAAAAAGAAAAAGAGGGGATAATGTTTAAAATAGAGACCGCTTTGAGTTCAAACCGCTAAACAATTACTCGTTAGTGAATCTTCTTTAACATGGTAATTAGAAATAGCATCTTTTAGTCTATCAAATCCAAAGAAAATATTACAAATCGCTATATTTAGGAATATCATAAAGAAACGTTATTTTATTGTTTTCATAATCCACCGAGCAAGCAATGGAGCGAATGCCATTACTAACAAATAAATATGGGACCTTCATGACGATATTGTATCGGCTGATTTGATCAAACACTTTCTGAGTTAGAGGTACCGTAGTCCTTTTATATTCAATGATAATAACAGGATTTCCTGATCTATCATAGACGACAGTATCACATCGTCGTTTGGTATTATTTAATGTCAAAGGAACTTCGTTGGCCATCAGTCCGGAAGGATATTCATAATGATTAATTAGCATCTGCACAAAATGTTGACGGACCCATTCCTCAGGAGTAATTACTAAATATTTTTGACGCAAAATATCCCAGATAAACTCTTTTCCATTTTTAGAAATAACTTTAGTTGAATAAGAAGGTAGATTTAATCCTTTCATTTTGTATCTTTGTCTTTAGTAAAAGACAAAAATAAGAGAAAGTAATGAAAACAAAAAGAAAAATCGTAGAGAATTGGCTACCAAGATATACAAAACGTTCGCTCGATGATTTCGGAGAATATATTCTTCTTACCAATTTCAATAATTATGTAACAATCTTTGCTGAATATTTCAAGGTAGATATTTTTGGACTAGATGCTAATATGCAATCAGCAACAGCAGGTGATATCACAATCATCAATTTCGGTATGGGAAGTCCAAATGCTGCAATCATTATGGATTTGCTCAGTGCTATAGATCCTAAAGCAGTACTCTTTTTGGGCAAATGTGGAGGAATCTCTCGTAAAAATAATTTAGGCGATTACATTCTTCCTATCGCAGCAATTAGAGGTGAAGGAACAAGTAACGATTATCTTCCTGCAGAAGTACCGGCATTGCCAGCATTTATGCTTCAACGTGCTGTCTCATCATCTATTCGAGATCGTGGTCTTGACTATTGGACAGGAACTATCTATACTACTAATCGTAGAATATGGGAACATGATGAAAAATTCAAGGAATATCTAAAATTAACTGGAGCTATGGGTGTCGATATGGAAACAGCCACTCTCTTCTCTGTAGGATTTGCCAATCATATCCCAACTGGAGCTTTGTTGTTAGTCAGTGACCAGCCGATGACTCCAGAAGGAGTAAAAACCGATAAAAGTGATAATTTAGTGACACGTGATTTTGTCCATGAGCATGTCATGTTAGGCATAGATGCATTGAACATGATTATCGATGGGAAAAAAACAGTTCGCCACTTGAAATTTGATTGATAACGTATAGACGCTATGGCACAGAAACAAGAAATTTTAGCTCAACAGCTAATCAAGCAGATTCAATCTGATAAGTTCGTCCCCATTTATTATTTGATGGGAACAGAATCTTACTATATTGATATGGTATCTGATTGGGTTGAACAGAATTTATTAACTGAAGAAGAAAAAGAATTTAACCAAATCGTTTTATATGCTACCAGTGAGACCAAGATTGATACAATCATATCTACAGCTAGAAGATACCCTTTAGTCGCTTCAAAGCAAGTAGTGATCATCAAAGAGGCTCAAAATATTAGACAACTTGATAATCTAGAGTATTATCTGAACAGACCGATGCCTAGCACAGTATTGCTCTTTTGCCATAAAAATGGATCGCTTGATATGCGCAAAAAAATAGCCGGTAAAATGGCTAAATTAGGTACCGTTTTTATGAAATCTGATGCATTACGAGATTATCAATTACCCGATTTTATTGAAGACTATGTTCATCATCAGAAGTTGACGATCAAACATAAGGCAACTATCATGTTAGCAGAACATATAGGAACTGATTTGCAAAGGATGGCGAGTGAAATAGATAAGTTAGTACTTGTGATGGCACCTAATCAAATAGAAATCACACCAGACTTAATTGAAATAAATATAGGTATCTCAAAAGAATTTAATAATTTTGAACTAACAGCTGCAGTGGCTGCAAAAGATTATGCCAAGACGATGCAAATTGTTCATTATTTTGAGAGTAATCCTAAAGGAATGGTCTTAGTGACTACGCTGATTCCTTTGTATGATTTTTTTGCCAACTTGATGCAAGCTTATTATGTACCAAACAAAGATTCCTATTCGATAGCAAAAACCTTAGGCGTACAGGATTGGCTAGTAAAGAAACAGTATATCCCTGCTATGAGCCTCTACACAGGTCTTAAAACGATGCAAATCATCGGATTGATACGATATGCGGATGCTACAGCAAAAGGCGCAGCAGGGACTTCTAGCAAGACAGACGGAGATATTTTGAGGGAATTGATTTTCCAAATCTTTCATTGATTGGCTCCACTTAAAAATAAGCATTAGATTCAACAGTAATTTAAAAATCAACAAGATGATGGATGACCTATTGGATAAAGCATTTTACATAAGTATAGCAGTTTATGAGGGACCACAAGACGAATCCCAAGAAGCATGTGCTGCTCATTCTATGCGTGTAGCCTATAATTGTGAAACAAAAGAACAAAAAATCGTAGCTCTCTTGTATGATACAATCAAAAAAGCAGCTATTGACCCTGAATGTCTTATCTCCGAAGGATTTCCGAGCTTCATTATTGATGCTATTCTTTCAATTACTCAACAGAATGAGGAATCTTATAGCGAATTCATTTTTAGAGCAAAACAGAACCCTATAGGAAGACGCGTTAAAATCAACGATATTTTAGATCAAATGAACCTAGTAAAACTAGAGACCATAACTGAAGCCAATATAGAGAAACTACATAAACATATTGAAGCACTACATGTGCTGATCTAATTAAGTTCATCTTTCTTATTTATAAGGAATACTTCCTTATTTAAGAAATCACTAATACATTCACTGAAAAGTGAAGTATTAGTGATTTTTTTTGCACTAAGTGGAATAGGGTAGTTGGTCCTAATTCGACTAGTGCCTCTTTTTGTTACCAAGCCATTTATGTAGTTGATATATACTATATAAATGGCTTAAAATACTATTATACATTTGTATATCCTGTTTGTATTAGTATAAATAGAATATATTAGGCTAAAAATGGCTCTTTTTATACTTACCTTCATTAGCTATATTCTAAATCAGCTAGTATATATGTGAATAGTATAAAAATACTACTTTACCAATTAACAACTATGTATTATGCCTATAATTAATTGATAATCAGGTATTTATATCAAATAAACAGACAAAGGAGAAAAGATGCTTAGCCATTATCATCCAGTATAGAGCGTATTGCAAAATAAAGATGTTTTAACGACTGATAATCAGTTAGTTATGAATTATTCCATTAGTGTGTTTAGCTTGCTATTTATCGGGTATGCTCCAAATGTACTTTTAGTAGTAAAAGACTAAACACATATATACTAGTCCATTTAGCATGAATCGTACAAAAGAAAAGTATAATTATCTTTGATAGTATAAAAATAATATTTACATTTGTATAGTTGATAAAAACAGGTTAAACATAAGTTCATGGAAAATATTTGCAATCGTATCAAAGAAATCATAAACTCCAAAGAAGTGACGACAGCTCGTTTTGCAGAAATTATTGGTGTCAAGCAATCTACCCTATCTCATACACTCAATGGAAGAAATAAACCAAGTCTTGACATTGTAATGAGTATTTCTACTACTTTTCCTGAAATATCTATGGACTGGCTAACAAAAGGAAAAGGACAAATGTTTAACGATGAATCATTAAGTCATGAAAGCAATGTTCTAGTTTCGAGTACAGATTCATTAGATCAGAAGGAAATTGGTATAGAAAATCCATTTTCGCCTGACTTATCTGTTCGGCAAGAAAACCAGGCAAACGAACTAAATGAAAAACATGAATCAACGAATCCATGGGATGTTGCTTTGTATGCTAAACCTCCTTATACAAATGAATTTGAAAGTTTGCCTCCTACTCATTTTATTCCATCAGATGCCTGTGGTATTCCAAAAAGTCAAATAAAAAAGAGAAAAATAACTGAAGTAAGAATTTTCTTTGATGACAACACTTTTGAATCTTTTTCACCTAATATTCTAGGTGATATCGTTAATAACGAACGGAAATCGTGAGTCGTGACTGACTCCATTGTTTCTTTTTGCCTTTTCATACTCTTTTTGTATCAGTGCTTTGCTAAAAATAGCGTATATTTGCAGACGAAATAAATGCTCATTCGAGTAAAGTAAATACAATTTTAGATTACCAGTAAATGCAAAAGACTGTATTAGATCTCACTGTAAAGAGTTGTGAGATGATTAGTGCACAATATGCACTCCTTAAATTGACTCAGCAAAATCCACTTCCTGAGATGCATGCAGGTCAATTTGTTGAAGTTCGCGTAGATAATTCATCAACTACTTTTCTTAGACGTCCTATCTCTATCAATAATATTGATAGGGATGACAATTCTTTGTGGCTTTTGATTCAAGTTATAGGTGATGGGACCAAAGCGATGTCAAAACTCCAATCAGGAGATATTGTCAATGTCATATTACCTCTTGGCAATGGATTTTCATGGCCAAAAGAGAAATCAAAACCATTACTACTAGTTGGTGGAGGTGTCGGAACAGCTCCTATGCTTTATTGGGGTAAATTACTTAGAGAAAAAGGATATAATCCGATGTTTCTACTTGGTGCTCGCAGCAAAAAGGATTTACTTCAATTAGCTGACTTTGCTACCTTTGGCTCAGTTTATACAACTACTGAAGACGGCAGTTATGGTGAAAAAGGATATGTTACGAATCACAGTGTATTGACTAGTGAATCTTGGCAACGTATTTATGTTTGTGGTCCCAAACCCATGATGATGGCTGTGGCTAAAGAAGCTAAACTCTTAAATGTGGGATGTGAAGTTTCTTTAGAAAATAGTATGGCTTGTGGTGTAGGTGCTTGTCTCTGTTGTGTGGAAGATACTAAAAAAGGACATGTCTGTGTATGTACAGAAGGTCCTATCTTCGATACAGAAAAATTAAAATGGTAACTTAGAAAGATTTCTTAATAGAACGAATAGAATATGACAAACGAGATAAAGATGGGCGTGAAACTGGGTAATCTAGCGCTCAAAAATCCTATTATGACAGCTAGTGGAACTTTTGGTTATGGTTCTGAATTTGCTGATTTTGTAGATCTTAATCGTATCGGTGGAATCATTGTAAAGGGAACGACATTGCATCATCGTGAAGGTAATCCTTATCCTCGCATGGCAGAAACCCCTTCAGGAATGCTTAATGCAGTTGGACTTCAAAACAAAGGGGTACATTATTTTGTAGACCATATTTATCCAACAATAAAAGATATTAAGTCTAATATTATTGTTAATGTATCGGGTTCTCAAGTTGAGGATTATGTAGAAACGGCTCGAATTATTAATGAGTTAAAGGGGGTTCCTGCTATCGAATTGAATATTTCTTGTCCCAATGTAAAGCATGGAGGGATGGCATTTGGAGTTACTACTTCTGGTGCTTCTGAAGTAATTAGTGCCGTACGTCGAGCTTATAGCAAAACATTAATCGTGAAGCTGTCACCTAATGTTACAGACATCACAGAGATTGCAAAAGCGGCTGAAGCTAGTGGAGCCGATAGCGTTTCTTTGATCAATACTTTATTGGGAATGGCTGTAAATGCCGAGAAACGTAAACCACTATTGTCCACTGTGACAGGTGGACTTTCAGGTCCGGCAGTGAAACCAATAGCACTCCGCATGGTATGGCAAGTAAGCAAAGCAGTAAATATTCCTATTGTTGGTTTGGGCGGTATAATGAATGGACTTGATGCAATCGAATTTATGTTAGCCGGTGCTACCGCTATTCAATTAGGAACGGCCAATTTTATTGATCCGACCGTTAGTAATCGAGTTATTGATGAGATACAGGACTATATGATTAGACACCATGTCTCTGACATTAATGATTTGATAGGGGCTTTAGAGGTCTAACCTTTAAGTTTAATCATATTTAGAAGAGATTCAAGCACATCTAAAATAGGCTTGATAGTACGATATAGAAGACCTGTCTTATTTTAATAAGTCAGGTCTTAATTTTTTGGTTCTTTCTAGCGATTGGTCCATTTCCCATTGCTTCACCTTAGCCTCATGCCCTGATAATAGAATATCAGGAACTTTCCACCCTTTGTAATTAGAGGGACGCGTATAGGTAGGTGCAGCTAATAGATTATCTTGGAAACTATCAGAGAGAGCAGATTGTTCGTCTGAAATAGCTCCAGGAATCAATCGAACGACAGCATCAGCAATAGAAGCAGCCGCCAATTCACCACCAGTAAGCACATAATCACCGACACTTATTTCACGAGTAATAAGATGTTCACGTATTCTGAAATCAACCCCTTTATAATGTCCGCACAAAATAATTATATTTTGCTTCAAAGATAATTCATTAGCAATAGATTGATTGAACTGCTCTCCATCAGGAGTTACGAATATCACTTCATCATACTTCCGCTCTTCAAGAAGCTGACTGATACATTTATCAATAGGCTCGCACATCATAACCATGCCTGCAAAACCTCCATAAGAATAGTCATCCACTCGATGGTATTTGTCTTTGGCATAATCATGTAGGTTGTGGAGGTGTATCTCAGCAAGACCATTTTCCTGTGCACGCTTCATAATTGAACAATTAAAAAATCCTTCAATCATTTGAGGAATCACCGAGATAATATCTATTCTCATATTCTTATTCTTTTTGAGAGCTTTTCTAATTACTCTTTTTTCATCTTTTTTTATCGTTGGCAAAGATATGAATTATCAAAGATAATCCCTATTTTTGTACACATAAATGAAGGATATGACAAAGAAACAAGATAATTCACAACCCAGTCTTTTTGACTCTTTTAGTTCCCCCGAGAAATTAAAGGATACAACAATAGATCAGTCAGAAATCAATATTGAGGAATCACAAACTCAACAATTGACTGCCGAAGAATTAGCTGATTATGAGAAAATACAGACGCTTCGAAAGGAATTGCATGAGCATAATTATCATTACTATGTAGAAAATAAACCTCAGATTGAGGATCGTTTTTTTGATCAAGAGATGAGTAGACTTCAGCATTTGGAAAGTCAGTATCCTCAATGGAAAGATTCATCCAGTCCGACACAAAGAGTCGGATCTGATATCAGTAGCGAATTCACTCAAGTCAAGCATGTGTATAATATGCTTTCACTAGGCAATACTTATAGTGAAAGTGAGGTCAGAGATTTTTTCACTCGTGTCAATAATGAGTTGAATGAACCTTTTGAAATTTGTGCTGAACTCAAATATGATGGAACTTCAATCTCTCTCATCTATGAAGATGGAAAGTTAATTAGGGCCGTAACTCGTGGAGATGGGACTCGAGGGGATGATGTGACAAATAATGTGAAGACCATTCGCAGCATTCCGCTTCAGCTTCGCGGTGATGACTATCCTGCTTTTTTTGAAATAAGGGGTGAAATTCTTATGCCGTGGAGTGTTTTTGATACACTCAATAATGAACGCGAAGCACGGGAAGAAGCACTGTTTGCTAATCCTCGAAATGCAGCTTCTGGAACTCTTAAACAACAGAGCTCAAAGAAAGTGGCTGAGAGACATCTTGATGCTTACCTGTATTACTTATTAGGAGAAAACCTACCCAAAGAGACACACTACGAGAATATGCAATGCGCAAAGAACTGGGGATTTAAAGTTTCAGAAGATATGAAGTTGTGTCAGACTATAGATGATGTGATGGATTATATCACTTACTGGGATACCGCTCGTAAGAATTTGCCAGTAGCTACTGATGGGATCGTCTTGAAAGTGAATAGTTTGCGCCAACAACGAAATCTTGGCTATACTGCCAAATCACCTAAGTGGGCGATTGCCTATAAGTTTCAAGCGGAACGGGCATTGACTAAACTTAATGATATTGTGTACCAAGTAGGGCGAACTGGAGCGATTACTCCTGTGGCTGAATTGGAAGCTGTTCAACTAAGTGGAACTACGGTACGAAGAGCTTCGTTGCACAATGCTGATGTAATCAAACAACTGGATTTGCAATTAGGAGATATGGTTTATGTCGAAAAAGGTGGAGAAATTATTCCTAAGATAACGGGGGTAGATAAGAGTTTTCGTTTCCTTGAATGGCAGCCTGTCAAATTTATTACGACTTGTCCGGCTTGCGGAACTCCGTTAATTCGTGACGAAGGAGAAGCTGCTCACTATTGTCCGAACCAGGGAGGATGTCCTCCACAACTTCGTGGACGTGTGGAGCATTTTATTTCTCGCAGAGCCATGAATATTGATGGCTTAGGTCCCGAAACTGTTGATCAATTTTTTGATGCTCATCTCATTAATGATGTGTCTGATTTATATACGCTGACTGCTGAACAGATAATGGCCTTGGACCGGATGCAAGAAAAATCAGCGACTAATATTATCACGGGTATCGAAGCATCTAAAGCAGTTCCCTTTGAACGCGTGTTATTTGGCTTAGGTATTCGTTATGTTGGCGAAACGGTCGCTAAACTCATTGCTCATAAATTTGGTTCTATGGATAAGCTTCAAGAAGCCTCTTTGGATGATCTCATTCATGTGGATGGAGTGGGTGAACGGATAGCTGCTAGTATGATTAATTACCTGAATGACTCCAAAAATAAAGTGATAATTAGCCGATTGATGGAGGCGGGTTTACAGTTTTCTTTGGGCGTCGATGAATTAGAAGGAAGAACAACTAAGTTAGAAGGTGTTTCTATCGTTATTAGTGGAGTTTTTAACTTACACTCACGTGATGAATACAAAAAGATGATAACTAAAAATGGGGGGAAATCTATCGGAAGTATCTCAAAAAAGACAACGTACATTTTAGCAGGAGAGAATATGGGTCCTACTAAGTTGGAAAAGGCAACTAAATTGGGTATAGAGATAATAGACGAAGAGAAATTTTTATCTATGATTTTGTGACATAATAAAATATTCTTCCTACATTTGCTAGCAATTTTAAAGCATACCACCAAATATAATGATACAAAGTAAATTTAAAGGGATGGGAGTAGCACTGATTACTCCTTTCAAAAAAGATGATTCTGTTGATTATGCAGCATTGACAAACATGGTTGATTATCTTATACAAAATAATACTGATTTTATTTGTGTACTTGGTACTACAGCTGAAACACCAACACTCACACAAGAGGAACGTGATCAAATTAAAAGTACTGTCATTGAAAGTGTAAATGGACGTATTCCTCTACTCTTAGGTGTAGGTGGCAATTGTACTAGATCACTAGTTAACCAATTGCGTGAAGAGAATATGACCGGTATTGATGGTATTCTTTCTGTAGTTCCTTTTTATAATAAACCTTCTCAAGAGGGTATTTATCAACATTATAAAGCAATTGCTGCTGCTACACCATTGCCTATTGTGCTTTACAATGTCCCTGGACGAACGGGGGTAAATATGACTGCAGATACCACATTACGCATTGCCAATGATTTTAATAATGTGGTTGCTGTAAAAGAAGCCTCAGGAGATATTCAACAAGCTAATGAAATCATCAAACGAAAACCCAAAAATTTCGATGTTATTTCCGGTGATGATTGTATCACGTATCCATTAATTTCCTTGGGTGCTGCTGGTGTCATTTCTGTTATAGGTAATGCGTTACCTAAAGAATTTAGTCGCATGGTCAGATTGTGCTTGCAAGGGGATAATGAAAGTGCATTAGTTATCCATCGCCGCTTCACTGAATTGTTTAATTTACTATTTGTGGATGGTAATCCAGCGGGAGTAAAAGCAATGCTTAGTGCTATGAATCTTTGTCAAAACAAACTTCGATTGCCTTTAGTCCCTACTAGAATTACAACTTATGAAGCACTTCGAAAAGTACTTCATGACTTGAATATCAAGTTTTAGTTGCTAACAGATTTACCTGTTGATAGCTTTATTTTTGAAGGTATTCGTCCAATTCTTTTAGCCAGATATTTGAACTAGCATCACTTGGCATTCTCCAATCTCCGCGTGGAGACAGACTGACAGAACCAATTTTAGGTCCATCAGGAATACATGATCGTTTGTACTGTTGCTGGAAGAAACGATAGATAAAGGTGTGTAACCACTTGGATATCGTTTCATTTGTATAGGCTTTGGAAGCGCTTGGTGCTATTTCTTGTGTGTCAGCACGGAATGCGTGACAAGCTAACACAAAGATTTTTGATGGAGCAAATCCAAATCTTAAGAAATAATATAAGAAGAAGTCATGCAATTCGTAAGGACCGACCAAATCTTCTGTCTTTTGTTTGATTTTCCCTTCGCTAGTTGCAGGTAATAATTCTGGACTAATAGGTGTATCAACTATATCATATAGAATCGCACGAGTTTCCCCTTCGAATTGATTCTTGGCAGTCCAAATAACTAAGTGTTTTACTAATGTTTTTGGCACGCCTACATTGACCGCATACATAGACATATGATCACCATTGTAAGTAGCCCAACCCAATGCCAATTCGCTCATATCTCCGGTCCCGATAACAAGTCCATTGACTTGATTAGCTATATCCATCAATATTTGAGTTCGCTCTCTTGCTTGTACGTTTTCGTAGACTACATCATGTTTCTTTTCATTATGTCCTATCATGCTATAATGCTGACGACTCGCTTCGCTAATCGAAATTTCACGGATAGTGATATTCAACTGCTGCATCAGTTTAATCGCATTATTATATGTACGATCTGTCGTTCCAAAACCAGGCATCGTGATTCCTTCGATACCTCGTCTATCTATCTTAAGTAAATCAAAAGTGCGTATCGCTACGAGCAATGCAAGTGTACTATCTAATCCTCCTGAAATTCCTATCACGACATTCTCACAGTGGATATGGCTCATTCGTGTAGCTAATGCATAGGCTTGAATATTGATGATTTCTTCACATCGGTCATTCATTGTCTCTGGATTGCTAGGCACAAAAGGAGTCGGAGAATAGCTGTGTAATAAAGGAATACGCTTGTTCTCTTTATTTTGATTTTTCTTTTCTGAAATACTTTTTTTGTCCAAAGGCGATTCTAACTTAAAACGGTTGACAACCAACATCTCTTTGTTCAATTCTTTTGTGAACTGAGCATAAGCTTGACCGAAAGTTCCATTTTGAAGACGGTCATGCTTGATGGCTGCAACATCTATATCAGCTATCAGTAATTGATTATCGAAATCAAATGGGACACATTCCGCTAATACTGTTCCATTCTCTACTATCATACTTGTACCAGGATAGACAACATCTGTTGTCGATTCTCCAAATCCTGCTGAGGTATAAACATATCCTGCTAGCAGACGAGCTGATTGTTGTTTGACCAGATTACGTAAATAACTGTGTTTACCAATTACAGAAGTTGTCGCGCTTAGATTAAATATAACGTGAGCTCCTTGTAGCGCAAGTCGAGAACTTGGAGGGATAGGGGTCCATAAATCTTCGCATATTTCGATGCCAAAAGTAATATCTCTTATAGTAAATAAGGAGTCAGCATTGAGAACTGGATTAGTTACATCCTGTTCATTAATACTTCTAAACCAACGACGTTCATAAAATTCATTATAGTTAGGGAGAAAACGTTTAGGTACAATGTTGATGATTTTACCTCCATTAATAATTGCAGCACAGTTATAAATTCCATCTTTAAAGACCATAGGTAACCCTACAATTACCGTAATACCAGTAGCTTGGCTAGTCTCATGTGCTACTAGAGACGAAACCGATTTCGTATTTGAGGCAGTAAATTGAGCAATTTCTTGTAATCCGTCTTGAGCGGATTTCAGTAGCTGCTCATTGAGAAATAGATCACCGCAACTGTAACCCGTAAGGCAGAGTTCTGGAAAGACAATGACATCTGCTTGTTGTACATTTGCTTGTTTAATAAGCGATTTTATCTCTTTTACATTGGCATTTACATCTGCTAAATGAACAGTAGGTGTAGCGGCAGCCACTCTCAAATAATCGTGGATTATATGATTCTCTTTCATGTTTACTTGTTATTATAGTCTTTGTCTAAGAAAAACAATTCCTGTAGAGCAAAAGTAATAGTTTTATCGAAACCTAGCGGTATCTATGTTATTTTTTATAGAAAAAAGTAGTATCTTTGTGTCTATATTAAATATAACAACATTAGTACAATGGCACAGAAACCATCTATTCCAAAAGGAACTCGCGACTTTTCTCCATTAGAAATGGCGAAACGCAATTATATATTCGATACAATCAAATCAGTGTTTCATCTTTATGGCTTTCAACAGATTGAGACTCCAGCGATGGAAAATCTTTCTACTTTGATGGGTAAATATGGTGAAGAAGGTGATAAGCTACTCTTTAAAATTCAAAATTCTGGAGACTACTTTAAGAAGTTGAGTGATGAGGATTTACTTAGTCGTGATGCTGCTCATCTAGCTAGTAAATTTTGTGAGAAAGGGCTTCGATATGATTTGACCGTCCCTTTTGCACGGTACGTAGTACAGCATCGCGAAGAACTTTCATTCCCGTTTAAACGTTATCAGATTCAACCGGTATGGCGTGCTGACCGTCCACAAAAAGGACGATATAGAGAATTCTATCAGTGTGATGCTGATGTCGTTGGTTCTGACTCTTTGATTAGTGAAGTAGAATTGGTGAAAATTGTTGACGAAGTGTTTCACCGTTTCAATATACGTGTCAGTATCAAAATAAACAATCGTAAGATTCTCTCTGGTATCGCTGAAATTATTGGGCAACTTGATAAGATTATTGATATTACAGTGGCTATAGATAAGTTAGATAAAATCGGTTTAGATGGCGTCAACTTGGAACTTGCAGAGAAAGGGATTCCTCAGGAATCTATTGAAAAATTACAACCTATCATTCGGTTAACAGGTAGCAATGAAGAGAAGCTTGAGCAATTATCTATTGTACTTGCTGATTCGGAAATAGGGCTCAAGGGGGTACAGGAATCTCAAGAGATTTTATCTACTTTGAATAATTTAGATATTTACAATGAAATAGAACTTGATTTGACTTTGGCTCGTGGATTGAATTATTATACTGGTGCTATTTTTGAAGTGAAAGCTCTTGATGCTAAAATCGGTTCGATTACTGGTGGAGGTCGATATGATAACCTTACTGGTATTTTTGGCTTGCCAGATGTCTCTGGAGTAGGTATCTCTTTCGGAGCTGATCGCATCTTTGATGTGCTCAATCAACTTGAATTGTATCCTAAAAACACCACAGAGAATACTCAAATCATGTTTGTGAATTTTGGAACTAAAGAAGCTTTATATTGTCTTGGTGTCGCACAAAAATTACGTGCTCTTGGCGTCAGAACTGAGTTATATCCTGAAAGTGTCAAAATGAAGAAACAAATGAGCTACGCTAATAATAAGGAAATTCCTTTTGTGGCTTTAGTTGGTGAGAGCGAAATCGAAACGGGTTTGATCACGTTGAAGAATATGGAATCAGGTGAACAATCTCAATTGTCTGTCGAAGATTTTGCTGCCTTTCTCAATAAAAAATAGAGTCTAAAGATATAGTACTAAAGTTAACTTACTTAAATTAATGAGGGTTTAAGAGAAATAGTTATCTTTGGGGAAGTATTGGTTGTATAGTCACTAATCCAAGAATTTGAACATTTAAAATATTAGAGATGAAAAGAGATGAAGTCGTTTTTGATTTGATTGAAAAAGAAAACCAGCGTCAACACAATGGTATTGAATTAATCGCATCTGAAAATTTTGTTAGTCCCGAAGTAATGGAGGCTGCAGGTAGTTGTTTAACTAATAAATATGCAGAAGGATATCCTGGAAAGCGTTATTATGGTGGTTGCCAAATTGTAGATCAAACAGAACAACTTGCGATAGATCGCGTCTGTAAAATTTTTGGTGCGGAATATGCAAATGTACAACCTCATTCTGGTGCTCAAGCGAATGCAGCCGTATTTTTAGCTTGTCTTAATCCTGGTGATAAGTTTATGGGGCTAAATCTAGCTCATGGTGGTCATCTTTCGCATGGTTCTCATGTGAACACTTCCGGAATTATTTATTCTCCTTGTGAATACAATGTTAATAAGGAGACAGGACGTGTTGATTATGATGAAATGGAAAAAATAGCACTTCGCGAACAACCTAAAATGATCATTGGCGGTGGTAGTGCTTATTCTCGTGAATGGGATTACAAACGTATGAGAGAGATTGCGGACAAGGTTGGGGCTATTTTAATGATTGATATGGCTCATCCTGCTGGACTTCTTGATAATCCTTTATAATTTGCTCATATCGTGACTTCAACAACTCATAAGACTTTGAGAGGTCCTAGAGGTGGTATCATCTTGTTGGGTAAGGATTTTGAAAATCCTTGGGGTAAAAAGACACTTAAAGGTCAAGTGAAGATGATGTCTGCATTGCTCAATTCAGCTGTCTTTCCTGGTGTTCAGGGAGGTCCTCTAGAACACATTATTGCTGCTAAAGCTATTGCTTTTGGAGAAATCCTTCAACCTGAATTCAAAGAATATCAAATGCAGGTAAAAAAGAATGCCAAAGTACTTGCTGAAGAATTGATTAAACGAGGATTCGATATCGTATCAGGTGGTACTGATAATCATTCTATGCTTGTCGATTTGCGTTCTAAATATCCTGATCTTACTGGTAAAGTAGCTGAAAAAGCTTTAGTTGCTGCTGACATCACAGCTAATAAAAATATGGTGCCATTTGATAGCCGTTCAGCTTTTCAAACTTCAGGTATCCGTTTAGGAACTCCAGCTATTACTACTCGTGGAGCTAAAGAGGATTTAATGATTAAAATTGCAGCATTTATCGAACGTGTCCTTGACAATGTTGAGAATGAAGCTGAAATTGCTAAAGTACGTAGTGAGGTAAATAATACGATGAGTGATTTCCCTATTTTTGCTTACTAATAAAGTAAGCTCTCAAACGAGATAATCTGCATAATATTACTGTTTTCTATATATTATCTTGAAACGAGATAAGTGACTCTATTCAGTTACTTATTCCGTTTCAAGATTTTTTTTGAGTATTTATTCTCTATTTATATAGATGGTAATCCTGTTTTACGACTCATTTGGGCCTAATTGAGATAAAAAGAATTAATTAGTTGATTTTAGATAGTATTATCATTATCTTTGTAGCCGGAATAAACTATAGATATTATAAATATGCATAGTGCTGCAATACATATTCAAGAAATCGTTGATGCCCTTGAACATTTTGCGCCTTTGCCTCTTCAGGAAAGCTATGATAATGCTGGCCTGCTGTTAGGATTGACAAAGGAACAAGAAGCTACTGGGGCATTGTTGTGTCTTGACGTTACTGAAGAAGTAATTGATGAAGCTATAAGCCTTGGTTATAACCTAATCATCGCTCATCATCCACTTATTTTTAGTGGTATCAAGAAGATTACCAATGATCTAATCTCCAGATGCCTTAAAAAAGCAATAAAAAATGATATTGCTATTTACGCAGCACATACTAATTTAGATAATGCATATCAGGGTGTAAATTACGAAATATCTCGTAGAATAGGGCTTGTTGACGTCAGAGCATTGATGCTACAAGACCAAGGAGAAGAATCATTACATGGTGGAGGAGCAATTGGTCAATTGGTCAAACCGATGCAACGGAAAGATTTTCTTCAGATGTTGAAAGATGTTTTTGATGTGAAAGCTATTCGTTACAGTGAAGGAGGACCTGAACAGATACTGACCGTGGCTTTGTGTGGTGGAGCTGGCTCTTTTATGGCTAATATAGCAAAAGAAAATCATGCCGATGTTTTTGTCACTGGAGAAATAAAGTATCATGATTTTTTTGGCTACGAAGATCTCATGTTAGTTGCTTTAGGACATTATGAAAGTGAACAGTTTACACAAAATTTGTTTCAACAAATTTTGAAAGATAAATTGCCAGCACTGAAGACTAAAATTACTTTGGTAAATACGAATCCGATACGAGTGTATAAATAATAAGATAACTAGTAAATATTTAGATAAAAACTATGGCAAAAAAAGAAAAAGAATTAACTGTAGAGGACAAATTGATGACTCTTTATAATCTTCAACTTGCAGTTTCTAAAATCGATGAGATTCGTATTCTTAGAGGTGAATTACCCCTTGAAGTACAGGATTTAGAGGACGAAGTAACTGGTCTAGAAACTCGTTTAAATCATATCAATGAAAATATTGGGGTTGTCACACAAGACATATCTAATCTGAAAATTGAAATAGCTGAAAACGAACAAGTAATAGCTAAACTTACTGCTCAGCAAAACGAAGTTCGCAACAACAGAGAATATGATTTTTTGTCTAAGGAAATTGAGTTCAAACAACTTGATAACCAGCTGAACGAGAAAAAAATGCGTGAAGCTCGCGAAGAGATTAGCCTTAAACAAGAAGACTTAGAGAAGACTAAAAAGGGTATGGCAAATCGTGTTGCTGACCTTGAAGCTAAACGAAAAGAACTTGATAAAATCATTGAAGATACAAAGATTGAAGAGGAGAAACTTCGCGAAGCAGCTAAAGTGATGGAAGCTAAGATTGAACCTCGCTTGTTAATGTCTTTCAAACGTATTCGTAAGAATTCTCACAATGGATTAGCAGTAGTTTATGTTCAGCGTAATGCTTGTGGAGGTTGTTTCAACAAGATTCCACCACAGCGTCAATTGGATATTCGTTCTCGTAAGAAAATTATCGTATGTGAATATTGTGGACGTATTATAATTGATCCAGAATTGGCTGGTGTTCGAATTGAAGAGCCAGAAGAGCCAAAGAAGAAAAAACGTACAACTAGAAAAAAAGCAGTGAAGTAATTATACTTTGATTGTTTATTCTGAAGTACTCAAATAGACTTATATATAAAGGTCCAACAAAATTTATTTTGTTGGACCTTTATATTTAAGCTAAATAAAATGTTTAGCTAAGCTCATTTCATAGACCTATAGTTCATTTCTTAATATTCTGATAGGGGCTAGCTCTGCAGATATTTAGTCGCTATATCTGATGCAGTCTGATGACAAACCTTTCTATTAATCTTATTGGTTGAGGTCAGAGGGATTCGATCAATTTGAAGGATCTTTTT
>Ga0172378_10002271_pt1 | contig 17940 bp, 16 predicted proteins | sample GrowelOW332metaG_FD_119755 | JGI IMG/M metagenome (GOLD analysis project Ga0172378, IMG submission 119755) | Groundwater microbial communities from an aquifer near a municipal landfill in Southern Ontario, Canada - Pumphouse #3_1 metaG | ecosystem: Environmental > Aquatic > Deep subsurface >... | reverse complement strand
CATTGCTCTCTGAAACAATCCTCCAGAATTATGAATAGCTTTTTTGCTACAGGATCCTGAAAATCGTCAACGGTGAGTTCCGCGCGCATAACCTTATATTGGTCAAGATCGGCAATGACTGCAAGAACAGCGCGTAATTCAGCATTTAGCTTTATATCCGCATTCTGTCTGTCTTTTGGTGTTAACTGCCGGATTTTTAAGCGTTCGCGGGCCTGATCACGGTTATCAAAGTCTTTCTTAACAGCCTCCGGCTTTAGATTAAATGCCTGACATAGTTGTTCCAGGCATGACTCTCTTTGTATATCGGATTGGAGCGAATCAACATAAGGGAAAAAAGCAAGAGAAGCTTTCGTTTTTCCCTCAGGTGTATCAACAGCATACTCCTGTCCCAGTTTAGACAATAGAAAGTCGCAATCCAAAATAGCACTGTTAACTTCATTTGTCAAGGTATCTGCACCAAAATTTACCATAATTTCTGCCGGATCTTTTCCTCCGGAGAGCCTGATTATCTTTACGGTAAAACCATGTGCACGGCACATAAGAATGGCACGCATAGTTGCATTCTGTCCAGCGCCATCACTGTCGAATGAAAGCAGTACGGTATCTGCAAAACCTTGTACTATTTTTAATTGATATTCCGTTAATGCTGTTCCTAGAGGAGCGACAGCATATGTGATTCCACATTGGTGATATGCAATACAGTCCATATATCCTTCACAGAAAATTACTTTTTTCTGTTCACGAATAGTATTTTTTGCGAAATTGAACGCATACAAAGTTTCTCCCTTCTTGTACTGGATAAGATCTCCTGAATTCAGATATTTTGGTCCCTCCCCATTGATGATTCGTCCTCCAAGGGCGACACATTGTCCCCGTCTGTTAAAAATCGGAAACATAAGTCGATCAGAAAAAAATGCTGAGTCAGAATACTTTTTGCTAAACAGACCTGAATTGTTGAGAAATTCATTACTGAAATTTTTTTTACGTAGGAAATTCCTGAGCCAGCGGCGGTCTGCAGGTGCATAGCCAAGCTTAAACTTATTGATTGTATCCATTGCAAGGCCTCGTCCTGTAATATATGCCAGTGCAGATTTTCCTCCGTCCGTCTGTGTCAGCAGATAATGAAAGAGAGACGCAGTGCGTTCATACAGGTCAATGTATTGATCTCTGAGGTCGTCATTATGCGAGTGTTCAAGAATTTCACCACCTGCATATTGGACTTCAATTCCAGCGCGTTTTGCAAGGGAATGAATTGCATCGGTATACGATATCTTTTCCATTTCCATGACAAACTTGATGACGTCTCCTCCCGCGTGGCATCCGAAACAATAATAGAATTTTTTGTCTCCATCCACATGGAAAGATGCGGTCTTTTCGTTATGAAAGGGACAACACCCCCACCAGTCGTTGCCACTTCTTCGGTCGAGTTTAGTATACTCTCCAATAATTGCAACAATGTCAGAAGAATTTTGTACTGATTCGACGGTCTGCTGCGAAATAAGTCCCGGCATTACGTTACCTTATTTTTTTGTATGATAGAGTGTGCCTTCTTTTATATGTTCACTAAAGTCGGTAGTAAATACATGACGGCCTGTATCAGGGTCAATAAGACGAAAATAATAATAATTTGTCTGCGCTGGTTCTGCTGCAGCCAAAAGAGCAGTCATTCCAGGATTTGAGATTGGTCCAGGCGGAATAGCTGCCCACTTATATGTGTTATAAGGACTGTTTGTTTCGAGGTCCTTATAGGTGATTACATCAGGATGTGGTTTTCCCTCTATTTCTGTAAGTATATATTCAATCGTAGCACATGAATATAATCCAATATTCTTTTTCATACGGTTCCGGAAGACGCTTGCAATAAGCGGAGCTTCACTGTCAATGCGGTATTCGCGTTCGATAATTGATGCAAGAATAACAGTCTGTTTGAAATCTTTTTGTGAAAGAGCTTCAAGAGTCGGAATTTTATCCACGTGTTTGAAAAAATTTTTTACCATGATGTCGGCTATATCGTGAGCATCTAACCCAGAGGTAAAAAAGTATGTATCTGGAAACAAATATCCTTCCAGTGTCTTTTCGCCGATATTGTATTTTGATATAAGCGTACTGTCTTTTGCCGCAGAAATAAAATCGGCTGCAGAACATATGCCGGCAGCCTCAAGCCGTTGTGCGGTTTTTGAGACTGTCAATCCTTCTGGAAATGATACCCGGATGTAATCCCCTTTACCGGAAGATACAAGTTTAAATATTTCCGCAGTATTCATGCTGCTTTTTATTTTGTAAATGCCGCTTTCCAGTCTGATAGTCCTGCACCCGGCAATTTTACCAAGTATGGGATAACGGGCAGCCAGATAGAAAATTTGACCGTTCCTTATAAGCTGTTTTTTTTCAAGAATATCTGCAAATGTCCGGATTTTCATTCCTGAAGGAACTTCGATCCGCTCAGTACGTTCATTTTTTTTTGATGTAATAGGAGTTGTTTCATATAAAAAAATACAAATCAACAGGCATACAATTAAAACTGGGACAAATATACTGATAATGACAATATGTGTATTTTTTTTCATGAATAAAATTTCTCCGCTTCGTCAATCGACATGGCATTATAGACGATATTCTCTATGGTTTTTGAAAAACCGACAAGTCCTGCTGGAATTTCAGCCTGATGTTTACGCAGAAAATATGCAAGCATTTCTGTTTCCTGCGGCGTAAAAGAATATGTAAAAGAAAGTGAATCTGTAGTTTTTGTAGAATTTTGTATCATAGCTGTATTTCCGAAGTCTCTGTGGCAAGATATATCTTTATTTCAGTATGTTCAATATATTCAGCATACCAACGGGCAGCAAGAAGAATAGAATTAAGTTTTTTATCGTCATACATTGGTTCGTGGTGAAAAAGATAAATAGATTTGATATTCCAATGCACGGCAAAATCGATTGCATAACAGAATGCCGAGTGTCCCCAGTTTTCTTTCTGATATGCCTCTGCAACAGTATACTGAGAGTCGAGAACGACACATTCTGCGTTTTCAAAAACGGCTGCACGTACAGGGGTACGGTCGAAGTCCTTCTGTGAAAGTTCTACATCTGTAGCATATACAAATTTTTTTCCGTTTTCAGTTAATGCATATGAATAGGAATTTCCAGGATGCGACATTTTGCAACAATTTATTTTGAGATTACCGATATTAAACGGTTCACCCGGAAAAATCGTATGAAAGTTAATCTTTTTTGTAAATGTATCAAATGATACGGGAAAATATGGCTTTTTCATCTGATCTTGGAGAAGACGTTTCGCCGCCGGAAATGCAGAATAGATATCTATCTTTATTTCTTGATTGTAAGCTGCATCGAAAAACGGAAGTCCCTGAAGATGATCCCAATGAAAATGAGACAGAAGAAGATTGTAATGATTGTTGGCAGGTTTACTCCCCTGTTTACCCATAACACGTAACCCAGAACCTGCATCAAGAACGATTTCTGTTCCGTCATCAGATTTGATTTCAACACAAGGGGTATTACCACCTGTTGTCCCGTACAGCCAAGAAGGAAGAGACGTAATGAAACGCTCGCGTGAATTCTGCGATTCAATATCCTTCTGTGTAATGCGCTGTACTACAGCAGTTATTTTTGCCTGAATTTGTAGGGGAGTTAGAGGTGTAGGAATAGAACCTCTAACTCCCCAGAAACTAATTTTCAATTATTTTTCCCTCTCGAATTATTTTTAAGATAATGAAGCGGTTCATTATGTTCATATAAAGAAAGCTGATTCATTATTTCATTTTTAGTCCATAATTTTCCAGTTCCGATTCCCGGACATGATTTTTTTTCATTATTCCAAAAAAAAATTCTGGAAAGAAGTCTCGTCCAGAAAGGGTATGTTGCACATTGAACCGGGCGCGCACCATATGCAGTACACCCGTTGTCCCAAAGTATACAGTCATATGCGTTTGTTTCCCTCAGGCAGAGCACGTTTGTTCCGTCATAATATGGAACCATACGGCAGTATTGCTCTACAAATTGATCTTCTGTCAAATTAAACCATAGACACAACTTTGTCAAATCTTCATGAGACAAAAACACAAACCCCGGTTCTATGCGGCAGCAATGAGAACAGCATGTACATGTAAAATGAAGACCGTTATCAAAAAAAGACATCAGTTATATTATAAATAGAAAAAAGACTGAAAGCAATGCTTTCAGTCTTTTTATAATGGGGAGTGAAGGATTCGGACCTACGAAGGCATAGCCAGCAGATTTACAGTCTGTCCCATTTGACCACTCTGGAAACTCCCCAGATATTTGTTCAAAATAAGCCGCCAGAGGGATTCGAACCCACGACCTCGAGATTACAAATCACGCGCTGCTACCAGCTGAGCTATAGCGGCATATCGAACGTGTTGCATAATAAATGAATCAGTTTTTTTTGTCAATAGCCTTTTATAAGTAAATTAAAAAAAGGTATATACTGGTTCATAACAACCTCATGCCATGAATATTTTTCATGAACATATGCAGCAGCCTGAACGATTATTCTATTAAAATATTCTGAATCTTTTTCTTTTTTCTCTATAAAACTGGAAAGTACCTGAGAAAGCATTTCCGGTGTGTTCGGACTGTATAGAAAGCCTGTAGTTCCGTCGATAATCTTCTTAAGACCACCAGTTGCATTTGCTATGGGTATAGTCCCGAATATTTGTGCGATGAAATCTTCTAATCCACACGGTTCAAAATAACTGGGCAGAACAATAAAGTCGGATACTGCAGAAGCCAGTCGCGCCATAGCACGATTGTATCCCTTGAAAAATACAATACTTCCGCCGGATAAGGAAGCAAGATTTTCCATACCATGTTCAAGTTCTGGTTCTCCCTGCCCTATTATAATGAATCTTGCGTTTTCATATGTACGGACAATTCTTTTTGCAGCCTCTGCAAGCACCAGAATTCCTTTCTGAGATACAATGCGTCCATGATACGAAAAGTAAACTGCTTTTTTGCTGCCACAGCAGGAGCGAATGTATCCCGAACGTTTAATACCTGTAAGGTAGCGGATATTCTGGGCATGAAGTTCATCTTCCTTTTCTGCTGCAAAATGAGCAAGGAAGAAGTCTCTGCAACGATATTTTCCTACAAGATCACCTTTTTCTGGATTATACGTAAATGGCAGCAGTGAAGTCGTACTGTGAGTAGGATTATAACGTTCATAGTCTATTCCGTTCGTAATACCTGTTATACGAATTCCCCGACGTGCAAAAATCTCGGATAAACCGTCTGTATCCTGATTATGAGCAGGATCCGAAAGTTCCTCTGCATATTGTGTTGAAACAGTCGTAAGAGCAGCACATCCAGCTGCAAGAAGAAACGGTTCAACTCTGTCACCATTCATAGCTCCACAAAGAATGGATTCTGGCAAATTCGTATATTGTTTTGCTTCTGCAATAGTAGCGAAGCTATGATGATAATAAGGACCTGCATTATGAATAGTAACAACACATTTCGTTTTTTTTAAAACAGGGATACCACTGTATACGATATATGACGGAAGAACTGCCGTTGAGGCATCTTCACAGAGAACAATATCAGGAGCCTCTGATTGTGAAATATTTCTGGCATATGATACGACCGCACGTTGAAATAATGTTTCAAGCAAGAGGGAATCGATATGACCTGTCCCCCTCTTATGGGATGGGTCATATTTTTCTTCGTCTTCTGTATATGTATAAACACCGAGTTTTTCAGAAAAATGCCGGTTCTTGATAAAAACAATCCGTATGTTAGTATGTAAAAGAGATGCTGTTGTAAATAAAACAGTTTCATCTATGCTGCAGATACGAAGAGAAACTGGATTACAAACATCCTGTTGTATATTTATTATTTCATCAAAATCTGTACAACCAAATTGAGGGATAAACAGCATAACATTATTTCCGCATAGGGCAAGTTCCTCACATAGTGAACGTGCGACATTTTTTACACCGCCGGCTTCTGCTATACCGGCAAATTCCATAGACACCATCCAGATATTCATTTTTATTTCTCCGCAAAATCGAGGCGTAGTTTTTCTGCTCCCCGTATGTAGACGTGATGCAGTTCTCTTCCGACCGTCAGGTATACAGTTACGAGTACGCGTATTGTTTTCGGGAGCATATGTTCTGTAACTGGTTCCTGACTGCAGAACAATGCACAACGAGAAACATCAAGACTGCATTTACCTTTTCGGAGTGCTGCAGCGGGATTAAGGGCCGTAAGATCGGAGGTAATTGTAAACTGTATTGAAACAATATTTTCCGGTAAAACAGCGTTGAGTGTAAAAAGTCTGCTGCACATAACGCATACAGCATCCATAATCGATTCTGTGCTGTTATCTGCACACACAGCTCCGCGTAATCCATAGAGTCTGATATTTGTATTCATTATTGTCTTCCTGAAAAAAGATTCTGTAGTTCGGGAAATTGCTGTAGCAGCTCGTTTACCTTTTCTTTACGCGCTGAAGCCCGTTCCCTCTGCTGTTTTAGTTCTGCAATATAAGTATCCCGTGCACTATTGTACAGTGTACGATCTGGTAACTTTGAGGAAATAATGGAGAAATCTGTAAATATAATATATGGCCAGTCTTCAGCTGCTGCGATGCCATTGAGAATGTCATCTGATTTTAATGATTCAGGACGGAACGATGGATTTTCAGTTATTTTGTCTAAAATAAAGACCGCCGCCTTATTTGCAAGAGCCGAATAAGCTGAGTCAAGATATGAATTCAGACTGTCTGAATCTGATACGATACCATTTTTTACAAGTTCTGCAATATCAGCCGGCACAGCTTTTCCGGAAATGGAAAAGTCAAACCTGTATGAGAAATCGGAATGAATATTGAACACCGCACTGTATACGTCTGCTGAAGGAAGTGTCCCATGTATACTTTTGGTTTCAATATATGGCTTGAGACTAAACAGTCTGAGTTCTGCATTTGTCGGAATCAGACACTCCCAGTGCCAGGTAAACTTTCCAGGAAGAACAGGGTCAGTATTTACTCCGCTTGTTTTTGAAATAAGTATACCGCATTTTCCTGCTCCAACCTTAAATTGTGTCCAGCCAAGAAAAAAGACAAATCCGGTGAAAATAATTACTATAAGTATTTCTGCAATTTTTTTTTTCTTCATCACTCTTGAATCCTCTTGATGCATGAACATTCTGTTTGTAGTATAATTACATACTTGTTACAAGTATATAATTTTTTACCCACAGACGGCAAGGTATTGTTTTATGGACAAAAAAAAAGAAAAAAAAACGCTTTTATACCGGATTTTAGACCGTACAGTATTATTTCTCACTCTTTTTCTTTCTTCTCTGATTTTTTTCTATATTTTGGGAAATTATCAGGATTTTATAGACAAAAATCAGAATCTTATACTATATATTGCTACAATTACAGCTATTCTGCTCATTTTCTTTTCTGCAGATGGATTAATTATCTCTGTATTACTGTTTTTCAGAAAGAATACAGCACGATACCGCCAGCATGTTTTTACTTTTGTTTTGATGGCATTGGCGTTTATCTACGGTTTTGTTTTGATGTTTGTAACGCGTATTATTGATTTTCTTTCAGAAGGAATCTGACTTCAGCCGTATACGGAATGATGAGCAGAACTGGCATTCCGTAAGCGGAAATGGTCACAGGTTTCTCCGACTCTGCATATTCATCGGAAATTCTGTTGCTTAGACTTGGCATACCTTCTACGCGGAATACGTTGCTTTCCCATTTTAAGCCGTTGGATACGAGCGTGCCTCCTGTACGTGATACTGTCGTACGGGCAACAGATACCGTTTGGTCTTTTGTAAGATGTGAGATTTCAACTGTCGTTCCATCAGCAACATAGTAAAGCGCCTGTGAAGACAGCAGCCATACCTGGGCATGGTGAACAGAAGAAAACGTATCATATATAGCAAGCAGGTGATCAAGTCTGCCTCCGTCTCCTCCTACCAGTGTGATGAACGGTACAGCCCTCTGTTTTTCTGCGATTTTGTATGCGCGGTCAAATGCAAGCTCTGTATCAGTCCAGTCTTTATCGGAAGGGAAGCGCTCTACTATACCGGCAGGATATTGAATAAGTATATCTTTGTTTGAAAGACTGTCAAAATCTCCAAGAATTTTCTGAGGGGTAAAATCAATTCTGTCGGCATAAAAATCAGCATAACGTCGTATTGTATCAAGTCCGGAATCTGCAGCAATGACATACTGCGGAATATGTGTTTGCCAGTACATTGTTGTAACAGATGGATCAGGATATGCACCACCTGTAAAAATTGCTATATGTATGGACTTTTTCGGCAGTAAAAAATTATAATCAGCCATATATGAATAGTACCACTAAAGTTGTAAAAATTCCTGCCGTTCTCAAAAAAATGCACGAAATACTTGCCTCCGGTGGATTTAAATCATATCTCGTCGGCGGCGCTGTACGCGATATGATTATGGGAAAAACCCCACACGATTACGATGTAGCGACTGATGCAAGTCCGCGGAATGTAATGAAACTTTTCCCCAGAGTAATTCCTACCGGAATAGAACACGGTACAGTGACGGTGCTTCTTATGGGATACAGTATAGAAATTACGACGTTCCGTACAGAAAGTGGATACAGTGATGGTCGTCATCCCGACAGTATTGAATATGCGGCTACAATTGAGGAAGATCTGTCGCGACGTGACTTTACCATGAATGCTATAGCAGTAGATATTGCAGAAGGTACAATTGTTGACCCGTTTTCCGGACGTAGAGATATAAAGGCAAAACTGATACGCACAGTGGGAAATGCTCATGATCGTTTTTGTGAAGACGGTCTTAGGCCTGTTCGGGCACTCCGGTTTGCGGCACAATTAAATTTTAGTATAGAAAAAGATACATATTTAAATATTTTTGAACCAAAAACACTTTCTGTTGTAAGTAAAATATCGATAGAACGTTTTCGTGATGAATTTACAAAAATGCTTGCATCAAAAAAACCTTCTATTGGTTTAAAAATGATGGAAGAGACAGGGGTAATGAATTTGTTTATTCCAGAGTTTATTCCGTGCAGAAACTGTGTGCAGAAAGACATACGAGGATTTCATGAGTTTGATGTACTTGACCACCTTTTTTATGCATGCGATGGTGCACCACAAGACAACCTTGTTGTTCGTCTTGCAGCTTTATTTCACGACATCGGTAAGCCTTCTGTAAAAAAAGTCGAACAAACAGATGCAGGTAATGTAAATACCTTCTACAATCATGAACAAAAAGGTGCTGCTATAACAAAGACCATTCTTACCCGGCTCCGTTATCCGGCGAAAATCATAAATGATGTCACACATTTGGTAAAAGAACATATGTTTCATTATGAAAGTAACTGGAGCGATTCCGCTGTCCGTCGCTTTATTGTCAGAGTAGGAATTGAATATCTTGATGATTTGTTTGATTTACGTCTTGCAGATATTTTCGGCATGCACGGTGTACCGGTGCGTGTACACGACAGCGCGGCAGGCATGAATCTTATCGAACTAAAAGATAGAATAGCAGAAGTGTCAACAAAAAAATATGTAATAAGTCTGAAAGAACTTGCTATAAGCGGGAAAGATCTTATAGCAGCTGGTATTCCTGCAGGAAAGGAACTGGGAAGAATTCTTAATGAACTTTTCAGCACAGTTCTGGATGATCCTGCGCAGAATACCAGAGAAACATTATTAATGATTGCAAGAAATATCTATAATAATAATCGAAAAGAATAAGTGTGCATTAAATTTCCATATTCATAACATGACGGACTTCATCAAGCGTTTTAACCGCTATTTGGCGGGCAGCTTTTGCACCATCAAGGAGAACCTGCCGTATATATGCCGGATCCGCCTCAAGTCGTTTCCGTTCCGCACGTAACGGGTGAAGCTCTGCGTTAAGAGCCTGTGTAAGTTCTGACTTAAGTTTTCCTCCGCCACCATCACCGATTCGTGCAGCAACAGCTTCAGGTGTTTCTTTTGTGCACAGAGAAATGAGCATGAGCAGATTTGCAACTTCCGGTCTGTTTACGGGATCATATGTTATGGTGCGTTCTGCATCTGTTTTTGCTTTTTTAATAAGAGCTGCTGTTTCATCTTCTGATGCACAGAGCATGATGGCGTTGCCCCTGCTTTTACTCATTTTTTGTTCACCGTCGAGACCTTTGATATTCGGAGTCTTTGAGAGCAGCGCATACGGTTCGGGAAACACAGGCTTCTGATCTATACAGAATTTTTCATTGAACTTGCGTGCAATTTTGCGCGTAAGTTCAAGGTGTGGAAGCTGGTCTTTCCCGACGGGAACAACGTTGCCTTTACAGAAAAGAATATCACATGCCTGATGAACCGGGTATGTATACATACCCGCGTTAACATTCGTTATGCCTGCAGATTGTATTTCTTCTTTTACTGTCGGGTTACGGGAAAGTTCTGCATTCGACACAAGTGTAAGAAACGGAATCATAAGCTGATTACATTCCGGTACATAGCTGTGCGGATAGATAATAACATTCTTTCCCGGTTTTATACCTGCTGCAAGATAATCGATTACAAGTTGTTTTGTATTTTGACTTATTTCCTGATATGCATCATGATCCGTAAGCACCTGATAGTCTGCTATAAGAATCATAGAAGGGACGCCAAGATTCTGGAGACGAACCCGGTTCTGCAGTGAGCCAAAATAATGACCTATATGGAGCCGGCCTGTCGGACGATCACCTGTGAGCACACGGTATTTTTGAGGATTTACCAGAATATCAGCCTCAATTTTTTTGCTCATTTCAAGAGCTGCTTCATATGTTCCGTTTAATTCATCTGGCATGACTTATTTCCTTTTCAATAAATATTTACATATACAGTATCACACAATGTTTTTTTTTGCTATATGTGATATACTGTACATCACATAAAAAGATATGAGTGAAAAAGAAGCAGTAAAAGTATTCCAGGAATGGCTTGATGGTTATCTCGATTTTGAACGCCTTCCGCAGAAAAATATATTCTGGCTCGACACAATAAAATTTTTGTGCAAAAGATTTGGAAATCCGCAGAATGCCTCTCCCTGTTTTCATGTTGCAGGTTCAAAAGGAAAAGGTTCTGTTTCAAAAATGATAGCGTGTATTCTAGAAGAAGCTGGTCTGTCCTGCGGATTATATACGTCTCCGCATATAATTGATTTCCGAGAACGGATAGGTACGGCACTTGATTTTTTTCCTGAAAGCATCTACGAGTCGGCTATCAGAGAGATGGTTCCTCGTATTGAATCAATAATTCCTGAAGAACTTCCGGGCGGTCGTTCAATTACATGGTTTGAAATCGTGACTTTGTTTGCTTTTCTCTGTTTCAGACATGCAAAAGTTGATTATTCTGTATATGAAGTAGGAATGGGGGGACGTCTTGATGCAACGAACGTTGTGACCCCCAGAGTATGCTGTATAACGCCGATAGAACTTGAGCATACAGAATATCTTGGCGATACACTTGAAAAAATTGCAGGTGAAAAGGCTGGTATCATCAAGAAAGATGTTCCTGTTATCGTCGCTGCTCAGCAGACGGAAGCCGTACGCGATGTTTTTCGAAAAAAAGCAGCAGAAATTGGAACAGTGTGTAATTTTGTAGACGACTTAACAACATCTATTGATTATTCGTATTCTACAGGATATGTTTCAGCAGCAGAATCTGGAGGCAGAATTACATGTGGAATGCACGTACACATTGAAAGTAATCTTTTTACCCGGCCTGTTGATACCGTATTGCAGCTTCTTGGATCAATACAAGCAAGAAACGCAGCACAAGCCGCATTTGCAGTAAAAACAGTATTTCCCAATATAAATGAATCAGTCATAGAAAAAGGGTTATCAAAAGCTGTCCTTCCCGGCCGGTTTGAAATAACATATACCAAAAAGTATCCAAAACTAAATTATCTTATTCTCGACGGTGCTCATACGGTAAACAGTATACGATACACAATCGAAACTCTAAAAAAACTTTTTGCCGGCAGCACTTTGCATCTGCTTTTTGCATGCGCTGCAGACAAAGATGTGCTGGACATTGCACCTCTATTTAAAGGTCTGTTTTCGCATATCACGCTTACACGACCGGGAGGGACAAAGCACTCCGATATTGAAAAAGAGAAGTCGGCTTTTACAGGCGCGTGTCTGACATTTACAGCTGACACAGACTTTTCACAAGCAATACCTGCCGCCCTGTTACAGGCAGAAAACAAAAATGCAGTGCTGCTTGTTACAGGATCATTCTATCTTGTTGCAGAGGTGAAAAAATATATAAACTAACATAATGGAGAATTACTGGTAAAATCTGTCCGTTTTATGTAAACTCGTAATTTACCAAATAACGCGTGGAACCCGCTTTGTAATACCCGTCATGATTTCATATGCGATCGTACCAGTTCTCCGTGCGATATCTTCCGCATCCTGAAGCGCACCAGAGTTCTTCGGACCAAAAAAAACTGCTTTATCCCACCGATGTACGTCGGGATTATTTTTTCCAATGTCCACCATACACTGATCCATGCATATTCTTCCGACGACAGAATATGATTTCCCATTAATAGCAACAGTGAGACCGGGAGAAAAATGCCGTAAAAGCCCGTCAGCATATCCTATAGGTAGCACTGCAATGTCTGTGTCCCGATCTGCAACCCATGTGCGGCCGTAGGAAACAGATTTTCCCGCTCGGAATGGACGGATTGCGACAATTTCTGATTCGAGAGACATAACAGGTTCCAGTTCGCATGTTGTCCCTTTTGCAACAAAATACTCACGGTTGATTTGTCCTGCATAATAACCGTACGTAATGATACCGGAACGTACCATGTCCAGTTGCATTTCCGGATGATCAAGCAGCACAGCTGACGCGGCGCAATGACATATACCCGGTTCAATTCCTGCCGCTTTTATTGTGTTTACAGCCGACACAAATGTATCAAATTGCATCTTTGTGTAAATGCGGTCTTCATCGTTTATTCCATCAGCTGATGAACAGTGTGTGCATACGCCACCGAGAGACAGATGTGTGGAACGTGTTATCAACGATGCAGCTTCCACTGCATCTTCCGGCAGACAGCCTATTCGTCCCATACCGGTATCAACTGCCAGGTGTACGGGAAATTTTGATTTTTCATTGAATCTTCCTGCTGCCTTATCAAACGACAGAATGTATTCTCTGTCAAACACGAGCGGAGTGATATTATGCTTTACAACAGACTCCATTTCATCTTTTGTGCAAAGACTGAGCATAAGAATCGGGCATGAAATGCCGTTTTCGCGTAGTTCTATGCCTTCATCGACAGTAGCAACTGCAAGACAGAAAGCACCGCATTCAAGCGCGGTACGTGCAGTAAAGACTGCACCACACCCATACCCGTCAGCCTTTACCGCAATGCACAGTTTTGTCTGAGGCCGTTTTATAAATGAACGGATTACTCCGATGTTATGTTTTAAATTATCACCATAAATTACAGCACGTGTACATCTCATAGAATATAATTCTAGGTTTATAACACATTTTTATCAATACCGTTTAAAAAATTATTGAGATTTTCTTAGAAACGAGGTATAATAATGTCATTATATATTATAAAGTAGTCAAGGCAAACTATGAAAAAGATTCTTTATTTTAAGAAGTATTTTGTTTTTACATGGTGTATATGTGCATTGTTCTGCTCATGTACTACAATGAAAGTACAGAAAGAAACAGCAGGGAAAAAAACGGATGTTTTAAATGTAATTGAAAAAAATAAAATTACATCGTTGTCAAATGAAACAGATTCCGACAGTGCAAAAAAACGGGCGTCTCAAGCTGCTGAACAGCAATTTAAAGAAAAAATTGCCGGTATTGATTTTTCAATCAAATCGTCACCGAAAAAGACTTTAAAAAACACTGCATTTACTTCGGCATATGTTGTAGAAGTTATTGACGCTTCGAAAAATCCTGTTCCTGATTTTTCTGTTACAATTTCATATCCCGTATCCCGTATCAACGATTCAATCGCATACGAAACAAAAACGTTCAGTACAGGTGCTGACGGATTAATTACATTTATGCCGGAAGTGCCGGAATTTTCCTTTGATGATAAAATAACATTTTATCCCACTCCTGTAAGTTCTGCCCCCTCGATTATGCAGACGGCATATGCTGCAGGCATTACTGCTTCTTACAAAGTTCTGACAGATTATCTTCATAAACCCGGCGTTATTTATGTTTTTGATTTTAATGAAAATAATAACCCGGGTACCAATTCTCAGTATCTTCTAAAAGAACTTATCAATTCAGGAGTGCGTGTCGGTAACTCTCCAATTCCAACTTCCAATTATCTTTCTCAATCTATTGAATCATTGTACAAGGCGACATACAAAATAGTCGGAAATGCGTATTCATTCATGATCTGTGGTTCTATCAAATATGCAAAAAAAGTACAAACAGATGAAAATGGAAAATATGTCTGCCAGCTTGTTGCAGATATACGGTGTGTTGATATGAAAAATGGTTCTGTTATATATTCGACACAACAGACGGAGACTGCTGCTGCAGAATCAAAATACAAAGCAGTAGATACCTGCAGAAAACTTCTTGCAGAAAAAACAGCCCATGCTATCTTATATGGTATGTAGGTAAAAGATTTATATTTTTTATAAGGAAAACAGAATGATTTACACAGACACACGGGATAAAACTGTAAAAACTGATTTTCGTACCGCTGTTATGAACGGTATGAATTCAAAAACAGGTGGATTGTATATTCCTGTATCATTTCCGAAACTTGATTCGTCGTTTGTAAATAAAAACCCGGCACCTACTTTTCGCGACACAGCGCTAAAAATGGCCCTGCCCTATGTTGAAGGAGAAATCTCCGTCAATGAACTTACTGGCATTATAGAAGATGCATATCCATTTTCTCCCAAGATTGTCCCACTTGATTCTATTACATATGTTCTTGAATTGTTTCACGGACCGACATGTGCGTTTAAAGATTTTGGTGCTCGTTTTATGGCGCGTGTTATGTCATACTTTAACCGCAGTGAAAACGAAACACTTCATATTCTTGTAGCAACATCAGGAGATACTGGTAGTGCTGTTGGCAGCGCGTTTCATAATGTTTCCGGACTTGATGTTACAATCCTTTATCCAGAGGGAAAAGTCAGTCTGCTTCAGGAAAAACAACTTTCGACATTCACGGGTAATGTACGCGCACTTAAGATTCACGGTACCTTTGACGATTGCCAGAAACTTGTTAAGACTGCATTTACCGACGACGAACTTCGTAAAACACTTCGTCTTTCATCTGCAAATTCCATCAATATAGCCCGTCTTTTACCACAGAGTTTCTATTATATGTATTCAGCTCTTGCTGTACGGGATCGGTGTGTTCTTGACAATAAAATCGACAATCCATCTATTATTATGGTTGTACCATCTGGGAATTTCGGAAACCTTACGTCCGGTCTTATAGCCCGGGAAATGGGCGCTCCTATTGAAGGATTTGTTGCCGCAACTAATACAAACCGTACTATTCCCGACTGGATCGCTACAGGGAACTATAAAGCACGTCCATCGATTGAAACATACGCTAATGCAATGGATGTTGGTGCACCAAGCAATTATGAACGTATAGTTGCAATGTACACACTTGATCAGGTGCGTCATCTTTTTGCATCGTATTGGCTTGATAATGACGGCATTATCAAGGCAATTAAATCATGTTATGACCGGACCGGTTATATTATTGATCCTCACGGTTCAATCGGCTGGAAGGCATGGGATGATATACGCAGTGGATCAATGGAAAATCTTATAGGTGGATTATCCAACAGCTATGAAAAGCCGGGCCTTACTCCGAATGTACCAGATTGGGCACAGAAAATTGTCGAAAAAAAATCAGTTGGTATTCTTCTTGAGACTGCAGAACCGGCAAAGTTCGGTTCAACTGTTTCATCTGCAATTGGCCGCGAACCTTCCATTCCTGCAAGACTTGCAGAAGTACTGAAACTGGAGGACCATGCTGTTCCGATGCCTAATGATTATTCGCAGTTCAAATCATGGCTGCTTAACAATCTGTAAATAAAACTTTTTTTGGGTCTGGAATAGAAAAACAAACAAAAATTTCTTATGTAAAAAAAGGACGACACCTCAGCGGGGGTGTCGTCCTTTTTTTACATATTGGCGTACTGTTGTGTTTTATCGTTCAAATGCTCTATTGGAATACCAGCCTCCCGAAACATTTCAATAGAATCCATCTCATCGTGGTAATGCATCTCACACACTACCCGTTTTATTCCACAGTTTATAATAAGCATTGCGCATGTGCGGCATGGTGTCATCTTACAGTAGACTGTCGCACCGTCTATGGCAATACCACGCTTTGCAGCCTGACAGATAGCGTTCTGTTCTGCATGTACTGTACGAACACAGTGTTGGGAAATTGTACCATCGGAATGAATGACTTTTCTCATTAAATGTCCGACGTCATCACAATGCGGCAGACCAGCCGGAGACCCCACATAACCTGTAACCAGAATCTGATTATCTCTTGCAATCACGCATCCCGATCTTCCCCTGTCGCAGGTTGCCCGCTTTGCAACTGTCCTGCAGACTTCCATAAAATACTCGTCCCATGTAGGGCGTTTATATTTTCCGCCACTTTTTATTTCATCTGCCATAATGATTACTTCGACATCACAGCATCGACAACAATTTTTGCAACAAAAATGACAAATAATACCCAGGTAACAGCGGAGATGTCCCTGAATTTCCGAATTGCAGTTTTACAGATAACATAGCTGATAACCCCCCATGAAATGCCCGTTGCAATACTGTATGAAAAAGGCATTGTCATGATTGCAATAAATGCAGGAATCCCTTCGGTCGGATCTTTAAACTCTATACCTGTTACAGCTTTCATCATCATATATCCGACAATAATAAGAGCTGGAGCTGTTGCTGCACTCGGAACAAGCAGAAACAACGGGCTCAGGAATAATGCAAGGAAAAAAAGGACTGCCGTTGTAACAGATGTAAGACCAGTGCGTCCACCCTCTGCAACACCTGATGTACTTTCGACATAACTGGTGACAGTTGAAGTACCAAGCATTGCTCCAGCTACTGTTCCGATTGCATCAGCTAAAAGTGCCTGATTTACATTTTTTATGTTTCCATTCTTATCTTTGAGATTGCTTTGCTCTGCTACTCCCATAAGAGTACCAATTGTATCAAACATATCGACAAAAAGAAATGTAAAGAACACTGTAAAGAATTTCAGTGAAATAATATTGCTGAAATCAAATTTGCAGAAAAGTGGCGCAGCCGGAAGAGAAATCGGAGAAAATCCTGCCGGAATTTTTGTAATTCCGAGCGGAATTCCGATGGTTGTCGTTGCAATGATTCCGATGATTATTGCTCCCGGAACTTTACAGCAGAGAAGAACGACTGTAATAATCAGACCAATAATGGTAACAAGGGCAGCGTTTTTCAGAGGAACAAATCCGATAATTGTTCCTGTACTTCCTGAAACAATACCACCGTCTGCAAGTCCGATCAGGGTAATAAAAAGGCCAATGCCTACAGCAACGGCTTTTTTCAAATTCGATGGAATCGCTTTAATAATAGCTTCCCGAACTTTGCAGAGCGAGAGAACAATGAAAAGAATACCTTCAATAAAAACGGCAGTAAGTGCAGTCTGCCATGAATAGCCCATCCCTATAACGACGGTATAGGTAAAGAATGCATTAAGCCCCATTCCAGGAGCAAGTGCTACAGGAAGGTTTGCCATGAATGCCATAACGAGCGTTGCAATTCCGGAAGAAACAGCAGTAGCCGTAAAGACTCCGCCTGCATTCATGTGTGCCTGACTGAGCATTGCAGGGTTTACAGAAAGAATATATGCCATTGCAAGAAATGT
>Ga0172378_10002270_pt1 | contig 17942 bp, 15 predicted proteins | sample GrowelOW332metaG_FD_119755 | JGI IMG/M metagenome (GOLD analysis project Ga0172378, IMG submission 119755) | Groundwater microbial communities from an aquifer near a municipal landfill in Southern Ontario, Canada - Pumphouse #3_1 metaG | ecosystem: Environmental > Aquatic > Deep subsurface >... | reverse complement strand
TTTTTTTATTTTGCAATACTAAGATAAGACATTTAGGGCTGATTTCCTTTTTTGGAAACCAGCCCTTTTTAGTTCCGATTATTTAATTCGAAAAAACTTTTAGCGGACACTAATAATAAATAATAGAGTTTCAGTTCCACGATGAAAGGCAAAGAAATTACTTGATAATGATAATGAATATGATACAATGGGAAGTGATTTGATTAATTGGTATTGGACTAAGTATCGTTGTAATTTGGGAAATGTTAGCTCAACTCTGTCTGATTAATTTATACTTTTTAAAACAACTTATTTTTTTATTCATATCTAATTTTTAAAAACCTTTTAATGAATATTTAGGATTCTGTCAAGGACAGTGAGGAACGAAAGCGTTCATATATCCATAACAGGATTCTGGATATGCTTTTTCTTTATTTTTAGGAGTCGGATAGTTACAATTCTATGTTTAATCTGTCACCAAATTTCAATCCTTATTTTGTTTGATGTGATTTCAGAAGTAAGACCTTAGAAACTCAAAAAGAGCTTGTAGAAACGTTTCAATACTTATTCTGGTGGATGTGCTTTCAGAAGACAAATTGATGCAACATCCGGGCAAATAGACAATTTGTTTCAATCCTTATTCTGGTGGATGTGCTTTCAGAAGTTAATAGGTAAAATAGAACAGCGGTTAGAAGAGGCGTTTCAATCCTTATTCTGGTGGATGTGCTTTCAGAAGTGTAATTAAAACTACAAATCGTTTTAATATGCTTGAGTTTCAATCCTTATTCTGGTGGATGTGCTTTCAGAAGAATAACGTTTACTACTGGTAGAGAGTTTTATATTAAGTTTCAATCCTTATTCTGGTGGATGTGCTTTCAGAAGTTGCTGTCCACTTTTATTATTCCGGAATTGAAAGCGTGTTTCAATCCTTATTCTGGTGGATGTGCTTTCAGAAGAATCTTTTGTCAAACAAACATACTGGTTTACTATCGTTTCAATCCTTATTATGGTGGATGTGCTTTCAGAAGCCAACTCTGCTGATTCCCTGAATGAAGAATTAATTGTTTCAATCCTTATTCTGGTGGATGTGCTTTCAGAAGTTACATAATATCCTGCTGCAGTATATACCCTCATTTTGTTTCAATCCTTATTCTGGTGGATGTGCTTTCAGAAGTATATATTCAGAGAAAGACGTGGACGACGCTTACGAGTTTCAATCCTTATTCTGGTGGATGTGCTTTCAGAAGATCTTCTGTTGTTTGCTTAATGTTCGATGCATTTTCGTTTCAATCCTTATTCTGGTGGATGTGCTTTCAGAAGAGACAAAGGACCCCATGAAGTATCTGTTATACCTTTGTTTCAATCCTTATTCTGGTGGATGTGCTTTCAGAAGGATTTACCACCAACACAATGTTTTATTTTTTGGTAGTTTCAATCCTTATTCTGGTGGATGTGCTTTCAGAAGATAATGAAGATGGTTGTTGGGCTGCTGATATTTATGTTTCAATCCTTATTCTGGTGGATGTGCTTTCAGAAGATTGCGCCTGTTATATCGGCTGTGCCTCCTGTCGTGTTTCAATCCTTATTCTGGTGGATGTGCTTTCAGAAGACAGAAAAATTGACATAGAAAAGGACTTTTTAGAATGTTTCAATCCTTATTCTGGTGGATGTGCTTTCAGAAGCAACGTCAAGATATAGACATTATAGGTAACGGAGAAAGTTTCAATCCTTATTCTGGTGGATGTGCTTTCAGAAGAAAGATAATTGAGATCAGCGATTTACAAAAAGAGAGTTTCAATCCTTATTCTGGTGGATGTGCTTTCAGAAGTTTAAAACGGCATCAGATGCAGCGAAGGAACTTAAATGTTTCAATCCTTATTCTGGTGGATGTGCTTTCAGAAGTAATGATGACCTTTATTTCATAAAGGACCAATATCGGTTTCAATCCTTATTCTGGTGGATGTGCTTTCAGAAGATTTCGTTTGCTTAGATAGTGCGAAAATAAAGGTGGTTTCAATCCTTATTCTGGTGGATGTGCTTTCAGAAGCTGTTTATGGTGATACAGGCGCAACAGGTAACGGAAGTTTCAATCCTTATTCTGGTGGATGTGCTTTCAGAAGTTTGGAGACGATGTCTCTGATATGCTATCTGATATTCTGTTTCAATCCTTATTCTGGTGGATGTGCTTTCAGAAGATCTTCACTCCTCTGGACCCATTTTACCGGTCGTCCAGTTTCAATCCTTATTCTGGTGGATGTGCTTTCAGAAGTTCACCTCTTGATAAGGAGTCTTTTAAGCATAAGTCGTTTCAATCCTTATTCTGGTGGATGTGCTTTCAGAAGTTTACTGTCTTTTCTAATAGCTCAGGGTTGTGACCGTTTCAATCCTTATTCTGGTGGATGTGCTTTCAGAAGAAAGCTACCAATTTCCGATATTGGTCCTTTATGAAAGTTTCAATCCTTATTCTGGTGGATGTGCTTTCAGAAGACAAAATCTAAACCTCTTTGTTCCTTTACATATTTGTTTCAATCCTTATTCTGGTGGATGTGCTTTCAGAAGATTTTTAATGGCTTAGGTTTTGACAACCTTGATACCAGTTTCAATCCTTATTCTGGTGGATGTGCTTTCAGAAGTAGGATTGAGGACTGGGATATATGGGAGTTAGTTAGTTTCAATCCTTATTCTGGTGGATGTGCTTTCAGAAGTTTGAGACGATGCTTAACAGTAAAGATAAAGCTGAGTTTCAATCCTTATTCTGGTGGATGTGCTTTCAGAAGTCTAAGATGAACGTTGAGATAGAGAATGAAAAAGAGTTTCAATCCTTATTCTGGTGGATGTGCTTTCAGAAGAATTAAGATTTTTTCTTTCATTTTGACTTTTTTATAGTTTCAATCCTTATTCTGGTGGATGTGCTTTCAGAAGTCATTATTCTTCTTTCTAATCGTTTAGCTGTGGTCTGTTTCAATCCTTATTCTGGTGGATGTGCTTTCAGAAGCAGAAACACCAAAGTTTACAACATATAACGAGAAAAGTTTCAATCCTTATTCTGGTGGATGTGCTTTCAGAAGAATACCAAAATTGGGTCTTTCTTCTGATCTACATGTTTCAATCCTTATTCTGGTGGATGTGCTTTCAGAAGTTTAATACCAAAATTGGGTCTTTCTTCTGATCTACATGTTTCAATCCTTATTCTGGTGGATGTGCTTTCAGAAGTTTAATGGCTTTATTGCTAAGTTCCATTTAATACCGTTTCAATCCTTATTCTGGTGGATGTGCTTTCAGAAGATTCTTAATAGACAATCACAGGATTTTATCCATTCGTTTCAATCCTTATTCTGGTGGATGTGCTTTCAGAAGTGAAGAGTGGTTTGCATTGCAGGCTTTAAGTCTGACGTTTCAATCCTTATTCTGGTGGATGTGCTTTCAGAAGGTTTTAATATTTCTGGTTGTTTATCTTTTGCAACATCCGTTTCAATCCTTATTCTGGTGGATGTGCTTTCAGAAGTTATTTTACTTATAATTAATGTGTCGAACTTCCATCGTTTCAATCCTTATTCTGGTGGATGTGCTTTCAGAAGATCATTGGACTGCATTAAGTCCATACATTTTCTAACGTTGCCATGGTTTCAATCCTTATTCTGGTGGATGTGCTTTCAGAAGAAGAGGTTATTTCGGGCAAAAGAGCAGGGGATTTTTGTTTCAATCCTTATTCTGGTGGATGTGCTTTCAGAAGTATTTTAACAAGGGGGCAACATTTCCCCCTTTAAATGTTTCAATCCTTATTCTGGTGGATGTGCTTTCAGAAGTGCTTCCGTAACAGGTCAAATATCTAATGTTACCGAGTTTCAATCCTTATTCTGGTGGATGTGCTTTCAGAAGAAGAGGTTATTTCGGGCAAAAGAGCAGGAGATTTTTGTTTCAATCCTTATTCTGGTGGATGTGCTTTCAGAAGTCATTGGACTGCATTAAGTCCATACATTTTCTAACGTTTCAATCCTTATTCTGGTGGATGTGCTTTCAGAAGTTTTAATGAGTACGGCTACCAGTATAGTATTATTAAGTTTCAATCCTTATTCTGGTGGATGTGCTTTCAGAAGGCTAATTGGAACATAAAGAAAGCTAACGCTTAAAAAGTTTCAATCCTTATTCTGGTGGATGTGCTTTCAGAAGACAATTATCTTTTGTAACTCCGTTTGGAGAAAACAAGTTTCAATCCTTATTCTGGTGGATGTGCTTTCAGAAGTTTTCATTATTACCCTACCCATGTTTTTTAATTCTTGTTTCAATCCTTATTCTGGTGGATGTGCTTTCAGAAGGCTACCTCTTTTATTTACTATCATTATTTTTTGTTTGTTTCAATCCTTATTCTGGTGGATGTGCTTTCAGAAGGAGTAATTTATATGAAGTAACAAAATGGAAACCGTTGTTTCAATCCTTATTCTGGTGGATGTGCTTTCAGAAGGAAATAGGAACGGAAACACCTGCTGCGACATCACCGTTTCAATCCTTATTCTGGTGGATGTGCTTTCAGAAGACCGTCTAAAAAAATGTAATACTGAACGGAGTTTCTGTTTCAATCCTTATTCTGGTGGATGTGCTTTCAGAAGTCTGACAGCCATATGTGCATCAAGAAACATCATTTTGTTTCAATCCTTATTCTGGTGGATGTGCTTTCAGAAGTGTAGGTTTTACTATTGTTGATGTTTGGGTGAACAAGTTTCAATCCTTATTCTGGTGGATGTGCTTTCAGAAGCGTAGCTGATTTACACACGTCAGCTGTTCTTTCTGTGTTTCAATCCTTATTCTGGTGGATGTGCTTTCAGAAGCAGCATACATTCCGTCAGCAGCAAAATCTGTATGGTGTTTCAATCCTTATTCTGGTGGATGTGCTTTCAGAAGCAATTATTTTCTGTAACTCCATTTGGAGAAAATAAGTTTCAATCCTTATTCTGGTGGATGTGCTTTCAGAAGATAATCCAATATATAAGTTACAACCTCCTGGGTGAAGTTTCAATCCTTATTCTGGTGGATGTGCTTTCAGAAGAGGTTGTCCTGCTGAATCTTTACGCCCAGTATCCCTAGTTTCAATCCTTATTCTGGTGGATGTGCTTTCAGAAGAAGATGGCTGCTTGTCGCTCAATACCATCTTTTTGTTTCAATCCTTATTCTGGTGGATGTGCTTTCAGAAGGTTAATTGCACCGTAATCAGAAGCACTTTTTGATAAGTTTCAATCCTTATTCTGGTGGATGTGCTTTCAGAAGCTGACAGCCATATGTGCATCAAGAAACATCATTTTGTTTCAATCCTTATTCTGGTGGATGTGCTTTCAGAAGAATTAAAATCTTTGATTAAATCCCTTATCCCATCAAGTTTCAATCCTTATTCTGGTGGATGTGCTTTCAGAAGTATCAGCTATAACAAGTTGAGCTTTTTGTATTCCAGTTTCAATCCTTATTCTGGTGGATGTGCTTTCAGAAGTGTTTTCGTCATCCACATTTTGACGCTCCAAAGAATAGTTTCAATCCTTATTCTGGTGGATGTGCTTTCAGAAGTTTATCACTTATCATCGTTGATTCCTGCAATGAATGTTTCAATCCTTATTCTGGTGGATGTGCTTTCAGAAGAAAATCCCCAATTACTCCATTTTACAATACCTTTTTGTTTCAATCCTTATTCTGGTGGATGTGCTTTCAGAAGTCCAAGTGCCAGAGTTAATCCAAAAAAAGCGACTTGGTTTCAATCCTTATTCTGGTGGATGTGCTTTCAGAAGTTAAATTTCCAGTATTGTCGTATAGTGAATAGTTGTTTCAATCCTTATTCTGGTGGATGTGCTTTCAGAAGCCGTTATTCTTTATATAACACTTATTTTCAATATCATAAACAAAAAAGTCCTTCATATATTTTATTTGTTTCAATATGTCAAAGAACGATAATATATTAGTTTTTATACTCATTTCCGAAAGTGTATTCTATTAATTTACTTGACTTTAGTTCTTGTTTTCTTTATGGCTTAAATAATTTGTATACCGTAATACTATTTTATACAAATATTTCTATACGTACACCCTAAGCATCGGCTTTTGTACTTTGTCGCCTTAGGAAAATAATTTCGAATGACTACATCATTTACTTCCTTACATATTTGTATAATCTGCTGCTTTTTCTGTTCTGTAATTTCAATTTCTACCAACTTATCAGAAGAACGCGTATAGACTAAAAATCCTCTGTTTACTTTCTTACCAAAATTTTTTTCTATCAATACGGCATAACATTCGAGTTGAGTTTTATACGTTTCATAGATACGTCCTCCAAATTTAGCAAATTTATAATCAAGAGGGGCCATTGTTCCATCTTTTAATAATAAAACCTCATCCATAGTACCTCTCAAAAGATTATTCGTTAAATATTGGTCTGCATATTTTGTAACTACTCCAATCTTTTTCCTTAAATAATCTCTGTTCCTTTCCAGTTTTAGACTATGTACCTGACGCCCTCTTTCTACTTTATAATGGCGATCCTCATACTGAGGGATACGTAATACATATTCATAATAGGTAAATCTTGGACAATACAAATATTCAATAATATGTGAAGGTGTAACTGACATTAGAAAAATAATGCTTTTATTTCATCTGTAACCATTTTTTTATCGAAAGCTTGTCCCAATAAGGTGGTTTGACGAAGTTCATTTTTACTCATAGGAAAAATATATACCGAATCGGTTTCTTCATTTATAAGTTCAGTTACAGCCAGTTCAAGTGTGTCTTTTTCATTATTTTCAAGACTTCCAAGAAATACAGATTTCTGAACACGATATAATCCAGACTGCTTACATATTTTAGCAATTTTACCTCTTGGTTTATTATCTTTTATATCATATATTAACCAGCAAATCATATTATATAATTAATTGATTGGCAAATTGATGAGCATCCATCTGCATAGCATTCATACGTGTTTGTCTTCTACCCTTATAAGTAATTTTATCTTCATCAAAAAATTTCATAAGTGACTGCATCAATAAATTTTTTCCATCTACATTCAGACTTATGCCATTGGTAATAGTATCTGTATCGCTATCATTAACCTTTTTCGCTGAAAAAAGTTTAAAAACAACTTCATCTGCATATGTACGATATGGCTCTATAAAATCGAAAACCATACTTTTCATATTATAGTCATCACGGTGCATAAATCCGACATATGGATCTAGACCAGCTATAACCAACACTTTCTCAACACGACTATACAATACTCCATACGAATAATTAAGAAAAGCATTAAATTGATCTTCTGCAGGTCTAAAACTTCGTCCTGAAAATCTATACCGTTCTGATAGTAAATAGCTAAGAACATTAAAATAAATACGACCGGCAGTTCCCTCCAGTCCTCTTAATGTATCGTCAATTTCATCAATTTTAGCTCCTTTTAATTTTTTCATTTTTAACATAAGAACTTCTATAGCATCTATTTTAACCTGCATAAAATCAGCTTTTGCCGGACGATGATTTTTTAATCTCTGTAGAAAATTAATTTGATTACCGAGTTTTAGCACTAACCACTGTTTTACCCATAAAAGACCTTTCTCATTAATACTTGCTTCCAATTGTTGTTTTCTAATTCTGGAAGTACTTCCAGGTTTACTATGCCAAAATCGACCTACCGGCATTCCGTTAGATTGAAAAATAATAATATCAATATTATTTTTCATGGCAAGTATAACCGCATCTGTACTAATTGCAGAGCCTTTACTCATTAAAATTGAAGTCACCTTCTGACTGGCAAAATGGTGTTTTTGTTTTTCACCATCTTTTGTCAGAGTTACTTCAAACAATTCATCTTTTACATGTACATAGGTTCCATAAGTATTAATAATCAATTGCATTTTTGTAAACTTTATTGAATTAAGCTAACAGTTCCGAACCCACGACTAACTGATTTTCCTATTCCTGCCCATTCCGGAATAAAAGCATTTGCAGTAAAATTACCGCTAAAGGCAAGCATATTTTGATTTTTAAATTTAGTCTGCTTTTCTTTTATTCGTGTAGTAGCCATTATCCTTTGGTCTGTACGAAAAGAAAGCCCTTTATAGAAACTCAAAATATTATTCTGAAGTTGCCGATTTAAAAAATTCACCTTCTCATTTTCCTCAAGTTGTTGATAAATACCATAATTTTTCTGATTTAAAGCCATCCATAAAGTTTTAAACGAATAGTTGAAAAGTTGACTATTAACTATTAACGTTTGCTGTTTTTGCTGAATATTTTTCTCAAGAACAGGATAATGTTGTCCCTCAATATCAATTTCTTTAATTTTTAAAAAAAGTGAAACCAACAAATCAGCTCCTTCCTGAAATCCGATCAATACCGGTATATGATCTATTACTTTATACTGAACCAAAGGATAAGCATACCGGGATGAACCATCCTGATAATGATTGTGCAACAAAGGAGAATAGTCTTTAAACAAGTCACCAAAATATCCTCTTAATTTATGAGCATCACGTATTTCTAACTGAATATCAGGGAATCGTATAATTGTCTGTATAATTTGCATAATTTTTATTTAGAGTATTGTTCCCCAGGATTCTTCTTCCTTATCCCGTATAAATCCTGTTGTTAAATCGTAGTAATAATCTAAAATGTCAGGCGAAACATATAGAATGTCATCGGTTATAATACTATCTATAGTCTTTAATTCCGTTAACTTATCAAGATAATCTGGGACTGCAATAATATGCTGATGAAAATCCCTCTTAAAGGGTTCGAAATCTTCACGTTTACACTCCCCCTTAATCATTTTATTAAACATTTCTTTGGCTTTAGTTGCCTTTTCGTCACATTCTATAAAAACAGAACTTGTCTTGAATCCATTTTCAATAACCTGAAATTTGGATACCGACCAGTCGGAACCATCGTAGTCCAATTCTTTCATTGATTTAAAAAAATTGATAGAATAATCGAAACCATCTTCGTTGCAATCATATATATTGTTATAATAATAATTTATTAAGTCAAGATATCTGTTTTCTTCAATCTCAGGTTCTTTATCAATAAAATAATTTATTGCATTCCTAACTGTATTTTCAGTCATCGGACCATAAATTTTGTCACATTTACCAAAATCAATAATATATACAGTTCCCTTAAATTCCCTGTTATATTCTCTATTTACACGCCCCGCGACCTGAATTATAGAATCAATAGGTGCAAGGTCACGGAAAGCCATATCAAAATCGATATCTACTCCTGCCTCAATACATTGCGTTGACACTACTATAGGCTTTAATCCCATACTCTTTTTTGCCCACCTAATTTCATCATTGATATCGTCAATCAATTGTTGTCTTCCAGCAGGAACTATGTTAGTAGAAAGATAACTAATAGGATTCCTAATTCCATTTTCTTCAAAATATTTTTTAATACTTCGAAATACATCAATCGAAATTTTAACGGTATTAACTACAACTAAACATGATTGATTCGGAGTCCAATTTTCCTTAAAATAATTATCAACAAAATCCGAAGAATCTTTAATCGGGAATTTTATTTTAGGACAAAGTTTTGTACGATTAAACGAATGAAAAACTTTAGCCACATCTTCATCTGTTCCAAGTAATTCTACCGGGCATGCTTTTTCACCGTCTTTTATTAATATTTTTTCATTGGCCAATTCAAACACTTTAGGTTTTGTAGCCGTCATCATCACAATACGTGCATCAAGAAATTTAGAAAGATAATATAGAGAAGCACCTACCAGTGGTAATTGCTTTAGTGCAATGGTTTGTACTTCATCAAGAATAATAATACTACCTGCATAATGATTAAATTTTTTCAACAATTTATTTCTATTTCCTATTAATGTTTGTAGAAATTGTACAAACGTAGTGATTACAATATCGCATTGCCATGTATCGAGTGACATAACCTTTTGATTATATCCCTTTCCATCGTCGTTGTACTGTCCTTTTTGCTGACTGAGTGCATCTGCATACTGATAATGTGAAAGTATTTTAGCCTCTCCTTTTTTAAATAATCCACGACAAACGGAATCTGATTGCTCGATAATATTGATAAATGGTAAAGCATATATAATTTGAGCTTCATAACCTTCTTTTTCACTAATCATAGCTCGAAGCTTTAACGCAAAGTCAAGAGCTGTTAAAGTTTTTCCAACACCGGTAGGACCTGTAAGTGTGAAAAGTTTTTGATCAAGTATTTGTTTTTTATCTAAATTATCAATTACTCTTTTTCTAACTAAATTACGCAATTCGTTTTGAGTCAAACTTCCAAAATCTGATACCTGTTCATCCCAAATCTGATTAGGAATACCCTTGCTCTCATCTACTTTTGAAGTAGACAAAGGAACCCTTTTATAAACTTTTGTATCCGATGCATTCAATTTATCTGCTTCAATGAGTAAAGAAAAAAGATAATTAATTAAAAAATAATTCCGGATATTACTATTCTTCTGGATCTTTTTTATTTCTTTAAAATATATCCGATAAGATTGTAATCTTTGGGAAAATGTATCAATATCATTAATCCCAAGTTCTTTATTAACAAAGGATGCAAAAGGCATAATTGAATTTTGCCTTTTCTTCATAGAAAATATTTCAGAATCAAAGTAAATATCATTAAAATCAGCCCTTATAGACATAAGACTTTTTAAATTACCATGATGTTGGGAAATGATACAGTAACCTATTATACCCCAAAATGGTTCCTCTTTAAAATATTTTGACAAATAATAAAAAGCACCAAATCGGGAATGTGATTTTAAATTATAATCTACATTAGGACGATCAAGTAAATAATCCTGAAAGTATTGCGTATACTTTCCTAAATCATGGAATATTGCAATACTTTCAAGAATACTTACTTTGTCTTCAGAAAATTTAAAATATTTTAATCCGTTTCGAAATTGCGATCTAACATTTTCAAGATGATCTTTAAGCAATTTTGTCCCTACTCTTCCCTGATATGTATCTTTTGCATGTGAGAAAAATTTCATTACTTCATAAATTGAATTTGTTGCTTAGTCCCCTTTTCCAAAAGTTCTATAACAGATGAAGATTTTTTTAATTTAGCTTTTATTTGAGATGAAGATACCGAAAATAACATTCGGTTCATTTTCTTTAATTCACGATTATTATTTTTTATAAAATCAGCAGGCATTAACTCTTCTTCTACAACACTAATACGTTCATCTTTCCCTTTTAGGAGTTCTATTTCCTGTACATCATCAGAATTAATAGAACTATCGAAATATTCAAATTCACCCGAAGCATTCCTCTCTGTAGCTTCATATTCCTTATAATTTGAAAGACTTGCATTAAAATTAGCTGTACCAAGAGTAAGAGCGAAATTATTTTTTTTCATCTTAATAAGTTCTCTTAATCGAGTATAAATTTTCTCATCTATATTTACTGGTCTAAGGAATATTCTATAAGTAATATTTGACTTATTTATATTTTCACCTGTAACAATTTCGAATGGCGTTTGGATGTGCCCTTTATTACCCCTAAAATCATTAATACCTGTTATTTTAAGTAAATTAAGACGATGAATTGTTTTTTTTGTTTTGTATAGTGAAGAAATTCCAATATCAATATTATCAGAAGAAAACAATTCGTAATATGAATCTTTTGGCAGTCCATAAATAGCAGCCAGCATTCCCATTATAGTTGTACGAGGGGGAATACTGAAGCTCAACGCGGTATTATTTGTATAATACTTACGGAAATGAGCGATTTTGCCGGAGATATCAAATGAGATAATTTCCATAATGAACTGAATTAATTAATTTTCAATTCAGGAAAATCTACCGATTTATAAATAATAATATTTTTAATAGGTTTCCCTTCCCCTTTGTTATCATTAATAAGTTTTGTCAATTCCGAAACATCAACAATTAAATCTTTAAATTTACGAACTTGTTTTGCAGGGATATCTTCTTTATATGAAACATTTATCATATTTCGTAAATCACCCAAACATCCATTATTATATCCCTCATTGTAAATAATTTCAAGATAAAGTTTAGGATATTGATTCATTTTAGATCTGGTTGGCAAAGATGGGATACTCTCCCATATAGCTTTACGAAATATCTTTTGGTCTTCTTCAGTCAAGCCTGTTGTTTTTGCTGCATACTTATTCATTGTACCATTAAATGCAAGCAAACTATAATATACACGATAATCTTTTCCAAAAGTACTGTTATCGTCATTCATAATAGTTACTATAGAACTCGATTCTACCAGTTCTACCTGATTTAAAGAATACCCCCAATTCATTTGTATGGCACCAGTATATGCTTTCGTAAATCCAGCTACAGCAAAAGCACTACCGAACATTCGTATATCAATAAATTTATCTTTGACAAGTTGTGCTAAAATATAATAATTTAACTTACTGTTTTTTTTATTTTGTAAAAGCTTAATAATAGTCTCTTTATCTTTTTTTTCAGCAATAATTTCATTGAAATCTTTTAATAATTCAGGACACTCTTTAAAAAGAGAAAAACGCACTTTTTCATCAGACAAAACTCGTTCTATAACACACTCTAATTTAGAATCAGAACTTACTTTATTATCGCCTTCCATATCGACAAATATTTCTTGTCCCTGATTTTTTAGATAATCCCGAATAAATCTTTTTACTCGTGTATCTGTAACAAGATTTGTACTGGTATCATAATCCATTCTGGGTTTGTTTTCCTGATCAGGATCGCCATTAGGATTAGACATTGTGGCATCATACAAAAAAATAAAATCTGAGTTATTATTTATTGTTGTCATAATTATAATTTTATTAGTTATTTATCTATATAAAGAGAAAATCCTGAAAGGATATAAAAAACACTTTCCTGTGGAGTTAATGTCCATAATTTCTCATCTGCCGGAAATCCTTTCGAAAACATTTTTGAACTGTAATTTATTCCATCAATAATTTTATATTGTGTAGCCAATTCAAAACCATCAACATATAAACGTTGAATTTTATTGTAATCCATTCCGTTATAATTAATTTTATTTAATACAGGTTTTTGCGGATGCCCTTTTTTAAATTGAGCATTCCCTATTTTACTAATTAATTGACCCAACCAGTATAATGTCTGCTGTTGGGCGGTATAACCCATATCTGTAAAAAACTTTTGTACTTTATCTGAAGAATTAACAGTTTGAGATGGTTTTTCATTTTCTTCCATATTTGTAAGTTTTAATGATTTTAAAAGATTAAATAAAAACAGATATTTAATTACGCTATCCTGAATCGCAAAATCGAAGCTATTTGGCTGGAATGTAATATTCGAATATGAACGGTATCGATTATAATAATGACAAAGAATAAGCTCTATAAAATGGTCAAATAGTTTTTCCTTTTTAATTTCTCTTTGCTCAAGTATTTGTGATAACAATTTCAGAGCATCATTCTTTTGCTCATGATCTTTTCTTACCGGAATAGAAAAATAAATAGTAGAAAGGTTTAATAATTTGTGTATAAAATAACTTGAAATAACAGCAGACTGACTTATTTCGCTTTTAATAATATTACGAAGCCATACATTGCTGATATCTTTAATATGATTTAATACTTTCACACTATTTCCATCACTTGCATAAGCAATATAATTAATCCAAAACAATGAATTTTCAGATTCCATTCCCAACGATTCAAAAGTATTGTTTAATTGCTTTGTAGAGAAGACCCAATCACTCATTTTTTGAATGCGGTCTAATTCAAATTTAATATCAACATCCTCTGAATTAAGGAAAGCAGGAATAATATAATGCTCAACATTTGCAATACGGACACAGCAACGCTGATTATTTAATTTTCCTCTTATATAATTTGAACCATTTTGAAGTGCCTGCTGTGTCTCTGAATCAATCTGATAATTTCTATTGAAACCTTTTTTGTTAAAATTATTTGCATAGTTAATCGTCGTGGTAATAAACAATTTATTCAAATCTTCCCTGTCAGAAAAAGAAGGTAATATTACATCTTTACTTTCCTTTCCTGTAACATAGCAAAGCGATTCAGAAATATTTGTTTCCTGATTAGTTTTCTTTGAAAATCTCTTTTTTACGTAAAAATCGAATCCATCAAGATGGCAAAGCAGAGTAGGTTCTTTTATTCCAAGGGTTTCCGATTTTATAGCAACAGATAACAACACTATTTTATTGTTTTTAGGTAATGATATTTTTTTTGAAATATATTCACTATCAAATACGTTAATACCTGTAATATTTTTATCTATTGTCACATCCCTTAAAGAATAGCATTCTTCTAAAGCCTTATAAAAAACAGTTCCTTTTACTTCCGGATAAAATTTTATAAGACTTTTTTGGAAAAGACCTTGTCCTTTATCTTCCTCAGGCTTGCCAAAAATACTTTTCTGTAAAATAGGTAATTTCTTTGTATACGAACATGTTACCATCCATGGATCTCCTCTTCTTCCCCAAAGTTCACTTCTGATGTTACGATATTTTGTTGGAGTCGTCTTTACACTAAATGCACGTAAATCATTTCCAACATTAATCGTTTTTTCATCAATATCAAATGTTATAACTAAAACATAGTTGGATATTGACTCTCCATCTTTAGACTTGTCATATAATTTAGGAATTTCAATTAAACTGTCCCATTCTCCTTGCTGTTTAGCTATTTCTTTTCCTAAAGCTACTAATGTGTTCAGCATATATTTATTTTTTTATTCCCATAATATTTTGGACATTTAATACTCCAATATATTCTAATGTTAGTGCCAACATGGAATCTTATTTATTTTATCGGATATCAAAACCGGTATTCGACAAAGACTACCTAATTAGAAAAGACTTTTAATCCCCTTTTCACAAAATGGATATATTTATATCTTGTTGTCTAATAATTTTTAATAAAAGGCTTATCGAAATTGAGACTTGGTCTTTTGTAACATAATTTATATTTAATATTACTAAATTTGGACTTAATTATTTTAAAAAACAACTATTTTTCAAATAATTCTAATCATATTTTATATATTATCAAACACAAACTACCGATATAATTACTTTTTAAGCCTACATGTTTTTTAGAATAACAATAGATAATAAGACAAAAAGGATATTTATATTCTTTGAAAAATGTATAAAATAGTTCAGTTCTCATTAGAAATTGCCAATTCTACCGGCATCTTTTTACAACATAAATAGCGATTAATCTCTAATGAAAGGACACATAAATAAATTGGATATCTTTATAAACTTAAAGAATAAAATTAGCTCCAACAGATATACTTTTCGGGTACTTTCTTAGAAGGTCATTATACCCTTATAAACAACATTTTAATTACATATTATTTCATTATTAAAACAAAAATTATTGATAATATTAAAGAATAAGACTGAACCCATAAAAAAGGAAATAGACACTCTTAAATAAACTATAGAATAACACACGGAATAATTCAGCAGTATAAAAAGAATAAACTTTAACAGGTTCCCCTTTACGTATTATTTTCATAATGCCAGATTATATCACATATATGATAATAAATTTTAAGTGCGTGTTTTAATATTAACATCTCACTTATGAGAACTTAATTATGTCATAATCAGGAAATTTATAGAATATGACTTTGTTTTTCAATAGGAACATATTAAATTAGAAGGGTCTAAAACAAATCAAACCTAAAAATCATAACGAAATAAGGGTAATTAAAAATTACTGAATGATTAAAAAACTATTCCTAAATGACAGATTTATTCTGATATTAATTTTGCTAAATGCAATTTTAATTTTCATTAATGGATTTCCCCTATTAGGAAACTGTCAATTTCTATTGAAACTATGTGACAATATTATCACAGCACTTTTCATTATTGAATTATTAGTAAAATTTAAAGAATATGGGCCAAAGCTTTATTTCGCCTCAAATTGGAACAAACTTGATTTTATTTTAATTGTATTATCAATTCCGGCTTTAATATCCTTCCTTCTTAATATCAATATGACAAACATTAGTTTTCTTTTGGTATTCAGAGTTTTAAGAGTATTCAAATCATTTAGATTTTTAAAGTTTGTTCCGGGTATTGACGGATTAATAAAAGGAATCCAGCGAGCACTTAAATCCTCAGTTATTGTTATATCTGGATTTGCAGTTTACATTTTTATAATCGGAATATTTTCCTTCTACCTGTTTAGATCCAGTGCTCCTGAATATTTTGGTAATCCATTTACTGCTCTATACTCTATTTTTAAAATATTTACAGTTGAAGGTTGGTATGAAATACCAGAACAAATAGTACAGGAATATTCTGAAATAACATCATTTCTCATATATATATATTTCATTTTCATTTTACTTACAGGTGGAATATTTGGACTTTCTCTGGTAAATTCAATATTTGTTGATGCTATGGTAAGTGATAATAATGACGAGCTTGAAAAGAAAGTTGATAACCTTGATAAAAAAATTACTGATTTTATAAACCAAAACAATAAACATAATGGAATTTCTAACTAAATTAAAAGCTCTTTCTGACCGTGTTGCCAGTCTTAAAGAAAAAATTGAAACAGAAGAAGCAACTAAAAATGCTTTCATCATGCCCTTTATTCAAATTCTTGGATATGATGTATTTAACCCTTTAGAAGTTGTCCCCGAATTTACAGCAGACGTAGGTATAAAAAAAGGAGAAAAAGTTGATTACGCAATTATGCAAAATGGAAATCCTATTATACTTATTGAATGCAAACACTGGAAAGAAAATTTAGATATTCACAGTTCTCAGCTTCACAGATATTTTAATGTAACAAAAGCTCATTTTGGACTTCTTACAAACGGATTAATATATAGATTCTTTACAGATCTGGAAGAAAAGAATATAATGGATAAAGAACCTTTTTTAGAATTTGATATTGAGAATATAAAAGAAACTGCTGCAACCGAATTAAAAAAATTTCAAAAAGAAAATTTTGATATTGACAAAATAACCAATAGTGCCAGCGGTTTAAAATATTCTACTGCTATTAAAGACATTTTAATGAAGGAAATCACTGAACCTTCGGAAGAATTTGTTAGATTTTTTACGAAACAGATTTATTCAGGAAAACAAATAAACAAAAAAGTTATTGCTCAATTTACTGAAATTGTAAAAAAAGCAACGAACCAGGCATTCAAAGATATTGTAAACGACAGACTACAATCAGCACTTCACAAAGAAGAACCTAAAGAAACAGAAGAAGGAGAAGAATCAGAGGAGCCGGAAAGTAAAATTGTTACAACAGCAGAAGAACTTGATGGATTTTATATTGTACGTTCAATAGTAAGAACTAAAATTGACATTAACAGAATTTACTCCAGAGACACTCAATCTTATTTTGGAGTATTACTTGATAATAACAACAGAAAACCTATATGCAGATTGCATTTAAACGGAGGCAACAAATATCTTGGATTATTTAATAAAGACAAATCAGAGAATAAAATTTTATTAAATAATCTTGACGATATTTATCAATATTCAGATAAACTTTTAGAAACAATTTCTATGTATGAGGAACAATAATTTTATTTAACATTACAAATTATATAACAGAACGTTAATAAATATATTTATTAACGAATAAGGGAAAAAGCTGGCTGAAAAATTTCCTAAAATTCCGTAAGTAAATTTATGGAAGTATATTTTTAACGTGAGACTCATTTTGCTAAAAATATACTTCCTTTATTTTTATAGTTAGAATATCTTTCCCATATTCCTTATTCATAAAATTAGCTGCGTCCCATGCTATAGAACTCATCATCCGGACGAACAGCTAAAAAGCTCATCATACGGTTCGACATATTATAAAATGCCGTTACAGCAGCAATATCCCATATATCTTCACTGCTAAATCCGTGAGTTTTTAATGTTTCAAAATCCTTCTCGTTTACCGATGCTGAATCAAAAGTAATTTTCATGGCAAAATCA
>Ga0172378_10002269_pt1 | contig 17951 bp, 13 predicted proteins | sample GrowelOW332metaG_FD_119755 | JGI IMG/M metagenome (GOLD analysis project Ga0172378, IMG submission 119755) | Groundwater microbial communities from an aquifer near a municipal landfill in Southern Ontario, Canada - Pumphouse #3_1 metaG | ecosystem: Environmental > Aquatic > Deep subsurface >... | reverse complement strand
TCTCCTGAAGTGCACGGTTTTTAGAAGATTTATCAGATTTTCTATGCACCTCTATTGTACCACCAACAGCCGACAAATGCAGTAAATATGCGGGTTTAACGGCATTTTTATTGTTCAAGAGCAGACATTAAATACAGATTATTTCGGAGTTCATAGAAGCGAAAATCCCATGGCAGGCCCATTCGAAGAGGGATTGTCAGGAGCGGTTACAGTTTAGACTGTTTTTATCAACGAATAAAGCTCATTACCTTATGATAATCTGGTGGTGAGCTCTTTTTATATATCAGATCAGGAAAAGAGCAAAGCTATTTCGTAATCTTATGGTGTATTTACTGATACACAGGAACACGTGGACTTAAGTATGAGTAGTTTGTTTCAAAAACGCTGACATGAAGTTTGTAAAGGTGCATATAAAGATTAGAATGGAGAGGGCAAATCACCAAGTGCATGGGGAGACAGGAATGCAGGTGAAGCGCCGGAGGGAAAACGATATGGTATCAAAAAGAGCAAACAGAATACAGATTTCGAATACAGAATTGTCAGTTTATCCGATCGGACTTGGGACAGTTAATGCGGGAATTGACTGGGACGGGGAAAAGGCAAGATTAGAACAGGTCGTCATGGGCTTTTTCTACCATCAGGATTTTGCATGTGCCGTTGTTCGGTTCATCAAAACCAGAGCATATTATTGACGCATGCCAAACACCGACTATTCCATTTCAGGATGAAGATTATAAGTGGTTGATGGAGTGACGTTGATGTTATCTCACCTTCCACCATCTCAGTCGGGGCAGCTCTCCCGTGCAATGTATTCAACTGAAAAATTGGTGGAGTCGGGGTTGAAGTCGAACTCCTCGATGGCTTTTACCAGACGATGAAGGCACCCACCTGCCATGTTTTCCATAGGAAGAGAAACGACAGATAAGGAAGGAATAGAGTATTCTTCGACATCACGAATTCCGTTGCCGACGCATATAATTTCAAGATCATCTGGTATGCTGACTCCGTGCTTGTGGAATGCGTTTAGTGCCCCAAATGCAATATTTGTGGATGTACATAGAAGACAGTCGGGCAGAGTGTCGAGTGCGCATATTTCTGATGCTCCATCAAAACCTCCGGACACAGAGTCAGTCACGGTGAACTCTCTGACATCACGTATTCCACATTCATTAAGACGATAAAGAAAGACATTAGTTCTGATATTCATACCATTAAAGTTTGCCTGAGACTTTAAAAGGGCAGGCTTTTTTTTGTTGTGCTTAATGAAGACATCTGCCGGTATTGTGCCTATTTCTTTATCATTCATGTTAATTGTCGGATATTTTGAAGAATACCGGTTGTAAAGAACTATTGGCAGAGGAAAACTATTGCTTTCAAGGAATTCCATATCGTTTTCTGAGGCGTTACAGATAATGATGCCGCTGCTACCGGTAATGGTGCGTTTTGTAATAGCGTCCTGTAAATGATGTATGGTATAAGGCCGTACCTGTAGTTCAAACTGATAATCATTCATGAGCATATCATTCTGTATTCCAAGTAAAAAACGAGAGAGAATGTTTTGCCGCGTGATAGAATCCCAAAAAAGAGTAATTGTTGGAACAGAGGGCAGGGAGCTTCTAAGAAGTTTGGACTGGGTATTGGGGTGATAGGGAAGCCGTTTAGCTGTTTCGATAACCCTTTTCTGTGTTTCAGATGAAATGTTACGTTCGTTCCCTAATCCTCTGAGTACAATTGAGGCTGTACTGGGGGACACACCGGCCATTCGGGCAACATCTTTAATTGTAACCATATTGATTCTCCCCTCTGTTTGTTTATCACAATAACAATATACTGCAAATTACAATTCAATTGCAAAAGAGTTACCTGATGTCTGTGATGTAATTTTCCACAATTTGTGTGTTCTCCAATTATCTACTTTTCACAAATCGATTAAATACAACGTTGTACTATTTACAAATACCACAAATTGGAATAATATTCAAGCATCATGTACAACGTTGTATCAACACATGATTGAGAGCTATACATTACAAAAGCAGTATTCAAAAGGAGGATGTATGAAGAAAAGGATTATTACATTGTTACTGTCAGCAGCAATGGTGGTCAGCTTGTTGGCGGGGTGCGGCTCTGCAAGTGAAAGCAATGCTTCAACTGCTGTCAGCGAAGACGCAGCCACGACTGCTGCAAGTGTGTCGGGAGACGAAAAGAGCAATTCATCAGAAGCGACAAGTGCTTCATCATCAGAGGAAAGCACACCAACATTGACGTCTGTTGTAGCAGTTGACCAGGATAGTGCTGGAAATTTGGAAACGACCAGTACAAAATCAGGTGGGACACTCAATATTGGCACTGCACAAAGCCCGGCAGTAATCGGATATGTACCGGAATTGACAGGCAACTCCATGATGCATTTTACAAGATGTGCATATGAATCTCTTACTTATTATGACAACGATGGCAACATAATAGGGCAGTTAGCGAAAGACTGGAAAGAGGATCCGGACGAACCTTCAATCACATTTACCTTACTTGAAGGTGTTAAGTTCAGCGATGGAACAGATTTCAATGCAGATGCAGTAAAGTGGAACCTTGAGCTTTATAAAGAGAAGGGAAGGTCTGAGACTAATAATATTGATTCCATTGAAGTAATAGACGATTACACGATAAAAATCAATCTTGTTGAATGGCAGTCGTCAGCTTTGGAGCAGATTGGGTTCTTTATCTTCTATATGTCGCCAACTGCAGTTGAGAAGAATGGAGAAGACTGGGTCAGACAGAATAGTTGTGGAACAGGCCCCTATGTTGTATCAGGATTCGAACAGGGAGTTTCTGTTTCGTATGTTAAGAATGAAAACTATCACATTGCCGGTGAGCCATACCTTGATGGAATCGAATTCAAGATATTCAGTGATAGTACTACTCTTGAGAATGCTTTCAAAGCAGGAGAAGTGGATGTTATTACATATGGTCAGGATTGTGATTTGCTGAATGATCTGATTTCATTTAACGGCATTTCATTTGATGGTTGCAGCAATGGTCTTGGGGCAGAATCAGTTGGACTTATTCCCTCAAGTGCAGATGAAAGTGATCCTTTCTACAAGAAAGAAGTCAGACAGGCACTTTGCTATGCGGTTGACTGGGACAGCATAGTATCATCGTTAAGCTACGGCCTGTATCAGAGAACAAATCAGTGGGCTGTTCCGGGTTCAGAAACATACAACGATGAAGTCGTTGGATATTCATATGATCCTGAAAAGGCGAAGGAGCTTTTGACAGAGGCTGGTTATTCAGATGGTTTTGAAACAACCCTTTACACTATGTCGAGCGGCTTCTATAACAATGCGGCACAGGCGATTTCAGCACAACTTGCTGAAGTCGGAATTACAGCAAACATAGAAATTGTTGATGCGACAAAAGGAAATGACCTCATGACAAATGGCTGGACGGGACTTTACTGGCACTTTGCTTCAATCGGACCAGATCTGGGGTTATATATGGGACGTCATTTGGATACAAATGGTGCTTATTATGCAAAGGGAATCCAACACCCTGATGATGCGCTGAAACTACTTGGAGAGATAAGAACAGCAACAGACCATGACATAAAGGTTGAGAAAGAACTTGAAATGCAGAAGCTGATCTATGATGAATATGCACTGTTTGGAATGCCGCTCTACGTCAATTCTGCCAAGCATATTCGTTACAATTACGTAAAGGGAGGAGAGTTTGCAGCGGCAGACGCAATCTCCTGGTCCCCTGCTACATGCTGGCTTGACAAGTAATTGTCATATATTAGTAGATTTCACGGCAGATGAAAGTGTCTGCCGTGAAACATTAAGAGGTGTCAAATGGCACGTTATATTCTAAAGAGGCTTGGACAATCGTTAATTGTCATTTTCATAGTTACGATTATGGTATTTGTCCTGATGCATAGTCTTCCAGGAGATCCGGTAAAAATTTTTCTTGGTGATTCTGCGACACCTGAACAGGTGGAATACTATACAAAAGAGTTTGGACTTGATCAACCGCTTTATGTGCAGTACTTTAGCTGGATTAATGGATTGCTGCATGGGGAGCTCGGACGATCAATCACGTACAAACTTGATGTTAAAAATCTCATGTTACAGAGGCTGGCCTGTACAGTTTCAATAACGCTTCCTGCATTTATAATCGCACTGGTTATCGGCGTAATCTTCGGAGTTATTACTTCTGTAAATCGAGGAAAACCAAAGGATTATGTTTTAACTTCCATTGCAAATGTAGGCATTGCAACGCCTTCGTTCTGGGTCGGAATTCTTCTTGTCTATGTGTTTTCTCTGAAACTGGCCATACTTCCGGTTCAGGGTTATGTATCACCGACAGAGAGCCTGACTGGTTACCTTAAGTGTCTGGTATTACCTGTAATAGTTCTATCACTTGGCCATCTTGCATCAACAACGCGTCAGACCAGATCGTCAATGTTGGAGGTGGTCTCACAGGATTACATACGTACCGCAAGATCAAAAGGCCTTTCAGAAAAGACTGTTATTTACAAACATGCACTCCGCAATGCATTGATTCCGATAGTGACGATGATGGGAGGAGCAATAGGAGGCTTGATAGGCGGCACCGTTGTAATTGAAAGCCTGTTTAATATTCCTGGTATTGGGTCATTGATGTTGACAGCAATAACCAACAAAGACTATATGGTAGTGCAAAATGTGACATTTTTTATTTCTCTTGCGGTAGTAATTGCTAATCTCGTCGTTGACATTCTGTATGGTGTTATTGATCCACGAATTCGAGTTGAATGAAGAAGGGAGCACTAATCATGAGTGTAAAAAATGAAAACAAGCCAAACCCTTCGCAGGAACGAAGAAAGCAGTTCGTCAACTCGTTTTTCGGAACTGTTCCGGTAAAGATTGGTTTTGCAATTCTTGTAATTATTGCGTTTGCAGCAATATTTGCTCCGCTGGTAGCGCCATATGATTATAACAAACAGGATCTTTTGAATACTCTTCAGGCACCAGGTAAAGAACATCTGCTTGGTACAGATGCTTTGGGAAGAGATTTGCTGTCAAGGATTATTTATGGTGCGAGAGCATCATTGTCAGTTGGCATAGTATCAACAATTATTGCAGGGGGCATAGGAATTACACTGGGGCTTATAGCGGGATATCTCGGCAAAGCCGCTGACGCCATAATTATGCGGATTATGGACGCAATGATGTCAATCCCTGTCGTTATTCTTGCTCTGTTTCTGGGCTCAATATTAGGGAAAGGGCTGGGTAACATAATGCTCTGCATAGGCATTGTAATGATGCCAGGATACGCACGAATGACCAGGGGTCAGGTGCTATCCGTAAAGCAACTGGATTATGTAACAGCAGGAAAAATCGGAGGTGCTACACGAATCAAAAATGCTGCAAAACACATTCTTCCTAATTGTCTGGCACCAAACCTTGTGCTTGCAACAATGAATCTTGGAGCAGCAATTATGGTTGAGGCAGGATTATCGTTTTTGGGAATGGGAATTAACCCACCGACTCCTTCCTGGGGAGCAATGGTTTCTGAAGGGTACAAGTATTTGGCAAAGGCACCTCACATAGCTATTGTGCCTGGCATATTTATCATTCTTACAGTTTGGTCATTTAACGTATGCGGGGATGCTCTTCGCGATGCTACAGATCCCAGACTCAGGGGCACGAAGTAGGAGGAACTATGGAACATCTAATTGAAGTTAAGAATCTGACAACGGAGTTCCAGCAACAGAAAGGCATACTTAAGGCAGCGGATGGCGTTTCCTACTACCTTGATTCAGGCGAAATAGTTGCGTTTGTTGGCGAGAGCGGATCTGGCAAGTCGGTAACACAATACTCGGGAGTACAGCTTATACCCTGCCCACCAGGAAAAATCGCTGGAGGAGAAGTCATATTCGAAGGCAAGAATCTTCTTGAATACAAACAGAACGGCCCCGAACTTCAGGAAGTACGCGGTGGGAAAATTGGCATTGTATTTCAAGAACCAATGACATCATTGAATCCTGTTATGACAATAGGAAATCAGCTCACGGAATCAATCATTCTGCATCTGAAGCTTTCAAAATCAGATGCAAAGAAACGGGCGGCAGAGCTGCTTGGTCAGGTGGGAATACCAGATCCGGAAACGCGACTTGATGAATACCCTCACGAGTTTTCTGGTGGAATGCGTCAGAGAATCGTAATTGCCATGGCGATGTCATGTAATCCAAAACTGCTTATTGCCGATGAAGCAACAACAGCGCTGGATGTTACAACACAGGCTCAGATCCTGAACCTGATGCAGGACATAGTAAAGAAAACAAATACTGCAATGGTCATGGTCACTCATAATCTTAGTATTGTGGCACGATATGCTGACCGTGTTTATGTCATGTATGCAGGTGAAATCGTGGAGAGCGGAACGACTGAAGAAATATTTAAAACACCGCATCATCCATATACTATCGGACTTATGAATGCAGTTCCCGGGCTCAATGATCCTAAAGATCGTAAGCTTATTCCTATTCACGGCTATGTAAAGAATCTGGTAAATCGCAAGAACGAATGTCAGTTCATGGACAGATGTCCATATGCTACTAGTGAATGTAAAAATGCTGAGGATCCAGGGCTTCGAGCTGTTGAAGGAGAAGAGAACCATTACGTTGCCTGTCACAGAGAAATAGGGAAAAATACGAAAGTCGAACGGGTTTTTGATGTATCAGATAGAGAGTACAGACCGTTTGACTACGCTGGAAAGACAGATAACGACAAGATTCTTAAGGTGAGCGATCTAAAGGTCTATTTCCCTGTTTATAAAGGCGTTCTTAAGAAAAAAACAGCTGATGTCAAGGCGGTTGATGGTCTGACGTTTGATATATACAAAGGTGAAACGTTCGGTCTTGTTGGAGAATCAGGCTGCGGGAAATCTACGGCCGCAAGGGCAATCCTGAGATTGAACGATATTACCGGAGGAAAAGTAATATTTGAAGGCGAGGATATCTCCCGGCTTAATGAAGTTGAAATGAGACCTGTACGCAAGAATATGTCGATGATATTTCAGGATCCATTCAGCTCACTTGATCCCAGACAGCGAGCGGGTGACATTGTTATGGAGCCGATGACCAATTTCCCTGGAACAATGACGAAAGCTCAAATGGAAAAACGAGTTGATGAATTGTTTGAATTGGTCGGGCTGGATCCTTCATACAAAGATCGGGTTCCTCATGAGTTTTCAGGTGGACAACGCCAGAGACTTGTTATTGCGAGATCGCTGTCAACAAATCCTGACTTCATAGTTTGTGATGAGGCCATTTCGGCCCTTGATGTATCAATACAGGCACAGATCATTAATTTACTTGAGGAACTTCAGGATAAACTGCAATTGACATATCTTTTCATTGCGCATGACCTTTCAGTTGTCAGACACATATCTGACAGAGTAGCAGTAATGTACCTTGGTCAAATGGTCGAGTTGGCAGATTGGAATGAATTATACTCGCATCCACAACACCCATACACAAAATCGTTGTTAGAGGCAGTACCCATACCTGATCCTGATCTGGAAAAGACAAAACAAAGACAGATTATAAAAGGCGAAGTGCCAAGCCCGATACATCGTCCTCTGGGGTGCGCATTCAGTACTCGTTGTCCATATGCCACTGAGGAGTGCAGGACAATGGCACCAGCACTTAAGACTATGCAGAACGGACACAAGGTAGCGTGCCATCGCATATAGGTCATATGGCAAATACAAGGAGAAATATAATGAAAAAAATAGCTATTGGCGGTGGACAGGGTTTTTGGGGCGACTCACCTGACGCTGCGATTCATATGATAAGAAAAGCGGATATACAGTACCTGGCATGTGATTACCTTGCCGAACTTACGCTTTCAATTATGGCAAGGCAGAAGATCAAGGATCCATCGAAAGGATTTGCACCGGATTTTGTTTCAAGATTATTGAAAGAAGCAGGAACCGAAGCCTTTGAGAAGAAAATTGGGCTGATTACAAATGCAGGTGGAATGAATGTTGAAGGCTGTGTCAGTGCAATCAGAGACTGGGCCACGAACGCCGGTTTATCGGGTTATAAAATCGGTTATGTCACGGGAGATGATATCAAAGACAAAATCCCGCAACTTATAAAGGATGGGTGGAATTTCCCGTCAATGGATACAGCAGGTAGTGATGACATAAGTGGTGTAACCTTTGATGATATCAAAGACAGGATTTATAACTGCAACGCATATATTGGACATGAAGCAATCCAGAAAGCAATAGCAGAAGGAGCAGATTGTGTTGTGACTGGGAGAGCTGCTGATTCGGCTCTTTTCCTGGCTCCACTTGCACATGAGTTTGGCTGGGCCGATGACGATTGGGATAATCTTGCCAGAGGTATTATGGCCGGTCACCTGCTAGAATGTGGCGGGCAGGGTTCAGGTGGAAACTTCATGTATGACTGGAGATCTGTACCTGATATGGCTCATCTTGGATTTCCTATTGCAGAACTTACTGAGGATTCATTTGAAATCACAAAGGCTCCAGACTGTGGTGGTTTGATATCTGAGCAGAGTGTCAGGGAGCAGTTCCTTTATGAAGTTCTGGATCCTGCCAATTACTACACTCCGGATGTCGATGTGGATATCAGTCATGCAACAATTACCGGATCAGGCGAGAACAGGGTCCGGATAGAAGGAATCAAAGGGAAAGAGAGACCAGGTACAATAAAGCTTTGCGTTGGTTATCATAAAGGATGGAAAACTGTATCTATGCTATCCTTTGCATGGCCTGAGGCATATGAGAAAGCGAAATACTGCGCTGAAGTAATAATGGAGAAAATGAAAGAAAAAGGAATGAAGGCGGATGATGTTCATATAAGTTATATCGGTCTTGATTCACTTCATTTGGCGGTTGCTGACAGAAGCCCTGAGGTAATCAATAATCTTAATGAATGTGTAATGCGAATTGCTGTTTTTTCTGAAGATAAAAACGAATGTGCAAAGATCATTCCTGAAATCAGTCCCCTGCAGCTTAATGGACCACAGGGTGCGTCTTTCTTCGGAGGACGGGCGCATGTACAGGAAGTAATGGCACTCTATCCTACGGTAATCCCGAGAGAAGCACTGAACGTGCAGGAACACATCATAACAATTTGATAGAAGGAGAGGAATTATGCCAAAGATATATCTTCTTGATGTAGCACATGGACGCAGTGGAGATAAGGGTGACACAAGCAATGTTTGTGTGTTTGCAAGAAAACCGGAGTATTATGACCTGATTAAGCGAGAGGTTACGCCAGAGACACTTAAGAAGTATTTTGGAGAAATGGTCAGAGGTGACATAACAAGGTATGAGGTGAAGTCACTGAACGGTATGAATTTTGTAATGCATCATGCCCTGGGTGGAGGAGCCACAATGAGCCTGCGTCTGGATTCCCTTGGTAAATCAATGGGATCAGCAGTAATGCGCTATAAAATCAACGTTTCAGAGGATGAGCTGAAAAGCCTTGTTGCATCAGGTATCAAATTTGTTCCGGGCGAAGATCCATATAAGGAGGCCTGATTTATGGAAGGAGAAAAGAATAACAACAAAACAGATCATAAATCAGAACGACAGGCATTGCAGGATATAGTGGTTCTTGATCTTACACGTGTTGTAGCAGGACCCTATGCAGGATCTATTCTTGGGGATTTCGGTGCAAAGGTAATAAAAATTGAAATGCCGGTTAAAGGTGATGATGCAAGAGGCTACGGACCCTACCGTAATGGCGAGTCAATGTATTATGCCAATCTGAATCGCAATAAAAAAGGAATAACACTAAACCTTAAGACGGAACAGGGTAAAGAAATTCTCAAGTCTCTTGTGAAAAAATCTGACATCCTGCTTGAGAACTACAGACCAGGTGTTATGGATAAACTGGGACTCAGCTATGATGTCCTGCACGAGCTTAATCCAAAACTGATTTATGGTGAGCTGTCCGGTTTTGGATCTTATGGTCCGTATAGTCAGCGCCCGGGATATGACATTATTTCTCAGGGAATGGGTGGATTGATGAGTATTACCGGAGCTCCGGGGGGAGAGCCAACACGTTGTGGAAATGCCATGGGAGACATGCTTGGGGGAATGAATCTTGTTATAGGTGTTCTGATGGCGCTGCATGCGAGAGAATCAACCGGAGCAGGGCAGAAGGTAGATGTATCCCTTGTGGATTCTGTTGTCGCCAGTCTGGAGAATGCCTATATCAGATATCTGGATACTAAGGAAATTCCTGAAAGAAATGGCAACTCATACGCATCTATTGCTCCCTATGATACATATCAGGCAAAAGACGGAGAGGTTATAATTGGGTGTGGCAATCAGAAATTATATGAAAAATTCTGTAACGAAGTCGTGAATATGCCGTGGATGATAAATGATGAACGTTTTCTTACAGTACCGCTCAGGGTCAGGAACAACAAGATACAGAAAAAGTATATAGAAGAATGGACTACACAACATACAGTAAATGAAATAGTTGACCTTATGCTTTCAAAAGGAATTCCTGCCGGCCCGATTTTTAATGTCAGGCAAATACTTGAAGATGAACATATCGCTGGCGTCAGGGAAATGTTTATTGATGTTAATCATCCGCAGATCGGACATATGAAGGTCAATGGCAATCCGGTAAAACTGATGGACATGATGCCGAGAGTGAACTACCCTGCGCCCACTCTTGGGCAGGATAATGAAATGATTTTTGAGAAATTACTTGGTTATTCGAAAGCAGAAGTCGAATCTCTTCGTAGTGAAAAAGTGATTTAGTAAATACCTGGGCTGTTGCTGTAATTCGTATTATAAATGAATCATGGCACCGGCCCATTATTATAATGTGAGGATTTAGCTATGACCGATGATGAACTTGAAATGCAGGAAAAGATGCGCCTGTTACAGGAACATATGTCAGACCTTTTTAGGAACATACCACTTCCGGTTATTGCAGAAGCCGGGGAACGAGAATGCCTGATGCTGCCGTCAGAAGACGGAGTAAAGCTTGAGACTTGGCTGTATTTTCCAATAAAAACAAATGGCCCGTTTTCAACTATTGCTGTCAGATGCTGCTATCCACAACAGGAAAATATGCTGGAAGAAAAGGCTGTTTCATTTGTGAGACGAGGGTTTGGATTCGCTATTCAGTGGTGCCGTGGAACACACAAATCTGAGGGCGAATGGGTGCCTAACATAAATGAAAGAAAGGATGGTCTTTCTTTCATGAACGCTCTCCAGGAAGACCCAAGAGTAAAGAATATTGGCTATTGGGGAGACTCATATCTTGCACTGACAGGATGGTGCATGGCTGATGCCGTGCCATCAAAAGTAAAGACCATGTGCCTTGGTGTATATGGGTGTTTTCGTCACGTGTCAGCATATAAGGATGGTATGTTCCGGCAGGACATTCTGACGGACTGGGCTATGGGAAATGCTGGCAAGGTGGTTACGGCTGACTATATGCAGAGCGCGCTGTATCGGCCTCAGGCCGAGGTCGATGAGAAAATGTGGGGCGTAAGGCTAGACTGGTACAGAGATTGGATTACGCATACGGATGCGGACGATCCGTATTGGAACGATGGGTTCTGGGGTATGCTTCAGCGGATTCCGTCGAAAGTAAAGATTCCACTTTACGTTCGTGATGGTTGGTACGATCATCATCTTGGGAGTGCTCTTTGTACATGGAATGCTCTCAGTGAACAAACCAAGGCAATAAGTAAGCTGGAAATTGGTCCATGGAACCATTATTCAGAAGCTTGTATACAGCATCAGTCAGTAGATAATCTTGAAGATGATTCAATATCAGCACCGGCATTATGGTTTGACAGGATCCTTCGCAGGAGCGAAAAACCTGAAGAGGAAATCAGACTTTACGAAATAGGGGAGGATAGATTTGAGACATATCACCAGTTCCCTGTTAAAACGAACGGAACGAAAGAACTGTACTTCTCGGCACTAAAAGAATCTGATATTAATTTGATGACAAATAAGCCAGATGAGCTTAATGGCGAAGTGGCTTTCACTTATGACCCAGGGAAGCCGGTAATGTCACATGGAGCAGAATCGACATTTCACACGATGTCAGAGAATGGTTCTCTTTTACAGCCAACGGCGAATTATCGGGATGACATTGTGAGTTTTATTTCGAAGCCGATTGATGATAATCTACATATAAACGGTGAAATAGAAGTGAGCCTCTATGTTTCATCAGATGTTCCTGATACATCTTTCACGGCGAAGGTCATGGAAGCCTTCGATGATGGAACAGCATGCAATATCAGAGGATCAATAACGACGCTTGCGTATCGCTGCGGGGCAAAACACAGGATGAAATACAAGCCTCTGGAAACAGTAAAGCTGGTAATAAGAATGTGGGCTATTGACTGGATGATGAAAAAAGGGAGTAGCCTGCGCGTCGATATAGGATCATCGGACTTTCCTCAGTATTCTGTTCATACCAATTATGAAGGAATCTGGTCACTTCAAACGAAGACACGAATTGCCCATCAGACTATATATACGGGAAAAGAGTTTCCATCAAAACTTGTTTTGCCTGTTATTGATTATCAGTGCAAATAATGATGAGAAAAATGAGTTTGTAAATATTATCTTTTGGTATACAGGAAGGAGTATCACATGAACATGGAAAAACTCAGCGGTTTCAGTGACGATTCAGTTCACGATTATGAGATAAAGGGCAGGAAGGTCGCGAGGAAGGCCGCGGCAGATGGAATGGTGCTGCTGAAGAATGACGGCGTATTGCCTTTGAACAGGGGCGAAAAACTGGCACTTTACGGGTCAGGCGCCTTAATGACGATAAAGGGCGGAACAGGGTCAGGCGATGTCAATTCAAGGCCTGTCGTATCACTGTGGGAAGGCCTTAAGAACGCAGGAATAACGATCGTGACTGATGAATGGCTCACTGATTATGAGAGGATATACAGAAAGGCCAAAGAGGACTGGCGCGATGCCATTTGGGCCGAACTTGATAAAACAAAGGATGCAGCTGAAGATTATGGGCTGCATTTCTTCGATGCATACTGCTCGATCCCATTTGTAATACCATCGGGGAAAAGGCCGGTGAAAGAAGACGCGGATACAGCCATGTATGTCATCTCCAGAAATGCGGGTGAAGGCGCAGACCGCACTCTGTCAAAGGGAGATTATTATCTGACCGATAATGAAGCCAGTGATATTGAAATTATTTCGGGCCTTTACAGTAAAGCCATCATAGTCCTCAATACCGGCGGGATAATCGACATGTCATTTGCCTGCAAATACAGCAACATTGCGGCGATCCTCTACATAAGCCAGCCGGGCATGGAGGCAGGCAACGCATTCGCTGATGTCGTTATGGGAAAGGTCACGCCATCTGCAAAGCTTACTGATACATGGGCGCTTGATTATAGTGATTATCCGAGCTCGGCAGGTTTTTCAATGAATGATGGTGACGTGGACACGGAAAAGTATACAGAAGGCATATATGTCGGATACCGTTACTTTGATACCTTCGGGAAGAATGCTCTATACGGCTTCGGATATGGGCTGTCATATACCGGCTTTGATATAAGGACTATAGGAATCACTCATTATGATCTTGGCAATGATGATCCGCATATCGGGATAAAGGTGAGCGTTACGAATACGGGCAGAACATACAGCGGGCGTGAGATAGTTCAGGTCTATGTTTCATGTCCACAGGATGGCATGCCGAAGGAATTCAGAAGGCTTGCGGCATTTGTGAAGACAGGGCTGCTGGCACCCGGTGAAACAGAGGAAACTGAGGTCATGTTCCCTCTGACATCACTGGCATCATATGATGAAAAGATACCGGGATGGGTGATCGAAAAAGGCCTGTATGAAGTCTTCGTGGGAGACAGCCTTGGATCATCCGTAATGCAGGCAGTGATAGAAGCTGACAGTGACATAATTACAGTGAAGACCGGGCATATATGCGCTCTGGAAGATGGCATGGAACTTGAGGAGCTCTCTGCGCCTTCTGATGAAGTCAGCAGCAGAAGACAAATATGTCTTGACAGGTTCGAAGCAGACAAGAGCGTATCGGTCAACAAAGTCACTATTCATGACTTTGACATGAAGACAAAGGAAGTCATATATGATGGTGCTTACGGTAATGTCGGTGCAGGAACTGAAGAACTGGTGGACAGCCTGACAGAAGATGAGCTGATAAGACTTGCCGCGGGTGATATAAGCAAAGGGCAGGGCAATCTTGGCAATGCCGGAGTCAGGGTGCCGGGGTCGGCTGCACAGACGAGCAGCTGCGCAGCGGAGAAAGGAATCGGAGATATGGTCCTTGCCGATGGACCGGCAGGCCTGCGGCTGGGCAGGACATATGAAGTGATTGATGGGAATCCTGTCAGCGCTCCGATCGAGAAATCAATGGATGACGGGTTCTTCTACCGTGGCAGTGATAAAGCAGGCCAAAACACAACTATACGTTATCAGTACTGTACTGCAATACCTGTGGGGACACTTCTTGCACAGACCTGGGATATTGATATGGTAAAGGAATGCGGGAGAGCGATATCTGATGAGCTTGAGATATACGGAGTTACACTGTGGCTCGCGCCCGGGATGAACATACACAGAAATCCCCTGTGTGGAAGGAACTTTGAGTATTACTCGGAAGATCCTGTCCTTTCAGGAATGATGGCCGCGGCTATGACGAACGGTGTACAGACATTGAAGAGCCACGGAACGACGATCAAGCATTTTGCCTGCAATAATCAGGAGAACAACAGGATGGGCACAGATTCTGTGGTGTCGGAGAGAGCGCTCCGTGAAATATATCTGAAAGGTTTTGAGATCGCAGTGGAGACTTCCCAGCCATTGGCTATAATGACCAGCTATAACAAGGTCAACGGAATACATGCGGCTAATAACTATGACTTTTGTACAAAAGCCGCGAGATGCGAGTGGGGCTTCAAAGGTCTCATAATGACGGACTGGACGACGACCATGAACGGCCCTGACTGCACAGCAAGCGGCTGTATGAGAGCTGGCAATGATCTTGTCATGCCGGGCTGCCAGGGAGATCTTGATAACATTAGGGAAGAACTGGATTCAGGAAAGCTCGATATGAAAGATCTGAAACGATCAGTGGCAAGAACTGCCAGTGTTATACTTAAGGCGGCAGGCCGGTAAGGCTCTGTGCCAGACATGCTTTACAAATTCTTATTTGGAGATAACACTATTTATGAATATGGCATCAACGCTCCTCGTTCAGGTCTTTATTATGTTCCTTCTTGCCGGAGTGGGCTTTATTATGGCAAAGACGGGAAAGATATCTGATGAAGGCAGTAAAACACTTGGAAATATTTTGATTTATCTTTCACTCCCATGCGTTATAATCAGCGGCTTCCAGATAGAAAGAACTGCGCAGAACATTTCAAAACTCGTGATCAGCGCCGCACTTGCGGCACTGATTCTCGTTGTGTCAGCAGGGGCTGCAAAGCTGGCGTTCAGGAAAGATCCGATGGCTGCTTTTGCCGGGGCTTTTTCAAACCCCGGATTTTTTGGTGTGCCGCTGATTCTTGCATGTCTGAATCAGGAGGCGGTTTTTTATGTAGCTGCTTTTATAGCTCTGCTGAACATGGGTCAGTGGACTTATGGAAGATCTCTTATTTCTGGAGAAAAGCATAAAATATCTTTCAGAACAATCATTACTGCGCCGTTCATGACAGCGATATTAATCGGATTGTTCTTTTTCCTGACTGGAGTAAAGATTCCTGGCGTTATTGGAAAATGCATTTCATATATCGGCGGAATGAACACACCGATAGCAATGTTCACTATAGGCATATACCTGAACAAAGTAGACTTTCGCAAAATGGTGTGCAAAGTACAGCTTCACCTTGTGGCACTTATAAGGCTGATAGTAGTTCCACTGATAACAATTGCCATACTGTCATTCCTGCCATCATATCTTAATGACATGCGCCTGGCGATTCTTATTGCAGCGGCATGCCCGGTCGGATCAAATGTGGCCGTATATGCTGACCTGCATAATAAAGACTATCCATATGCGGTCGAGATGGTTGTGGTTTCTACTATGTTTTCAATTATTACAATGCCTCTTATAGTTCAGCTGGCGAGCATGGTATGGAACGTGAACTGATATGCTAAATTATGTTCATGCCCAGAGAAAAGTGTAAATATTCAGGAGAAGGAAAACAAACTATGGAAAAGCAATTTGCCTGTGATGACAGGACTGCTGTAGTTGATACAGATAAAGGCAGGATACGCGGATATCAGTATAAAAACATGAGTATATTTAAGGGTGTTCCCTATGCACAGGCCAAAAGGTTCCACAGGCCGGTTCCGGTTGAAGCCTGGGAGGGCATTAAGGATGCAACTAATTATGGCTATGTATGCCCGCTCCTGAGTAATGATAAGCCACAGGGAGAACTCAGGGTGCCTCACAGATATTGGCCTGCTGATGAGAATTGCCAGAATCTTAATATCTGGACGCCCGCATGTGATGGCGCAAAGCGGTCGGTTATGTTCTGGCTTCACGGTGGCGGTTATTATGCAGGATCATCAATCGAGCAACTTGCCTATGAAGGCGAGAATATGTGCGCATATGGCGATGTTGTAGTCGTGTCGATAAATCACCGGCTCAACATAGCAGGGTATTTTGATGTGTCAGATTTTGGCTCTGAATATGAAAACTCAGGGAATGCCGGAGGAGATGATATTATTGCAGCCTTACGGTGGACACATGACAATATTGCAAAATTCGGAGGTGACCCGGATAACATAATAGTATTTGGACAATCTGGTGGAGGAGCAAAAGTAACTACGCTGTTACAGACTCCTGATGCAGATGGATTGTTTGCCAAAGGAATCAATATGAGTGGGGTCATAGGCCCTGTTCTTGCAGACAGCACGGGAAGCGGCAGGGAACTTGCTGAGGCGGTCATGAAAGAACTTGGGATCAGTTCAATAGTAGAACTGGAAAACGCGCCATGGACGGAGTTTGTTACTGCATACAATAAAGTAAAGCCTGAATTTGAGAAGGCAGGGAAATACGTTGGATGCACTCCACACCCCAACAGATTTTATAAGGGGGAACCCGTGATAAACGGATTCAGGCCGGAAAACGCAGAGATTCCAATGATGATTGGAAGTGTCTTTGGAGAGTTTGCATCATTTACAGCGCCAATGTCTGACAGGAACAAAATGAGTGAATCTGAACAGATGAAGGCAGTAGAAGGCTTTTTTGGAAAAGAAACGGCAGGGAAACTTATCCAGCTGTTTACAAAAGCATATCCTATGCGACAGATAGTCGATATTTTCAGACTTGATTATATATTCAGGAGTCCTGAAATTGAATATATCAGAAAAAGAGCCGGACTTAACAATTGTACATATTCATATCTCTTCAATCTTGATCAGCCGATTGACGGGGGCTCAACACCATGGCATTGCAGTGACATACCATATGTTTTCCATAATACTGAGCTGGTTCCATCAACGCAGAGAGCAGGAGTTACAGAACGTATAGAGAAAGAGATCTTCGAGAGTGTTATGTCATTTGCAAGAACAGGAAGACCTGGCATGAAGGATATTCCGGATTGGACAAGCAGTACCGGCTCAGAGGAATACACAATGATTTTTGATGAAAAGACCCGATTGGCTAAGAACTTTGATCATGAGCTTCAACCAGTATTTGCAACAGAGATGGGACCGAAATTTGCTGAGCTGATGTCAGGACATATACAACATTAGAAAAACGAGTTATAAATGAACTGACAGAACAGGGAACCTGTTCAGTATTCCCAGATAGAAAGTCCACAATAATGCAAATGAAATCACGTGCAAAATCAACAACGAGAGATATGACGGAAGGGAACATTGCAAAGCTGATCCTGCAATTTGCTCTTCCGCTTATGCTCGGCAATATTTTC
>Ga0172378_10002268_pt1 | contig 17954 bp, 18 predicted proteins | sample GrowelOW332metaG_FD_119755 | JGI IMG/M metagenome (GOLD analysis project Ga0172378, IMG submission 119755) | Groundwater microbial communities from an aquifer near a municipal landfill in Southern Ontario, Canada - Pumphouse #3_1 metaG | ecosystem: Environmental > Aquatic > Deep subsurface >... | reverse complement strand
TTTCCCATCAGGTACTGTCAGATTCAGCATAGGATACTTTAATGATTTAAGTGATATAAATTATACGGTAAGTACACTAAATAAAATATTAAAAGGATGTGATTAAAACGGAAGATTACAAAAATAAATTAGATAAGCTGATTATATTTTTTATAGTATACAGCCTGGTTTTTATAGTATTTTTCAAAACATTAAAATATACCCTCCCCTTTGTTTTAGCAATTATCTTTTCATTAATTTTATACAGACCAACAATGTATATTATTAGAAAGTTTAACATAAAAAATACAATTGCTTCTCTCATTGTTACACTGATTTTTTATACTATAATACTGGCATTATTAGTATGGCTTACAGTTATAATAGCTCAGGAACTTATATCACTGGGAAAAAATATTCAAACGTATATAACTCTTAATCAAACCAGTATATATGATTTTTTTAATAAAATTCAAAATTATTTTATGAATATGGATGAGAGTATTTTAAATTCGATAAGAGATAATATTGTTAGCAGTTTAAGTAATTTGTCAAAGAGTACAGTACAGATTACAACAGGAATTGTTAAACTTCTCCTTTCAACAGTTTCATTTATCCCTTACATCTTTCTCGTTATAATATTTTCTATATTATCTACATATTTCTTTATGAATGAGCTGACTGATAAAGACAGTAAAAATAGTGAGCTGAGAAATAGTGAGAATTTTGATAAATTTAAAAATATTGTTAATGAAAGCAAAAGAATGCTTTCTCGGTATTTAGCTTCCTATGCATTGATTATATCAGTTACATTTGTTGAAACACTAATTGGTTTTTCAATAATACATATTAAATACACAGTTATTTTAAGTTTTATAGCAGCATTTTTTGATATTTTACCTATTTTAGGCATCGGAACTATGTATATACCGCTGGCTATAATATATTTTATTACAGGAAATATATTTAAAAGCATATTTATAATTTGTATGTACCTTATTGTTACAATAGTCAGAAATATAATCGAACCTAAAATAGTTTCGTCTACATTAGGTATACCCCCTATTCAGGTACTGATTGCTTTATTTGTAGGACTTGAAGCCTATGGCATATCAGGTATGTTTTTCTGCATATTCTTAGTTGTGTTTTATAATATACTAAAGCAGCAAAATATACTCTAATTAATAAATCCCATAATTTTCTCTTGTATAGAAGCCCTTTCTTATGGACATAATCATAAGGGAGGGCTTTTATGTTTTATGAATATAATATAAATAATCCAAATTCAATTTTTAACTTCAAACAGGATCTTCACAGTATAATAAGTTCTAGTTTAGCTAATGATCATATAGTAATATTTTATTTTATAGGTACGGACAGATGTACTGGTGATTCTATGGGACCTATTGCAGGAGAAAGATTTAAATATCTTAACTTCAATAATATACTTTTTTTTGGATCCTTAGAAAACCCTGTTCACGCTGTTAACATTCATGAAATAGTAAACAGAAATTTTTTATTATACAAAAATGCCTTAACCATTGCAATTGATGCATCTTTAGGCACTAAATCCAATATGGGAAAGGTATATCTGCAGGATAAACCTGTTAAGCCTGGATCTGCTTTAAACAAAAGTATTCCTATTATTGGGGATTACAGCATAACTGGAATAGTAAATTATTCCGATAGCTTGGATTTTTTAACACTTCAAAACACCAGACTGTACAATGTATTTAGACTGTCAAGTTTTATTTCAGAGGGAATTTACCTAAGCATATCAGAATGTCAGCAAACAAAAAAAGCCTTATAAGGCTTTTTTACTTTATGTATTGTATTTTTTAATCTCTATATATAAAAGATAGGTGCAGGGAAGGTACTCAGGCACGTTGCTTACGCCCCCTGAGCCTACGGTTCACTGTATCCCTGCGTTAGCAGATTTTTTTATTAATTGCTTCTTCTAAAACTTCTTTCTCTTCTACTGATAACTCATATCTGGAAATGCCGCTGTCTACAGGCTTAGCATAAGTTGTGCTTTCTTCTCTTCCATATATGCCTGTTAGGATTAGTCCGTTATTTTTCTCATCTAAAAGTGCTAATGAAAAACTTAAATCACTTCCTACGTTTTCAAATGCTTTATATCTTTTTATTGACGTTTTTTGAATACAGGAACTAATTCTTTTATCTATTTGTGAAAAACTGCCATTTAATTTTACAAATTGATTACTTATATTATCAAATTTCTTATAATACTCTGTTATGACCTCTTCCAGATTGTTGCCATTAATACCTCGCATCATTTTTTTATACTTAGCTTTAAGTCCATTAATAGAAGAAAATAAAATAGTAACTAGAATTATTAATATTAAACTGATTCCAGCTAAACTTAATATTATATAAATAGAATTTTGATTTAATATCTCTAAAATGTTCATATTATCCCCCTTGTTTCACGTGAAACATTATAAATTAAGTAAATTTAGTATTCTTTCTAAGTCTTCTGATGAATAGTATTCTATTTCAATTTTTCCTTTATCCTTATTCGAATTTAATGATACCTTAGTACCAAAATAACCTTCTAACTTTGATTTAATATCATTAATAAATGGATTAACTTCTTTTACATTAACTTCTTTTTCTATTTCAAAATTCTTTACTAATTTTTCTGTATCTCTGACACTTAGTTTATTATTTATTACTTTTTTTGATACAATATACTGATTATTTTTATCCTTTAATCCTAAAATAGCTCTTCCATGACCTTCTGACAACAGACCTTGAATTATAAAATCTCTTATTCTGCTGTCCAGATTTAACAATCTAAGTGAATTTGCTATGCTTGGTCTGGATTTTCCTACTTTTTCTGAAAGCTCTTCCTGAGTCAGATTAAACTGGTTTATTAATTTATCATATGCTAATGCTTCTTCAATTGGGTTTAAATCTTCTCTCTGTATATTTTCAATAAGAGAAACCTGAAGAAGCTCCTCATCACTTATATCCATTATTACTGCAGGAACTTCTTGCAAATTAAGATATTTAGCAGCTCTCCATCTTCTTTCTCCAGCAATAATTATATAATTTTCTTCTTCTTTCTTTAGAACTAATGGCTGAATTATGCCATGTTCCTTGATTGATGAAGCTAATTCAATTATTTTATCCTGGTTAAATATCTTTCTTGGCTGCTGACTGTTAGGTTTTATTTTATTTAAGCTTATTTTTTGAATAGAATTATCTTCTTCATTTCCCTCTGGGATTAATGAGCTTAAACCCCTTCCTAATCCATGCTTTTTATTCATTAGGCTTAGCCTCCTGCCTTGCTAAAAATTCTTTAGCAAGTTCAAAGTAGGCTTCAGAGCCACGACATTTCTCATCATACAGCATTATTGGAAGGCCAAAACTCGGTGCCTCAGCCAATCTAATATTTCTTGGAATCATTGTTTTATATACCTTGTCTTTAAAATACTTCTTAACCTCATCAACTACTTCTGTTGATAATCTTGTCCTACTGTCGTACATACTCATTATAATGCCTTCCACCTGCAGGTTTTTGTTTAATGACTTTCTTACAAGAGACAGTGTATTAACAAGTTGTCCAACTCCTTCTAATGCATAGAACTCACATTGAATTGGTATAAGAACAGAATCTGCAGCACATAAAGCATTAATAGTTAAAAATCCCAGTGATGGAGGACAATCTATAAAAATAAAATCATAATCTTCTTTGATTTCCTGAATTTTATTTTTTAATATTGATTCTCTATTTGGTCTGGTAATCAACTCAACTTCAGCACCTGCCAGTTCCATATTAGATGGAGCGATATAAAAATTACTAATTAACTCGCTTTGAATTATTATATCTTTCATCGTCATATCAGATGTAATAATATCATACACAGAACCTTTCAGCTTAGTTTTATCAATACCTAGTCCGCTGGTTGTATTACCCTGAGGATCAACATCTATAGTTAATACCTTATAACCTTCATTTGCCAGGAAACTTCCCAAATTAATATTGGTAGTTGTTTTTCCAACTCCACCTTTTTGATTAAATATAGTAATTACATTCAAACATCTCACCTCTTCCGTCTTATATTATTATATTATGTAAATGATAATTTTTAAAGTAAATATTTCAAAAAAACAAATCTATTTTTGAAATAGATTTGTTTCACGTGAAACAATATTACTCTTTTGGTATTAATATGGTTACTTGAATGCAGTCATCCATCTCTTTTGATTTATATTTTGCATCTACTCCGAATTTATCAAATACCTGTTTAATAGTATTAATATATATTCTTGGAGATATCTTGCTCTTTATCTTCTTCTCCTTTTTATTTCCCTTTTGCTCATATTTCAATAATTCTTTTTCTACCAGTTCTTCACTTCTTGCCACATTATAACCACTTTTAATTATAATGTTTAATATTTTTTTCTGACTGACCTCACTCGGTAACTTGAGAAGTGCTCGTCCATGTCTTTCGGTTAATTGATTATCTATAAGAGATTTTCTAATACCTTCATCCAGCTTTAGTATTCTAATCTTATTTGCAATAGTAGATTGCTTTTTACCTATTATCTTAGATAATTCTTCTTGAGTATACCCATGCTCTGCTATTAAATTCTGGTATGCCTCAGCCTCTTCTAAAAAATTAAGGTCTTCTCTCTGTATATTTTCAAGAAGTGCCATGGCAGCTGAATCTTTATCAGTTATATCAATTATTATTGCTGGTATTTCTTTTATACCTGCAGATTTTGCAGCTCTTAATCTTCTTTCACCAGCTACTAATTCATATCTGTTTCCTAATTTTCTTACAGATACAGGTTGAATAATACCATATGTCTTTATTGATTCAGCTAATTCTTCAATACTGTCTTCATTAAAATTCTTTCTTGGCTGATATACATTTGAGCTTATCAGATCTGTAGAAATATACTTTATACTTTTCTCCATTTGCAACCTTCCTTTATTAGACTGAGTTTCCTAAATTAGTATTTTGTACAATTTAATATTATTTCATTTTCTAATTATATAATTTTCTACATCTATATTTAATTTCCTTCTTTTAAAAAATAAAATTATTACCCTTATTTTTACTTTTTCTTACTTTATTGGATTTTTTATTACATTTTTTGCTTTTCTTGGATAAATACTACTTGTATTCTTCTCTTTTCTTATTATTACAAGATTATGTTTTAAATCAGTTTCTTCAATTATAACTTCCTCAATCTTATATATAATTCCACCTAGTAGATTAACGGCAGCTTTCCCCTCTTCTATTTCTTCTTCAACTTTGGGTCCTTTAAGCGCAATAAAGTATCCCCCCGTTTTTACGTATGGAAGACAATATTCAGATAATGCAGAAAGGTTGGCAACTGCTCTTGATACTGCAATATCATACGCTTCCCTAAAATTTTTATCCCTGCTGCCTTCTTCTGCTCTTTTATGAATAGTATTAATCCTTTTAAGCTTTAATTTACTTATTACTTCATCCAGGAAAATTAACCTTTTATTTAAAGAATCAAGCAGAGTTACCTCTAAATCCGGCAGCATTATTTTAATAGGAACTCCGGGAAAACCGGCACCAGATCCTATATCAATCATGGTTTTTGCATTATATATTTCTTTAAACTGCAGCAAGTTAATTGAATCTATAAAATGCTTTTTTATTATTTCATCATCTTCTGTTATTCTTGTCAGGTTAATTTTATTATTCCATTCCTTTAATAAATCCATATAAAGCATAAACTTATTATATTTATCTTCATCGAATTCTGCTCCAACCCTGCTGGCAGCCTGCTCTAGTAAATTGTAATACTCCATAATGTCCTCCTATCTATTTCTGCGTCTTTGCTCTAAATAAATCAGAAGAACTGTTATGTCTGCCGGAGATACCCCGGATATTCGAGATGCCTGACCTATACTCTTAGGATTTATTCTTTTAAGCTTTTCCATTGCTTCTTTCCTTAGTCCCTTTATATCATAAAAATCTATGTCCACAGGAATCAGCTTTTCTTCATTTTTTTTGAATTGAGCAACCTGTTCCATTTGCTTTTCTATATACCCTTCATATTTTGAAACGGTATTTACTTCTTCCTGAATGTCATAGGGGAGATCCGGTCTTTCTTTATCCAGTTCATTTACTTTAAAATAATCAAGTTCCGGTCTCTTAATAAGCTCATATAGTGATATGGGTTTTTTCATGCTGGAGGATCCTAATTTTTCAAGAAAATCATTAACTTCTCTGCTGTTTGTTATCTGAAGCTTTTTAATTCTTTCTATCTCATTTTCAATGCTTTCTCTTCTTCTTTTAAACTTCTCATATCTTTCTTCAGAAACTAATCCTATCTCTCTTCCTATATCAGTTAACCTGATATCAGCATTGTCCTGCCTTAATATTAGTCTATATTCTGATCTGGATGTCATCATTCTATAGGGCTCATTTGTTCCCTTTGTAATTAAATCATCAATTAAAACACCGATATATGCCTCTGATCTTTTTAAAATAAGAGGAGATTTTCCCTTTACTTTAAGTGCTGCATTAATTCCTGCCATTAAGCCCTGGGATGCAGCTTCTTCATAGCCTGAGCTTCCATTAAACTGGCCTGCACCAAATAGTCCTGATATACTTTTGAATTCCAGTGTCAGCTTTAAGTCTGTGGGATCAATGCAGTCATATTCTATAGCATAGGCGGTTCTCATAATTTCAACTTTTTCCATTCCCTTTATGGTCCTAAGCATTTTTATCTGAACATCTTCAGGAAGAGAGCTGCTCATGCCGCCTACATACATTTCCTCAGTGGTCTCCCCTTCCGGCTCAATAAATATCTGATGCTTTTCCTTATCAGGAAATCTTACTACCTTATCTTCAATTGATGGGCAGTATCTAGGTCCTATACCCTCTATTGATCCATTATATAATGGAGATCTATGAATATTGTCTTTTATTACTGTATGAGTATCATTATTTGTATAGGCTAAATAGCATTTAATCTGCTGCCTTTCAATATTTTCACTCATAAAAGAAAAAGGCACTATTTTTTCATCACCAAACTGAGCTTCCATCTTAGAATAATCAATAGTTCTTCCATTTACTCTGGCTGGTGTTCCTGTTTTAAATCTTCTTAATTTTACCCCTAATGAAATGAGACTTTTGGATAATTCTCTAGCCGGAAATAAACCGTTTGGTCCTCCTTCATAAGATATATCTCCAATTATTATTTTTCCTTTAAGATATGTTCCAGTTGCAAGAATAACTGCTTTTGCCTTATACTGGGCTCCTGTTCTTGATACTGCACCGGAAACGACTCCATTTTCAGTTAATATTTCAACTATTTCAGCCTGTTTTAATGTAATCTTATCTTCATTTTCAAGAACCTTTTTCATTTCCTCATGGTATCTTCTTTTATCTGCCTGAGCTCTTAGTGAGTGAACTGCAGGACCCTTTGAGGTATTTAACATTTTGCTTTGAATATATGTCTTATCAATGTTTATACCCATTTGTCCGCCTAAGGCATCAATTTCCCGTACCAAATGACCTTTAGCTGTACCTCCCACGTTTGGATTACAAGGCATCATAGCTACGCTGTCTAAATTAATAGTACATATAAGTGTTTTAAGTCCAAGCCTGGCTGATGCCAGTGCTGCTTCACAGCCAGCATGACCTGCTCCTATAACAATAGTATCAAAGCTTTCACCAAAATATCTCATCTTAACCCTACTTTCCTAAACAAAAGTTTTCAAATATCTTATTTATTATATCTTCTGAAGTACTCTCTCCTGTAATTTCTCCCAAGCTTATATATGCATTCTTTAGATCTATTGATGCTAAATCAACAGCACTGACATTCTTTAATGTATCAACAGCAGCATTTAGAGATTCTTCTGCCCTGATCAATGCCTCAATATGTCTCAGGTTTGTGATTCCCTCAGCTGAAACCTCCAAATTATTAGAGAAGAACATATTCTTTATTTCTTCTTTTAATGTTCCTATTCCTTCTCCGAATTTAGCAGATATGTTGATTATTTTTTTATCCTTAAGCTCTGGTATATTTTCAATATTTATTTTATCTTCATTTAAATCACTCTTATTTAATAAAACAACAAAGTTTTTATCTTTTACGCTTTCTATTATTTCTAAATCTTCTTTGGAAAGCTGACTGCTTCTGTCAAAAACAAGTATAATAAGATCTGCTTCAATTATTCTCTCTTTTGACCTTTCTACTCCTATTTTTTCTATTACATCTTCTGTATCTCTTATTCCCGCTGTATCTGTCAGTTTTATTAAAATTCCGTCTAAATTTATATGCTCTTCTATTATATCTCTTGTAGTTCCCGGAATCTCAGTGACTATGGCTCTGTTTTCCTGTAGAAGAGAGTTTAATAAGGAAGACTTTCCTACATTAGGTTTACCTATAATAACTACATCTAATCCGTCTCTTATTATTTTTCCCTCTTTAAAGGATTCAATTAGTTTATTAATTTCTAAGCTTAATTCTGTAATCTTTTTTATTCCATCATAAGCTGTTACCTCTTCTAAATCTTCCTCAGGGTAATCTACTGTTGCTTCAATATTTGCAGTAAGAAGAAGTATTTTTTCTCTAAGGCTTTTAATTTTATTTGATATTATTCCTTTAGACTGATATATGGCAGCCTTAGCAGATGAATCTGTCTCTGCGTTTATTATATCATTTACAGCTTCACTTTGAGCAAGGTCTATTCTTCCGTTTAAAAATGCCCTTTTAGTAAATTCTCCTCTTTCAGCCAGCCTTGCACCTGCCAGTACCGATTCTTCCAAAATTCTGTTTGTAATGAAGGCTCCTCCGTGGGTGTTTATTTCTATTACATCTTCTCCTGTATAGCTTTTAGGTCCCTTCATAAAACTTACAAGGACTTCATCTAACACTTCATCCGAATTTAATTTATATATATATCCATATTTTATAGAATAACTTTTAAACTGATTTACTACTTTTCCATCTTTATCTTTAAATATCTTTTTTATAATACTTACAGCTTTTGGGCCTGATATTCTTATTATGGATATTCCACCCACCCCCAGGGAAGTAGAAATAGCACAAATAGTATCAAATTCCTTCATTTTCTCACTCACTTCCTAAAATTAAAAGAAAGCCCTTAGGCTTTCTTCAAATCAATAACAACTCGTCTAAAGGGCTCTTCACCTTCACTGTATGTGGTAATATATTCATTGTTCTGAAGAGCAGAATGAATTATTCTTCTCTCGTAAGGGTTCATTGGCTCCAGTTTTACATACCTTCCAGTAGATTTTACTTTAAAGGCAAGTCTGCTGGCAAGTCTCTTTAGAGTTTCTTCTCTTTTTAATCTATAATTTTCTGTATCTATTATAACTCTTTTGTATTCTTCGTCATGATCTTTATTTACTACTAAGCTTACTAAATACTGAACAGCATCTAATGTTTCACCTCTGTGACCTATTAAAATACCCATATTCGGTCCATCAAGGTTAATTTTAACTAATTCATTTTCTTCTTTTACTGTTATTTCACATTTTAAATCCATTTTATCTAAAATGTCTCTTAAGAATGTTTTAGCTTCGCATAAATAATCTCTTTTAACAGTAGCTTTAACCCTTGCAGGCTTTGCTCCCAGCAGCTTAAAAAGGCCCCTGCTTCCCTCTTCTATAACTTCTATACCTACTTTTTCTCTATCTAGTTTTAATTCTTTGAGTGCATTACTAATGGCTTCTTCTACTGTTCTGCCAGTTATTTCTATTGACTTCAATTAAAGCACCCCTTCCCATACTATACTGTTTCTTTTTTCTTTCTGTCAGAAACTTTCATATAATAATTTTGTAATATCTGGAATGTGTTGTTTATTATCCAGTATAAAATCAGCAGTGAACTAAATTTCAAACTGATAACTACTATAAATATTGACATCCCTATATTCATGGTTGCCATCTGATTTGGTTTTCCCTCTTCTGCCTTTGGTGCCATCATAGCTGATTGAATATATGTAGTTATGCCGGATATTATTGGCAGAATAAATATTGGATCCGGTTTTGACAGTGTAACCCACAAAAATTTAACTCCTTCTATACCCTTTAAATCTCTAAATACATAGAAAAGAGCAAATAGAAGAGGCATCTGAATGATCAGCGGAAGGCAGCTGGCAAATGGGCTTACGCCTTTTTCCTTATATAATATCATGGTTTCTGCCTGAAGCTTTTGCGGATCATTTTTATATTTTACCTGAATCTTCTTAAGCTCTGGCTGAATCTCATTCATCTTAGACTGACTTCTCATCTGCTTCATGTTAAGAGGAAGCAGTATAAGCCTTACTAAACCGGTAAATATAAGAATAGCTAAAAAATATGCTAAACCATCGTTAGGTACAGCACCAGCTATAAAATCTTTGATGTAGTTGAAAAATTGTGCTAAATAAGCAACTAGTTTACTCAAATCCTAACCTCCAAATTATTTAACAGGATCGTATCCTCCCTTGCTAAATGGATTACATCTTAGAATTCTCCATATAGCCATAAAACCACCCTTTATAACTCCATACTTACTTATGGCCTCCACAGCATACTGGGAGCAGGTGGGATAGTATCTGCACCCTGGATTTTTGATACCAAATACATTATAAAAGTATTTCTTATTGGGAGATATCCATCTCTGATAAAATACTATAAATTTAATTATTATTTTCTTCATTTATTAACAAACCCGATTTTCTTAAAAGGTTTACTAAGGATGAATCTATCTCTTTATATCCTTTTCCATTTGAACTGACTCTGGCAATGAAAACCAAATTATATCCCTGTTTCACATAAATCATATTCTTTCTATAGCTTTCCTTTATCAGCCTTTTAACTCTGCTTCTTGTTACACTTTTGCCAACCTTTTTACTCACCGAAATGCCAATATTATTAATGCCTTCTCTGTTTTTAAAAATGTATAAAACTAAAAGCTGATTAGAATAAGATTTCCCGCTCCTGTAAACTTTCCTAAATTGGAAATTCTTTTTTAAACTTTGAAACTTCATTCTTGGCGCTTCTCCTTTATCTGCAATTGCAGAAAAAGGCCACTACAAGCGGCCTTATGCTGTCAATTTTTTTCTTCCTTTACGCCTTCTTCTCTGCAGTACATTTCTACCAGAAGATGTTTTCATTCTTTTTCTAAAGCCGTGTTCTCTTTTTCTCTGTTTCTTTTTTGGCTGATATGTCATCCACATACTCATACACCCCCTTCATCGGAATCATATATAGCAAATACCTTACTATCAAATGTTCTAGTACATTCACCACTATATTATATATTTGACCTAGTACCTTGTCAATAGCAGCAGCCTGTTGATAATTTTATAATTAATTTATTTTTTGTGGATAAATCATTGAATAGCTACCTTAGTTTTGTTATTATTAAAAAAGAGTTGTTTATAATTTAAAAAATTCTATTCTATACACAGGTTGTGGATGAATCTGTGTATAAATTGTCTTTTTATTTATTTTATCTTAAATTTTAGACATTATTGCTGTTGATAAACAAGATTTTACACTTGTGGACAAGTTTTTAATCTAATTTCTATTAATATATTTTGTTTATATGTGTATAATTTTATACACAGATTTTATATTTTATAGAAAATTTAAATTTGTGCATAAAACTGTTGATAAGAATATTTTTGGAGGAGTACAATGGACAGTTTTTTACTTAATCTATGGGATAAAACTTTAAACACAATTAAAGGCGAACTTACAAACGTAAGCTATAATACTTGGATAAAGAGCCTGACGCCTATGAGTATAGATAATAATATAGTTGTACTTAAGGTTCCAAATGAGTTTACGAAGGATATTTTAGAATCCAGATATAAATCCTTACTTATTAATACGCTTAAGGATGTATCTTCTAAAGATTTTGATATTAAATTTGTAATAAACAATGCAGAAGAGAAAGCTTTAAAAAATCAAGCTGATAAACCGGAAAGAGAAAAGGAGATTGAAGTAAACTCCCACAACTTAAACCCGAAATATACCTTTGAATCATTTGTAGTAGGAAACAGCAACAGATTTGCTCATGCAGCATCTCTTGCAGTTGCAGAGTCTCCGGCTAAGGCATATAATCCTTTATTCATATATGGAGGAGTTGGGCTTGGTAAAACTCATCTAATGCATGCAATAGGTCATTATGTGCTTCAAAATAATCCAAATGCTAAAATAGTTTATGTTTCATCAGAAAAATTTACAAATGAACTTATAAATTCTATAAAGGATGATAAAAATGAAGCTTTTCGTAATAAATTCAGAAGTGTAGATATTCTTCTTATCGATGATATTCAGTTTATTGCAGGAAAAGAAAGAACTCAGGAGGAATTCTTTCATACTTTCAATGAACTTTATGAATCAAATAAGCAGATTATTCTATCCAGCGACAGACCTCCTAAGGAAATTCCTACATTAGAAGACAGGTTAAGATCCAGATTTGAGTGGGGACTCATTGCAGATATTCAGGTTCCGGACTTTGAAACAAGAATTGCTATACTAAATAAAAAGGCAGACGTTGAAGCACTTAATATACCAAATGAAGTAATGGTTTATATAGCTACTAAGATAAAATCAAATATAAGAGAATTAGAGGGAGCACTCATTCGGATAGTTGCTTATTCTTCTTTAACTAATAGAGAAATATCAGTAGATCTAGCTTCTGAAGCTCTTCGGGATATAGTTTCCAGTAAACAGCCACAGTCAATAAATATCCCGCTGATTCAGGATGTGGTATCCAGTTATTATAATCTTAGGGTTGAGGATTTAAAGTCAGCAAGAAAAACAAGAAATGTAGCTTTTCCCAGACAGGTTGCTATGTATTTAAGCCGAAAGCTTACTGATAACTCTCTTCCTAAAATAGGTGAAGAATTTGGAGGAAGAGATCATACTACAGTAATTCATGCCTGCGATAAGATATCAACAGCACTGAAGTCAGATGAAAACCTGCAAAACGCTGTAAATGAAGTAACTAAGAGATTAAATCAAAAATAATGCACAGCTGTTAATAAAAACTTCATTATACATTGTGGATTTGTCTAAATTTAAAAAATTTGATATTTTTCTGTGGATAACGGCTAAAATTCATTAATATCTTATCCACAATTATTTTTAGCTCAAAATGCTGCTTTTTATAGCTTTACCTTACTTATACACAAATCAACAGGCCCTACTGCTATTACTATAAAATATTATTACTTATCTATATAAAAATTTGTATGTTAATAAAGGAGGATAATATATGAAATTTAACTGTAATAAAAGCGAAATAATAGAAGCCATTAATACAGCTCAGAAAGGTGTAACTGGAAAGTCTACTATGACCATACTTCAAGGTTTATACTTAAAAGCTATTGATGGAGAAATAACACTGATAGGTTCAGACAGAGATATCAGTATAGAGACAAAATTTAATGCTTTAGTAGAAGAGGGAGGAAGTTTAGTATTAGATTCAAGACTGTTTGGTGAAATAGTAAGAAGGCTGCCTAACTCAGATATTTATTTTAAAACTACAGAAAACAATACTTTAGAGATAATCTGCAACAAATCAAAGTTTAATATAGTTTATATGAATTCTGATGAATATCCGGAACTTCCTTTCGTAAATGAAGAGCTTTCTTTAAATATAAATCAGGAAATATTAAAAAATATGATAAGAGGAACTATATTTGCCATAGCACAGGAAGAAACAAGACCAATACTTACCGGTGTGCTCTTTGAAATAAAAAGTAATACTTTAAATATGGTTGCATTAGATGGATACAGATTAGCTCTTAAAAAATCTGCTATTGATAATGATGATGAAATAAGGGTTGTTATTCCCGGAAAGACTCTGAATGAGGTTTCTAAAATAATGGAAGAAGGAGATAAAAATGTAAATATTTCCTTTACAAAGAATCATATATTATTCAATATTGAAAACACAAAGATAGTATCAATTTTATTATCCGGTGAATTTATAAAATATAGCTCAATTATTCCAGAGGAGTACAGCTTAAAAATAACGGCCAATAGGTCTGATTTACTCAGCTGTATTGAAAGAGCTTCACTTTTAGCGAAAGATGGTAATACAAATCTGGTTAGATTTGATATAGGAGAAGATGATCTTATAATAACCTCTAATTCTCAGTTTGGTAATGTTAGAGAAGAAATGTCAATCTCACTTGAAGGTGAGCCTATTAAAATTGCATTTAATTCAAAATATTTAATTGATGTATTGAAGATTATGGATGAAGATGAAATTGTATTGGAATTTACAAGTCCGGTTTCACCATGTATCCTTAAAAATAAAGAGAATGATAACTGCAAATATCTGATTCTTCCAGTAAGACTCCTTAATAATTAGGTGATGCTATGAAAGAGATAAAAATAAATTCTGAATTTATTAAGCTTGACTCATTTCTTAAATATGCAGGGGCAGCCTCTATGGGCTCTGAAGCTAAAATGTATATATTAGATGGAGAAGTAAAAGTTAACGGTAATTTAGAAAAACAAAGAGGAAAGAAACTTAGGGTCTCTGATACAGTAGAATTTAATGGTGAAATATATAAGATAGTATGATTAATATAATTTTTAATGGAAATAATTAATAATAGATTATGCTTATGGTATAATTGAAATTAGGTGTCCTATGTATATTAGTAACTTAAAACTTAAAAACTTCAGAAACTACGAAAATGCTGAGATATATTTCAATAAGGGAGTAAATGTATTAACCGGGGATAATGCACAGGGTAAAACAAACATATTAGAAAGTATATATTACTGCAGCTTAGGCAAATCTCACAGAACAAACAAAGATAAAGAGCTAATTTTATGGAATAAAGAATTTTCTTATATAAATATTCATGTAGAAAAAGAAAGAACAGATAAAAAAATTGAGATAAAGATATTTAAAGAGGGTAAAAAAGGGATAAAAGTAAATTCTATACCTATTAGTAAAATATCCGATCTTATAGGTTCTTTTAATTGTGTTATTTTTTCCCCGGAAGACCTTAAAATAGTAAAAGATTCACCTTCCTATAGAAGAAAGTTCTTAGATATAGAGCTTTGCAAGCTTAGCAAAAGGTATTATTTTAATTTAGTTTCATATCAAAAAGTTCTGTCAGAAAGAAATTATTTTCTAAGGATGAGCAGAAAATTAGACAAGGATTTAATATCAGTATATGATGAGCAGCTTTCAAAATATGGAAGTTATATTATATCCGAAAGATTAAATTATATATATGATTTAAATAAATTTGGAAGTCCCATACATTATGGCATATCAAACAAAAATGAAAATATTGAGTTTGATTATATTATGTCATTCAAAAAAGATCAAAATATAGAAACCTCTGTTCATAATGAGCTGAAAGCTAACTGGGAAAAAGATTTTGAAAGAAAAACTACTTCCATTGGTCCCCATAAGGATGATCTTTTAATAAGGATAAATGGAAAGGATACAAGGCTTTATGGATCCCAAGGACAGCAGAGAACTTCTATACTTACAATTAAATTTGCCTCTCTTCAGATTATTAAAGACAGAACAGGAGAGTATCCTGTTCTGCTTTTAGATGATGTCTTATCAGAGCTGGATTTAAACAGGCAAAAATACGTTTTAAAATCTATAAAAAACGTACAAACCATAATTACTGTTACTGGAATTTTTGATTTAAAAGAATATATAGAGGATGATATAAAAATATTTACCGTGAAAGATGGAAATATTTTGTAAATGGAGGGATAAAATGTTTTTGCATTTAGGAGAAAATGAAGTGGTTCCCGTAAAGGATGTTATAGGTATTTTTGATATGGAAAGTACAACCTATTCTTATGAGACCAGCCAGTTTTTAAGGCTTGCTGAAGAGGATGGATTTGTAGAAAGAATTACTAGTGAGGGAGCAAAATCCTTTATTGTTGCTGAAATAAATAAAAAAAGCAAAGTATTTATTTCCCCTATTTCTTCTGCAACACTATTGAAAAGATTTAATGAATTACTTTTAAAACCTTGGGAGGATAAAAATGGAGGAAAATAATCAGATCTATGATCAAAGTCAGATACAGGTATTAGAAGGCTTAGAAGCTGTAAGAAAAAGACCTGGTATGTATATTGGAAGTACCAGTGTAAAAGGGTTAAACCATCTGGTTTATGAAATAGTTGACAACAGCATAGATGAAGCAATGACCGGAGTCTGTGATAAAATTGAAATAACCATAGATAAAAATAATGCAGTTACAGTTGTAGATGACGGCAGAGGTATGCCTGTTGGAATTCATGAGAAGATGAAAAAACCAACAGTTGAGGTTATTATGACAATACTTCATGCCGGCGGCAAATTTGGCGGCGGAGGGTATAAGGTTTCCGGAGGACTTCATGGAGTAGGAGCTTCTGTTGTTAATGCCCTTTCTAAGTATTGTGAAGTTACGGTAAGAAGAGACGGCCATATATGGAATGAAAGCTTTGTTCGTGGAAAGGTTAATACTCCATTTAAGCAAATTGGAGATACAGATGAGCATGGCACCACTACTTATTTTGAACCGGATGATGAAATATTCGAAGAACTGGAATTTGAACATGATACTCTGGTTAAAAGGTTTAGAGAGCTGGCATTTTTAAATAAGGGCTTAAAGATTTTATTTAAAGATGAAAGAGAGGATTATGAAGAATTATTCCACTATGAGGGAGGAATAAGGTCTTTTGTAGAATACATAAATAAAAATAAGCAGCCACTACATCCAGAACCAATCTATATAGAAGGTTCAAAGGATGATTATCAGGTAGAAATAGCCCTTCAGTATAATGATTCCTATACTGAAAATATATATTCCTTTGCAAATAACATAGATACAGTTGAAGGAGGAACTCACCTAATAGGTTTCAAAGCTGCACTTACCAGGGTTATTAATGACTATATAAAGAAATATGGTAATGTAAAAGATGCAGATAAAAAGCTGACAGGTGACGATGTAAGAGAAGGTCTTACCGCAGTTATTTCTGTAAAACTTGCAGATCCTCAATTCGAAGGACAGACAAAGACTAAGCTTGGAAATAGTGAAGTCAGAGGAATAGTGGATACTATAGTAGGAGATAAAGTGTCAGCTTTCCTTGAAGAAAATCCAGAAATTGGAAAACAAATTTTAGATAAAGCACTTACAGCCTCAAGGGCAAGAGAGGCTGCAAGAAAAGCAAGAGAATTAACAAGAAGAAAATCAGTTTTAGAGAGTACGTCTCTGCCTGGAAAGCTGGCAGACTGTTCATCAAAAGATCCAAGAGAATGTGAAATATATATAGTCGAGGGAGATTCTGCGGGCGGCTCTGCTAAGCAGGGAAGAAACAGAAAATTCCAAGCTATACTTCCTCTTAGAGGAAAAATTATGAATGTAGAGAAGCAGAGACTGGATAAAATACTAAATTCAGAAATGTTAAAGAATATGATAACTGCTTTTGGAGCAGGAATTGGTGAAGAATTTGATGTTACTAAAATCAGATATCACAGAATAATAATAATGACCGATGCCGATGTAGATGGAGCTCATATAAGAACCCTTCTTTTAACTTTCTTTTTCAGATACATGAAAACATTGATAGAAGAAGGTCACGTATATATTGCTCAGCCACCGCTTTATAAAGTAACAAAAAATAAAAATGAAGTATACGCCTACACTGACAGAGAGCTAGAAACTGCGCTAAGTGATATGGGTGGTAAGGATAATAGAACAGATATTCAAAGATATAAAGGTTTAGGAGAAATGAATGCAGAGCAGCTATGGGATACTACCATGGATCCGGAAAAGAGAATTCTTCTTAAAGTTAATTTAAATGATGCAATTGCAGCAGATGAAATATTTACAATACTGATGGGTGATAAGGTAGAGCCCAGACGTGAATTTATAGAAGAAAATGCTAAATATGTTGTTAACCTAGATGTATAAAGAGGTGTATTGATGTATAACGAGGGAAAAGTAATT
>Ga0172378_10002265_pt1 | contig 17958 bp, 16 predicted proteins | sample GrowelOW332metaG_FD_119755 | JGI IMG/M metagenome (GOLD analysis project Ga0172378, IMG submission 119755) | Groundwater microbial communities from an aquifer near a municipal landfill in Southern Ontario, Canada - Pumphouse #3_1 metaG | ecosystem: Environmental > Aquatic > Deep subsurface >... | reverse complement strand
GAATATCTGCCAGATAGAACATTCAAGGCATCGTTCCACACATAATTTCATCATGAACATAATTGCTGCATTGGTGGCATATTGTTTCTTTCCCAAAAAGCCTTCAATCAAATTTGAAGTGGAGAAGTCAAGTCAATTAACCATTTGGAGATAAAATGTTATCCCGAACTCACGTTATTAGAAAAGCTATGAAAAAATAATCGAAAACATAGAACATATTGATTCACTTTGAAATAAAATTATTATGGCATACATAGTATAAAAATCGGAGATGAACCAATATGACAAACACTACAAGATTGGGCAAGAGAACCCTAGAATCAGGAATATTTTCCTAACAAGTTTTTAATAAACCTTATTCTACTTGTACAATGTCTACTACAGATGAAATAAAGAGAAAGTTGCCTAAATATGGTTTTGATAGAGTAATTTATATCAATATGATGTGTATTACATGAAACCAGTTGAGTTTAACAAAGAAGATCTAATTCAAATGGGATATTTCGAACTTGAAGATATAGGAATTGTTTTCAAATACCAAATAACGACAAATGGATTGTCTCCTAATATTGTTGAAAATAAAATTGATCATGTATTAAAATTTTGTACATTCACCATAAGTTTTCTTTGAAAAGCTTATAATAATAACTCAAAAATCATAATTACCTGTAATTTGCCTGTAGATAAAAATAAAATTCTCGTAATCATTTGTTATACAAATTCATACGAGAATTAAAATGTACCCAGAGCCGGTTTTGACAAGTCCAAAATCAGCAAAATCAATAAAACTGGAAACGATAGATAATACGTTGATACAAATGTCATAAAGATTGGTTTTGCTTGGGCCTGTTTGGATGTTATTTTGATACTTTTCTAAAAATGCGGACACAATGCGGACACGAGATTCTTATTTTTCCATATAAAATCAGTACCTTTGGAGAAACATTTTTTTGAACGATGGCACAGACTAATTTTAATCTTGGAAAAACTGTCAATAGTGCAGGCGAATCGGAAGTAGGTCTGCGATTGTATATATCTCGTGATGTTCGCATCCGGGTAGGTTCTGGTATTTGGGTTGATCGCAAGCGCTGGGGAAAGAAGAACGACATCAATATACCGCTTACACCTGGAGAAGAAAGAGATACTTTGCTTGAAAAGAAGTCTAAACTCAAAGCACTGACTGATTATCTGGAAAATATCATAAACACTAGCGAAGATAAAACTGCAATCAGCCGTGAGTTGATAGAGAAAGAGATAAAGAAGTTCCATAAACCAGCTCGAAAAACAGTTGTGCCAGCCGAAGAATCTTTCTTTGATGTTATGGAAAAATACCTATCCACTCATAAACTGTCTGAACCTCGCAAGAAAAACTTCAAGGTCATCGTTCGTAGTTTACGCCGCTTTGAATTATATTGGAAGAAAGAAGGTCATAGAGGCTTTAGGTTGTCTTTTGCCAACTTATCTTTGGATATTCTGCATCAAATTGAAGACTTTCTCGGTAATGAAAAGGAAGTATTTTTGAAATACCCGGAAATATACGATAAAATTCCTTATTCTACTAAGGTTGCAATCAAGACGCCTAAACGGAAACGTCTGCCCACTTTAGACAAAGACGGAAACAAAATTCCGAAAGGCATGCCTAAGGCTCGCGGACAAAATTCGGTAGCGGATATGATGCTCCGTTTTCGCAGCTTTATTATATGGGCAAATGACAATGACTATACTACAAACAATCCGTTTAAGCATTTCACAATCGGAGAGATAGTGTATGGAACACCCATCTATATTAGCAATGAAGAAAGAAATAAGCTGCTGGAAACGGATATGTCTGATAATACAGAGCTGGAAACTCAACGTGATATTTTTGTTTTTCAATGTCTGATTGGTTGTCGTGTCAGTGATTTATACAAAATGACCTACAAAAGCATTATTGATGATGCGATCGAATATATTCCGAGAAAAACGAAGGAAGACAGAGGTATAACTGTTCGTGTCCCATTGAGTGATACTGCGAAACAGTTAATCGCTAAATACAAAGATCACGACAGAGGTAGTCTTTTCCCATTTAACACCGAACAAGATTACAACCGTAAAATAAAAGAAGCCTTCAAGAGAGCCGGACTCGATAGGATGGTAACGGTTCTCGACCAGCAAACCCGGGAAGAAGTTCAAAGACCTCTATATGAAGTTGCTTCCTCACACATGGCAAGGCGTAGCTTTATTGGGAATATCTATAAGAAAGTGAAAGATCCCAATCTGGTCGGAGCATTAAGCGGACATAAAGAGGGAAGCAAAGCGTTTGCTCGATACCGGGCAATTGACGATGATATGAAGAAGGAACTAATAAATCTGCTGGATTAAACAAGTGAAAGAACGGACAACAATATGAATGATAGTTTTAAAATTCCATCTGATATTTTTGATACAGATTTGCTATGTTTTTTGAATCCGAATCGCTTTGAGGATGATTTGACAATAGAAAAAGTCAAGTTATTACATAAAATATGCATCTGTAAAATCTGTGGTTTTGGGACACAGGTACATATTGAAGACGAGAACTTTACAGAATACGAATATAATATAATCATCTCAAATGATTGGCAAAATAATATAAATGTTGAAATTAAGGCTCGTTGCTGTGATATTCTAAAGAAAAGAGAAAAAGACAAAAGGGCGATAGTCGCTAAAGCATCAGATGCTTATATTGAGGTTTTTCGTTTAACAAAAGGTATGGATTATTTGGAAAGAGCTGCTTCTATTCGAAGTTTTAAACAAGTTAATAATGATGATTTTCTTAAAATTGTTTTAAACGAAATAACCATTAAAACCTTAAAATATCCATTTTGGTTGTCGAACATTGTGAAAATATTATTGAAATCTTATCCTATTGAGAAACTATCAAGCTTAAAAGTTGAAATAGGAAAATGTGTTCAAGAGAAGAAAAAATCAAAAGAATATAGTAAAGAGCGAGATTATATTGATATTCTCTATTTGTTTAATAGCATAACTAGACAAGAACAGCATAAATTGAAAGCTTTAAGTTTTGAGACAGAAGCTGATGAAACTTGGAATAATCAAGAAGAAAACACATTTTATCCTAATTTACCTGATTTATATCGCAATGCATATCAAGAAATAAATAAAATAAATTCAATTGAGCCAGATATGCATAAAAGAATTAAAGAGAAACTGGTTCGTGCAAATAAATATTTTATAGAGATTCTTTCTAAAGCCGGTATTTCATATAAAATGCCATTCTTAGAAGAGGAAAAAAGGAAGATTGAAAAATGGATTGCAGATGAAAAATGGGAATCTTTTTTTGATTTTATTGCTTTACTTCATAACATACCGTTTGCATCAAAAAAAAATATAGAGCAATATATGAATATCTCCCGTAAAGGCAGTGTATTGTCTTCTATTATGGGAACTAATCGATTGGATAACAATGGAAATACAATAGGGCTTGATAATCCAGAAAACTCTCTGCGAACAGAAGCTCATATTTATTATAGGCAAAAAATTCTATATACACTTTGGACGTGTATAGATAAAGCTGCAAATATGAAGCTTTTTATAGAAGAAGATATGCTATTTTATATAATGAAAAATCGAATACCTTACTTCTTACAGGATGAGGAGCGGCTTATTTTTTGGGTAAAAGGTTTAATATCTGGATTTAATAAGGATTTTATGGCTGCTTCCCATATTCTTATTCCGCAAATAGAATGGGCATTAAGAAGTATTGTAGAAGCTCATCAAGGCAGCTTAGTCAAGTTGGAAGAGGAAAGACAGGAAGAAGCTACATTGGGGACTATATTAAAGTGTCTAGACAACGTTATGCATGAAGAAATTAAGTTTGAGATGGAATCTTTTCTTCAAAGCGGAATTGACGTAAATTTTAGAAATAAGCTTTCTCACGGTTTGTTATCTTCATTTGAGGTAATGCAATATGGTATTTTCTTGTGGTGGCTCTGTATAAAACTATTTTTTGATATTGACAGAATAGTCATAGTTAACAATGAGAAGAAGTAACTAATCGGTATGTTATAATAAATCAGTACTTTTGTACTAAATATCAGATTTTTATGATTTCAAAAGACCAAATAAAAGAATTACTGGGAGATATTGAGAACGAACGTGTTGAACGAACAATATCAACAAATGACACAAACAAGTTTGCTAAAGCTGTTTGTGCTTTTGCAAATGATATAACCAATAAAAAGCAACCAGGTTATCTAATGGTCGGAGCTCACGACGATGGTCGCTTATCCGGTTTGCAGGTTACGGACGAATTATTGAGAAACCTTGCTGGATTACGTGCTGACGGAAATATTCAACCGAAGCCCGCCTTGATGGTTGAAAAAGTATCTTTTCCTGAAGGAGAGGTGGCTGTAGTTGAAGTTCAGCCAAGTAAAAATACACCGGTCAAATACAAAGGAACAACATACGTCCGTATTGGACCGCGAAAAAGCGAAGCCAATGAGGAAGAAGATAGAATCCTTCGTGAAAAAAGCGAAGTAAAATCGCCTACTTATGATACAACTCCTTGTTTGCACAGTACTATTGACGATTTAGATCTAGATTTATTTAAGAAGGATTATTTATCCAAGTTTGTAGATGCTGATATTCTGAAAGGAGACAAACGAGATATTAAACAGCAATTGGCATCTTTGAAACTTTTCGACACTACACAGGACTGTCCAACTGTTGCCGGCATTCTGCTGATCGGCAAAGATCCGGCACACATTCTTTTTGGTGCATATATACAATATGTAGAATTTGCCGGAAAACGCATCACGTCCAGAGTTGTGAATGAACGCCAGTTTTCGGGAAATATTATCACGCTGCTAAAGGAGATAGATTACTTTATTAAATACACCATACAGAAACAACGTCCGGTGTTCGTAACCGTCCTGCGGGAAGAAATGAGAATCAACTATCCGTATGAGGCTATTAGAGAACTAACTATGAATCTTGTCATGCACCGCAATTATCAGACCAATGCCCCGGCTAAGTTCTACGAGTACTCCGACAGAATAGAGATGGATAATCCGGGAGGTCTTTATGGCAAAGTTCAACCGGAAAATTTCCCCAATACCAATGACTATCGAAATCCGGTTATAGCAGAAGCCATGAAAGTGCTTGGTTATGTGAATCGTTTCAATCGAGGGGTAAATATGGTACAGGAAATTCTGGAAGAGAATAAGAATGGAGATGCCATCTTTGATTTTAAAGACATTTCTACTTTCAAAGTTACGGTTATGAGTGCAGATCCTAAGCCGGAAAGTGATACAGAAAACAATACACCTGATACAGAAAATGGTACAGAAAAAAGCAGTGATGAGGTAGAAAACGGTGCAGATGGTGCAAAAAAGACAATAGGCGTCGGAGAAAAGTCGGAGAAAAGTCGGAGAAGTGTCGGAGAAGTGTCGGAGAAGAATGTCGGAGAAGAATTATCTGAAAGACAAAAGGAAATATTAAAGCAGATAGAACAAAACAAAACTATTTCAGCAAAAGAAATCTCGACATCATTACAAATTACTGATAGAACGATTGAAAGGGAAATACAGAAATTAAGAAAAATGGGAATTCTTGAACGTGTCGGCGGAGATAGAGGCGGATACTGGAAAATAAAGTAAACTTACAATCATGGATTACCGTAAAATCAACAGCCATATTATCCTTTCACTGATAGTTCTTATTGTCGGAGTAACTATTTCCATGTTGGGCAGAAGGATAATGCTTGAAAAAGGCTTTGATGCAGGTACGGCAAATCTAACTTTTGTGATAATCCTTGGAGTGTGTGTTATCGGATATTTGATAATTCTTGCGACCTTGGCTCATTCCATTATCCCTTGGGTGATGAAAAAATTGCCGATGAAAACCAAACCGGCATCCACAGTTGTAGAAGAAAATACCAATGCTGCCGATGAAAAAGAAGAAATACCGGAACGGCAATCCATCGAAGACATAAGGCAGAATGCAGAGAAGCAGCGCATAGAAACCCAAACTGCAAAAATCAATCTGTTTTTGGAATATTCGCATCTGGCAATGGCTCCATACATAACGGATGATGAGCTATTGCGACTCGATGAATATATCCGATGTTATGCCGAAGAAGAATCTTTGCCCAACAACTTAATTCCAATCAAGCCTGATAAAAAACTAAAAAATCCCGATCTGTTTCATTTCGGTTGGAACATGGCTCACTATTTCGATTTTCCCAAACAAGATGTAACCCCTTGGCTTCAACAAGTATTTGTAAACCTAAAGGAAAAAGAGTACTCCTACATCAAGGGTAAGCTTCATGATTCCCAAACAAAGAAGCATATCATCCCCAATATTGACGATATTCCTAAATATTTAGCAGAGCAAAATCGCTAAAAACCCTCATTTTCGGAGATAATAGAGAGATATTCGTGAGATTTCAAGTGATTTGAATCTCCGAAATATCTCTCGTTTTATTTGCACCGGATTCAAGCGAATCCAGAAGCAAATGATTGTATAATTCTAAAAAATCCGATTATGAATTACAGAGATTTATTGAATTCCGGTGCGAATGTTAGTGTAACGCTCAAACTAGAAGATCTGAAAGAAATGTTTAGAGAGATGGTAGGCAGTATCAAATCCACGCCCAAAGATGCGCCTCCCGAAGAATTCCTTAGCCGTAAAGAGGTTTTAAATATTCTTAAAATTGATTCTTCTACCTTATGGAGTTGGGAGAAGACAGGGTATATCAAGTCTTTTCCATTCGGTGGAAGGAAACGGTACAAACTTGTAGATGTCGAAGCGATACGGACAGGCAGGAAAGGAGTGCGACATGGGAAATAAAGAAAAATACATCCGTGTCGGCACTACCTTATATAAGATTGTGCAGCGACCACTCATTAGCGGTGATTATATCGAGGAGAAAATCATTTGGAGCTATGAAGCTCTTCGTCAAGATTATGGAAAGAACAACCTCCCCGAGATCGAGAAGTACGATGGATTTTGCATTATTCCGAATCACATTGATTATCTGCAAGTATATGGAACATACCTGAACCAGTACGAACCTATCAATCATGTTCCTTGTGAAGGCGAATTTCCATATATCCGCATGTTTCTCGAACATATTTTTGAGGAACAAATAGAATTGGCGTATGATTATATTCAACTACTCTATAAAAATCCTACTCAAATTCTACCGATTATTCTTTTGGTATCTACCGAACGCAATACAGGAAAGAGTACTTTTCTTAAATTCCTAAAGATGATATTCTGTAAGAATGCCACATTCAATACGAATGAAGACTTCAAAAGCCAGTTTAACGCCGATTGGGCAAACCGTCTGTTAGTTCTTATTGACGAACTTCTCTTAAACAAGCTGGAAGATACCGAGAAGATAAAGAATCTTTCAACCGCTGGCGATTATAAGATCGAAGCCAAAGGGAAAGATCGACGGGAGATTGAATTCTTTGCTAAATTCGTTCTTTGCTCTAATAACGAACGGAATCCGATTATTATCCCAAAGGAAGAAATCCGCTTTTGGGTTCGGAAAGTCAACCCGGTGAAGAATGATATAACCGATTTGAAGCTGTTAATGGAAAAGGAGATTCCTCATTTCCTGTATTTTCTTCTTCACCGGAAACTATCCACCGAAAACGAATCGCGTATGTGGTTCAATCCGGCTCTACTTGAAACGCCAGCGTTGAATAAAATCAAGAAGTACAATTCCAGTAAGGTAGAAATAGAAATGGCTTCTTACTGCAATGAGATGATGGAGCTTCTCGGGCAAACTACTTTCCGTTGCTGTCCCAAGGATTTGTTAAACGCGGTTCAAAGTGCCGGGCTAAAAGCTGATCTCAATCAAATCCGCAATATTCTGAAGGATAATTGGGGTATCCATTCCGAAAATAATAGCCATTACACGCTCTATTGGCAGAAATATAACGGCGAACTTGATTCGGTGAGAAAAAAAGGAAGGTTCATTGAAATAGAAAAATCCTTTGTGGATAAAACTCTGTTGTGATGTTCCTTTTTATTTCTAACTAATTAAAAATCAGAAAGAACAACCAAGCAACAACAAGGCAACAGACGTACAACAAAAATTGAAGTTGTTGAGAACATAGGATTGTGAGTCCAAACTTTGTTGCGTGTCTGTTGATAATACAATTCACTTATAATCTGTGAAGTAAGCATACTTTGCAACAAATCAACAGAAAATTAAGATTATGACTTTAGATAATATAAAAAAGATCAGTATCCGGGAATATCTCGGACAAATGGGAATCAATCCAGCAAAAGAGAATAGCCGGTACGGTATGTATCATTCTCCTTTCAGGGAAGATAAAGATGCCAGCATGAAGGTCGATTACGATCAGAATCTTTGGATTGATTACGGATCCAGCGAAGGAGGAAGTATCATCGACTTGGTCGCTCGGTTAGAAAATATTACCATTAGCGAGGCTATTGCCCAATTGGATGATAATTCCTTTTCCTTTCAACGGAATGCTTCTATTATTCCGGCATCGCTAATAAATAGAGAACCAGCAATCAAGATTCAGAATATTGCCCAACTCGCTCATCCGGCTTTGCTCGGTTATCTCAACGAACGTGCCGTGAACACCGATATAGCTAAACGCTATTGTTCGGAAGTCCATTATTCCACTGCTGACAAAAACTATTTCGCTATTGGTTTCCCGATCGATGCCGGAGGATGGGAACTCCGAAACCGGAATTTCAAAGGGAGTATCAGCCCAAAGAATATTACCACCTATAATAATGCTAGCGATACCGTAATGGTATTCGAGGGGTTTATGGACTTCCTTTCCTATCTCTCCTTGAAAGATAATCCATCACCAACGATTGATACCGCCGTTCTCAATTCTACGGCTAATCTTTCCAAAGCGATTCCTTTTCTGCAATCTCATAAAACGGTACATGTTTTCCTCGACAACGATGAAGCCGGACGAAAATCGCTTGTTAGTCTACGCGATTCATTGACCTCTTCCGAGGTGGTAAATCATTCTGGTTTCTATCGGAATTATAAAGACCTGAATGAGTATTGGCAGGAGAAATCCAAGCTGAAAAAAAAGCTTGTAGAGAATAATGCCAACTTCCAATTTAAGCGGCAAAATCCTATGAAGAAGAGAGGGCGCGGCTTATAGTGCTAACCTTGCGCGTAAGTGCATTGCAAGACGTCAGTTTGTTACCACAAACTGCGCTTGCCCACCCGAGCCGCTTTCGCTGGTGGGGAACTGCAATCGCTTCGCTCTCGACAGTTTTTAATGATATAAATCCATAGAAATAATGAAGAACAGATATATAAAATTCCGATGCTCGGAATCGGAAAAAGAGAGAATCGAAGGATTGGCTGACAGATCGGGAACGACACTGTCAGAGTATTGCCGGCAGCAATGTTTGACCGGACGGATACTTGCCAATCAGAAATTAACCCCGACAGAAATTTCATACTTCCGGGAGCTGAAAGAGCATAATAACGCCCTTGCCCGGCTAAGCAATTATATTCGGAATAAAGACCCGAAACTGTTTGCTGCCATTGGCGAGTTTTTGGATCAGTCACGAGAACTATACAATAGATTTTTCTAATATGATAGGAAAAGGAAAAGCAATCGCCCATGGAGGCAATGCACTAAATTACGCCATGCGTGAGGGTAAAATGGATAGGATAGTCGGCAGGAACTTAATAGACAGCGATACGCCTGCCGACATTCTCCGCGAGTTTGAAATGGTCAATCAGCATAACTATCGATGCAAAAATAAATTCATGCGGTATGAAATAGGGATAGCTCCACAGGATATAGAGAAACTCAAACCGGGAGATATGAGTAAAATTGCGCGAATGTTTGCTCATAAAATGGGATTGGATAATTATCAATGGATAGCCTGTACACATAAAGACACAGGAAAGCCACATATACACCTAATAGCAAATCGTATCGGCGTGGATGGAAAAGTATTTGATACAACCTTTATGAGTAATCGTTCAGCAAAAATAACGGAAGAGATAAGCCGGGAAATGGGATTAACCATTGCCAATGATGTTCGTAAGGAAAAACAACAACGAAAACAGCATCAGGATACATATAGCGACCCGCAACGACAGCGAGCCAAAGAGATACTCCAACGGATTGCCTATTCGGAGCTTCGCAGTAATAATACCTTAGAGGGATTTCTGTATGGACTTGAACGTAAAGGTGTAGGTGTAGAACCTGTGACGAATAAACAAGATAAGATATACGGCATCCGCTTTAGTTATGAAGGGCAGACTTTCAAGGCTTCAGAAATCGGGCGCGAGTTCGGCTATCGTTCCATTGCCAACAACTTTTCTTCTTCACCGGAGCAGAGTCAGTCTCAACAGCAAAGCAGTTACTATCAACCCTCATCTCCGCCAAGCAGTGGGATAGGATTGCTATTAGCCGACCTGTTCAGACCGAACAACACAGAAGAAGATGAGAATCAATTAATACACAATAAGAAAAAAGCTAAAAAACGATATTATGGACGACAATTCTAACAAACCAACCAAGCGTAAAAACAAGTTCGCGGGAAAAGAGGATATTTTCCGCCAAACAGTAGATACTATTCTAACAGGACAGATAGACCAGCTTCGGGAAATCTCTCGCGCGAATGATGAAATAACAAGCAAAGTTCGGGAAAGTGTAGAAATCCTGTACGAAAAACGTATCTCGGTAGATACGGAAAAATTTGAGCAACTGAACCGTTGCTTTATTGCCGAAATGGAGAACAAGCTTCGCAAGGTTAGGCAGCCGTCAAGAGGCTTGAAGTGGTATATTGTGATGTGGATAATAACACTATCATCCGCTTTCCTTTCAGGGTATTTCATCCATGAGTATCGAGAATGGAAAGAAAAAGCGGTGTATTGGTATCAGCAATATGAGGAGATGAAACCGGAAAAGTAAGTAAAAATGAAGGTTTTAGCATAGAGGTATGGTTGATTCTCAAATGTTTGGTATCTTTGCACTTATTGTTATCTGATCGTTCCTTATGAAGAAAGATTATAATACAAATTCATTCATTAATAGTACAATTCTCCCAGATTGGTTGGATTCTTACATCTACAATGAACTTGGAGCCATATATTCTCCTGATTATGTCAGATATGAATACAATTTAGATTTGTCTAAAGAAGAAGTGAAAACATATTTAGGGACATATTTCCCTAGAAGTTATGGCGAGGCTTTTTGCATATTTGATAATCTTCTCAGTAATGAGAATTATCTCTCCGAAATACAACAAAAGAAAGAGTTTTCAGTTCTTGATTTTGGTTGTGGAACAGGTGGAGAAATAGTAGGGCTACTGATGATTCTCGCAAAATATCTCCCAAATTTAGAAAACGTAAATATTCTGGCTCTTGACGGAAATCACCATGCTTTACGGCGATTAGAGTCTATAATAGAACAACTCAAACCACACTGCTCATATTCAATTAATTTGAATGTTGGTCCGATAGCTATCTCCGACAACAGTGATATTGAGCTTATGAAGGATGTCATACAAGGATCGTTTGATTACATATTATCTTTTAAGGCAATATGTGAGCTTATTTCAAAAAAACGAATTCTTGGAAATGCATACAAATACATTGCTGAAATTTTAGCTTCGAAACTTGCAAAAAGAGGGATAATGGTAATTCTTGATGTTACTGTAAGAAACGACTCAATAGGGACTTTTTATCCTATTTACATGAATAACGGTCTGCGAGAGTTTGTAAAGACCTCTAATGATTCTTATAAAACGCTAATACCTCTTTCTTGTTATACACATGATAGACTATGCTCTCAAGAGTGTTTTTCTCAACGACTCTTTAAGATATCTCATAGCCGAAAAAACGGAGATATAAGTAAAGTCTCATATCGTATTATTGGACGAAAGGACTTTGTGGAATTTATTATACCAAAGAACCTTAAAGGACAGTTTATTATTCAAATAAGAAATGGGGAAGATATTTGTTGTTCACTTTCTACTGGAGCAAGAAAGCTTAGTTCCTATGATATAAATAACTCTAATTAGTGTTTTATGGAGAATGAATTTTATATTGACTACGCAAAATTAGATGATTTTCAACGCCAACTAGTTGATCGTAAAGTAAACAAATCTATGGTTATTACAGGTAGTGCTGGTAGCGGTAAATCTGTAATCGCTTTACATAAAGCAAAACAAGTATCTTCTTTAGGTTCTTATGCAATAATTGTATTTACCAAAACATTGAAAAAATACTTTAATGATGGACTTACCTCGTTAAACCTATCTAATGTCTATCATTATGATGGATGGAAAAATAACAAAAACCAAGTTGATTATTTGATTGTCGATGAATGTCAAGACTTCTCTCCAAATGAAATAGAAGAGATGTGCAACTATGGGAGAATTTGCTTCTTTTTTGGAGACACAGATCAATCAATAATGAAATTTCGTGGAACTCTTCAGAAAGTTGAAGAAACAGCTCACAAATTAGGCATTTCTGCAACTCCATTATATTTCAATTATCGCTTGACTAAAGAGGTTGCTGCTTTAGCTGAAAAAGTTGGCAAAGTTGAGGATGTAGTGGAAAAGTGCAAACGGGAAGGAGAAAAACCACAAGCTATACCTAAAAAATCTATAGATGAACAATTGGATGAAATAATCCGAATTATCAAAAATAAATCGTTGACAAATGTTGGAATACTAATGCCATTCAATACAAAAGCGACAGCAAGATCTAGAACTGGTAATGAAAAGATATCAGTTGAATATGTAAAAGATTATTTTATCAAACAGGGGGAACCGAATGAGTTTAAATATAATGCAAATCAGAGTACTGCTATGGATTTAGATTTTCATTCATCAAATCCCAAAATTATGACATGGTGGTGTGCGAAAGGATTACAATTCAAAGATGTATTTCTACCCTGTTGTGAAATGAACTTTGAAGAAGAAAAACGTTCAGCAATTTATGTGGCAATGACAAGATGTAGTGAGCGTTTATACTTGTGTTACACGGATATATTATCCTCTTTCTTCCCTAGTCAAGGTTCGAATCTGTATGCAAATAATAGTGATGACGAAATAATTTGAATTGTATGAAATATTATATAGCTTCATCAAGTTTGAATATAGACAATATACTTTCTTCTGAAAGTATATCTCCGTGTTCATTTTATTCTAAAAGGGATTTTGGATATAGGACTTTTCAAAAAATCGACAATATATCGATCAACAATAGTATTGTTCTTTTTTCTGAACTTCCATTTTTTGAGATTCAAGATTTCGAGAATGAAAATTATCCAATGGTCATTGAAATAGAAGATGATTTTCAGCTGAATGGAAATGGACGAATTCAAAAAGTAGATTCAAAAAGAACGTTTTGTGATATCTATCTTTATGACAAGACGATATACTTAAATCCGTGGAATTGCCGAATTTTATTTTTTTCTCCACAGGCAATGAAGCTGGCAAATTTGAAATGCGAGGATAGCCTCTGTAATAAAATGAGTCATTTGTTCAGAATTGAATCAATTAATTCAAATGAAACGTTTGAATTGTCGAAAATATTAAATGGGATATCATTCCATGATTTTGATATTGACATTGACAAATTAGCCAAAGATAATAGAATGAATCGATTAAAAGGTTTTCTATATGGCTATTACTTAGGAGTCAGTAGATCATTACCCAAAGATGTTGGTCAACTTTTAGGAATTCAAAAACGTATTTATAACCTCATAGCATCAATAATCAGCAACAAGAATGGGCGCAATGAGCAATTCGAAACAAAAATAAAAATTTTAGATAAAGAATATGACGGGATTGACCCACACAAAAAAAAACTAAGACAGTTGTGGGAAGAAGAAGTTTTATCAAGATTTTCTTCTCAAAATGATAAAGATGAATTTGAAGATATATTGAAGGAATTTAAGGTTGCATCTGACGCTAGAGTTAATTTCGCAAAAAGTCACAGAATACCGATTAGAGAGATTCCTTTTTCTTCCAATATAATTAATTGGATTGCCTATAGAGATTCTCTGTCAAATTATACAGAGAATATTATTAATGAAAACAAAAAACAATGTGAAATTGATTTAATAAAAAAAATCTTTATTCAAGATGATTACACAACAATTTCTTTGTTAGAGGAAAACGCAGAAATGTATAATAAAATTCTGAAAAAAATATTTTTTGGGAAAACCATAACAATAGAAGATCTGCGATTAAGAGGACGTGATATAACTAAAGAAATTGTATCTGAAATAAAATCAATAATAGAATCAAAAGGGGGTGTTTGGGATGAAAACATTAATGATGACACAAGATATCTTAAAGACTTACAACGAAATATAATAAAGAATGAACCTTTTGATTTGCAATCAACTTCTGATATATTTTTGCTATCAATTGCCGCATTTATCCTTAAAGGAGAGGATTACGAAGCTTTAATTCGCTATTTGGAAGAGAATGGAGTTTCAGAATATAGTTATGTTTTAGGACTCTGGGGTGCTGCTTGTGGATATGTAGATATGCCTAAGACTATCTTCGGACAGGTAATAAAAAACGAAGATATCTTCTGTGAAACATATAAATCAATACACTATTTGCTGCTGAAAGAGAAACTTAATGGAAGATTCCCTGAAATCAAGATAAAATCCGGGACAAGAAAACAGGGCGGAAAAGAAATTGTCACGTTTTCTTCAAGAATGAACGAGCAACAAACAGAAATCGACCTATCTACTACTGATAATGAAACCATTCTATTGATAGAACTCTCTGATTTTGAGGAATTTGTATCTAGGGAAAAAATTATTCAGAAGGAAATTATTACAAAATTGAACGAAATTGGGATACATTCTTTATCTGACTGGAATGAGAAAAAAGTTGATTCTATTAAATGGACAACGAAAAAGGGGCAAAAAAAACTAGTTTCTACCATCAACAAATCAAAACAAAAAAACAGCTCTTCGAAAGCCAATCTAATGCAATCAAATTCAAATTTGTTTGTTGAAGAAAAGCCGTTAGAAGACAGTAAATTTTATAAAGATAAAAACGCATTGTTGTATTTGGCAGAGCTCTTGCCGAATGATAAGAGAGCACGGAGTCAATTTAAAACAGATATTGAGTGGTTTCAGGATAATCATAATGAAATCTATATAGATAAATCAAAGGGTAGTCAACAGGGTATATACTACAATAAGCCAACTGATAATAAATCTGTAATCGAACGTTTTGAAAGATATCTTGAAAATAAGCAGAGTTCAACAAACCCTAATACAGATTGGCTACGCAAAATATATCAAAAAATAGATATTCCAGCAATAATTTTCAAACTTAAAGAATTATACAATTGGAATGAAGGATAAGATTTTCATAGTAACTGACAGCGGAAAACGTGTTGAGGCTCAAGCTCCGATAATTGTTTCTGCAAGCAGAAGTACGGATATCCCCGCATTTTATTCTAAGTGGTTTGATAATCGGTTAAAAAAGGGATATGTGGTTTGGTATAATCCGTTCAACCAACAACCTATATATATTTCTTTCAGCAACTGTAAAGTTATTGTTTTTTGGACTAAAAACCCTAAACCTTTAATTACTTACTTGAAAGAATTGGATGAAAGAGGTATCAGTTACTATTTTCAGTATACTCTTAATGACTATGAAAAAGAGAAGTTCGAACCCAATATCCCTACATTAGCTAAACGAATAGAAACTTTCAAAGAGCTTTCTGCTTTGATAGGCAAAGAAAAGGTTATTTGGCGTTTTGATCCTATTATATTAGCGAATGAAATAACTCCGAGAGAACTTCTCACTCGAATTTGGCGAATAGGAAATGAATTAAAGGGATATACAGATAAACTTGTTTTCAGCTTTGTTGATGTTAAAGCATATCGTAAAGTACAAAATAATCTTGTAAAAGAAACGGAATCATTCACTAAAGAAAACTTAGGTATAGCCGAACCTACTCAAGAGCAGATAACAGAAATTGTTGAAGGTCTTGTGAAAATACGCGAAGCATGGAATAAAGACGGTTGGAATATCTCAATGGCAACTTGTGCGGAAGAAGTTGATTTGAATAAATATGGTATTGAGCATAACCGCTGCGTAGACGGAGAACTGATGAAACAAATTTTCTCTCATGATAAAGATTTGGTTTATTATCTAAATTACGGCAAACTACCTGAAAAAGGTTTATTTGGAGAAGAATTGAGTGTTCCCCTCAAACAAGTTAATATGAAAGATAAGGGACAAAGAAAGATCTGTGGTTGTATGGTGAGCAAAGACATTGGGATGTATAATACATGCTCTCATAATTGCGTCTATTGTTATGCAAATACCTCAAGAAAGGTAGTCAAAGACAATCAGAATCTTCATAATGACGAAAGCGAAAGTTTAATTCCAAGATAAAAACAAAAGAATGTAATATGCTACCCGGTCCAGATTTAATATATAAATGCCCTCATTGTGAGAATTTGCTTAAGCGTGGAAGCTTAACAAGTGGGAATACTTTTAACTCAAAATTGTATTCCGATGGAAAACAGGTAACTCCAATGTTGCCCGATTTCCCCAACCTTACAAAATGTAATAAATGTAACAATATTTTCTGGTTAAGAGATTTAGAAGAAATCGGGGGCTATTCTAAGTGGCATGATAGTCGAATTGATGAAAGATTCAAAACTGAGGATATGAAGTTTAAATGGGAAATGGCAGACGAGGTTGCTTTCTTGGGAGTTGAAGACCTTTGTAGGGCATTAACTGTAGCAAAAGATGTCAAAGAAGAAAAGACTATCCGAATATGGATATGGTGGGCATTTAATGATCGAATAAGAGAAGGTGGAGATAGCCTATTTACTGAAACAGAAGAAAAAGAACTGTGGGAAGAAAACTGCAGGACTTTGATAAAGATATTAGATGATACTGATTTTAACGAAAAATTGATGATTGCTGATTTGTATCGAAATTTAGGTGAATTTGATAATTGCATAGATATTATTGATAATCTTGACCAAGATGATATTAATTGGCTAAAAGATCCTCTGAAATATCTTGCAAGAAAGAGTATATCCCGAGTTTTCGCATTTCAACTGTTCAACCTTCCTAAAGAAAAAAAGAAATTGCCATTCTTTCAAGTGCGAGGAGAACTTAGAGAAAAGCAAGGAGATTATCAGGGAGCTTTGGATGATTATGAAAAAGCGATCTTTTTGAATGATTCTATTCCTTTTCTTTATTTGTTGAAAGCTGGGGCGTATGAAAAATTAGGAAAATCGAAAATGGCTCTTGGAAGTTTTGACAAAGCATTGACTTTCAATACAGAATACGCTGATGCTTACATTAATAGATCATTGTTTTTTCGCAGAAGAAAAAAATCCAAAGAGGCAAAAAAAGATTATGATAAAGCGTTATGGTTGGAGCCTCGTTCTTTTGAAATTACGACTTTTAGTGAAATAGACATTTTCAGATATGGGAGGTTTAAGAATATCATTGATGAGCAGCATGCCAAAATGTTTGATATGTTATTTAGGGAAGGTACATTATATGTTGATGTGAAGTTCTGCCCATATAAAAAAGCCGATGCAGATTCAAGTCTATTTATCGATGGTGAAAATTTGCCATATTTCTTTTTTAGAAGAAAAAGATGGAAACCTATCATGAGTGAACGGTTTGTGAAATTTGAATTCACATTGGCTAAGTGCATTTCCTTTATACGCATTTCCCTTCTAAGAAAGCCTCTCAAATATATCGATAACGCCATTCTCAACTGAATATTTTTTCGGACTTCCTGCAAAATGCGGACAAATTGCGGACACGCCGGGCAAAAGAAAAACGCTAAATCATTATTTCTGAATAATTTAGCGTTTTAAAATAGTACCCAGAGCCGGGATCGAACCGGCATGGAAGTGAATCCACTGGTGTTTGAGACCAGCGCGTCTACCAATTCCGCCATCTGGGCATTTGTTTTCAAAATGT
>Ga0172378_10002264_pt1 | contig 17959 bp, 16 predicted proteins | sample GrowelOW332metaG_FD_119755 | JGI IMG/M metagenome (GOLD analysis project Ga0172378, IMG submission 119755) | Groundwater microbial communities from an aquifer near a municipal landfill in Southern Ontario, Canada - Pumphouse #3_1 metaG | ecosystem: Environmental > Aquatic > Deep subsurface >... | reverse complement strand
ATTCTGCTATAATAATAGAACATTTTATACATTAATTACGCTTTTGAGGAATTTTATGGAAAATAAAGAAGTTCGTGTCCGCTATGCTCCGTCACCAACCGGAATGCAGCATATCGGCGGTGTTCGTACCGCTCTTTTCAACTATTTGTTTGCAAAATCGCAGGGTGGAAAATTTATTCTTCGCCTGGAAGATACAGATCGTACGAGGTACGATGAAAAATTTGTAAAAAACCTGTATGACACAATGGCCTGGCTCGGTTTGGAATGGGATGAAGGCGGTGAAAAAGGTGGTCCGTACGGTCCATACGTACAAAGTGAACGCTTTGAGCTCTATAAAAAATATGCATACGACCTTATTGAAAAAGGGGAAGCCTATTACTGTTTCTGTGATGCTGAACGTCTTGAACGTATACGCAAGATTCAGACAGAAAATAAAATGGCTCCGGGATATGACCGTTACTGCCGTAATCTTACTTCAGAAGAAGTAAAAGCAAATCTTGACGCAGGAAAACCGTATGTTATCCGTCTGAAGGTTCCGCTTACGGGTGAGACAAAATTTCACGACTATCTGCTGGGGGATATAACATGGAAGAATGAGGATATTAGTCCGGATCCTGTTCTGTTGAAAAGTGACGGATTTCCGACGTATCATCTGGCAAATATTGTTGACGATCATTTTATGCATATTACGCATGTTATGCGTGCGCAGGAGTGGATTCCTTCTACACCGCTTCACGTGCAGATGTACCGTGCGTTCGGCTGGGAACATCCTGAATTCTGTCATCTGCCGATGGTGAATGGAAAAGATGGACAGAAATTGTCCAAACGCCACGGCGCGACGAGTGTAAACGAATTCCGTGCACGTGGATATCTCCCCCAGGCAATAATCAATTATGTTGCTATGCTGGGCTGTTCGTACGAAGACGGAAAAGATATGTATACGCTTGAAGAACTCTGCAAAGGATTCAGAATCGAACATTTGAATAAATCCCCCGCTGTATTTGACTATAAAAAACTTGAATGGTATAACGGACAGTATATCCGTCTGCTTTCTGATGAAGAATTGTATAAACAGACACTGCCGTTTATTACAGGTACAGGCGATGCATCGCTCCCGGTAAATGTTACTGAAGAATTTCCCGCGCCGCATGTCGGACCGGCATATTCTGGCATTTCACTAGGCGAAGACGGTGAACCTGTATGTGCCGATAAAAAGATGAACATGTCCGGTGCAGCTGTAAAAACTTCGCTCATGGAACTTATGCCGCTTATCAGAGAACGTCTGCATTATCTGACGGACGCTGCAGAAATGGTTCATTTTCTGTTTACTGAACCGGCAGTTCCTCCGTCCACTGATATTATTCCAAAAAAACTTGACGCTGTAAAAACTAAGGAAATACTTGAAAAAGCGAAAGATTTTGTCAAGGCTCTTCCTTCTCTTGATCATGAAGCTTCTGAAGAACTTGCACGTAAAACTTCCGCCGATATGGGAGTAAAAATGGGAGACTTTATGATGCCCATTCGTATGGCAGTAACGGGAAGTCGTGTAAGCCCGCCTCTTATCGGTTCTATTTTAATACTCGGTGTCGAGCGTTCACTTGAACGAATAGAACGTACGCTTAAAAGTTTTTAAAAGCAGTCAGGGCTGTGCTGAATACCGTTGCTCCGGCAGTCCGCTGTCGTATTATCCTTTTATAACTAGAAAAGCTGTCCTTTGACATGTGCAGAAGGCAGCTTTTTTTGTTAACGATAGTTTGTTATTGTGCCGTATTAGTTGTATCTGTCAGGGTATTATCGGCTGCGGCAGCTGCATCCGTTTGTGTATTGTCGTTTGTTGTTTCTGTGGCTGCTGCCATATTATCAGGAACAGCCTTGGATTCAGTTTTTGACTCTGCTGCTGAATTTTTTTCTGCTTCTTTCTGAGCTTTTATGGTAGCCTCTGGGTCAAGATCTTCCTGATCTCCAGTCCCGTCCTTTATGCCTGTACCTGTATCTTTAATTTTAACAGCGATTCCTGTAATTTTTACCGTTATTTTGCTTTTTGGAGAGACCATGTTTCTTGATCCGTTTCCATTGATGACCGGAATAACACTCATCCGGGTTTTAACACAGATTACTGCATCTGCATTATTATACAGCGCCTGTTCAATCATGTTGTATGTTGCGTTCCCAAGAGCCTTTTCTTCAGCGGTCTGTACCGGATAGGATGTATTATTAAGATATCCGTAACGAAGTGTATCGCCTTCAAGAATAATATCTTTTGCCGGACGCTGTCCTGCAGAAAGCGTTTCCCGTTCCTGGGTAATTTCTTTATCGGCAGCAATAATTGTACCAGTACCGGAAACCTGTCCAAGTACTATATAATCGTTCTGGTTCAAAGCAGCCAGCGTGCTGTCGGGGTTTGCTATATGTGTTTTTACAAGAGCACCTGCCGTTGCACACGACGTAAGAAATACCGCAGCAACCGGCAGTAGTATACAAATAATTTTCTTCATTATTCTTCCTCCATTTAAAATCTTTAATTTTATTGTAACATCATAATTTCATTTTGTCTTTTATTTCTGTAAATGCAACTGCATTGTATGCTCCGTTATAAACTCCTGCTGCTGCATTTAATCTGATATGCCGTATATATATTTCAAGGAGATCGCTGCTGTTTATAAGCGTAAGAAGTGTTCTGTGCAGGTCTGTTTCACAATCTGTTTCGATTGTCCCGTCTCCGATTTCAGACCCCCGGATAGCGCCCCAGGCTTCATGCCTGCCTACTCGTTGAATGAATAGTTTTGGAACAGGGTAAAATGAAAGTTCACTGGGTTTTGTTATCATAATATCACTTACATGCATAAGCAGGTTTGTAAGATACACTGCAGCATAAAAATCATTGTGAAGAAAAATATGTATTCCGTTGATATCGTCTGAATCTGCTTTTTTAACGAATTGTTTGGTTTGTTCCCAGTCGGAGTGCAGGGTATATGTGATGCCTTCCTTTGTAAGTTTGTCTCTGAGTTCTGTCCATCGGCCTTTGTGATCACCCATATTTACAAAAAACACTGCTTTGTCTGTTTCAATTGAAGAACGACATGTATTGATAATATCGGCAAAACGTTCTGCCTGAGCACCCGCACCCCCCATTGTTAAAAGGAACCGGCGTGCTTTTCCTCTTTTACAGCGTTCCAGACGTTTATCACAGTCCTGCTCTATTGTAGATACTATTTCATAGTCGACGTAATGTCCCGCTTCTGTCAGAGCACTTTGCGGTATGCAGTTTGTTATTGGATATTTTGTATCCATAGAAATAAGTGTACGGTATCCCATATATGCCGATGGGGATTGTACGGTATGTCTTGTTCCCTCGACCAGCCAGAATGCAAGCGGCAGGTTGTCGGGAATAATACTTACAATATTTTTCATACCGCATAAAACAGCTGCATGTCCTATCCATGGATGCATCGAAAGTAACGGAATGTCTTTTTGAAAATTAATAAAAATAGGAGTAAAAAGCTGTGACAGACAACGTTCATAGACACACGATTTAAGGCTCCTGCCACCTGTCGATGTTGCCCGTTCCCATATGTATTTATTGAACCATTTTGATTTTTGAGAAATACGGGAAAAAACGTCGTACCAGTATTCAAGAAATCTTATAGATTTTTGTGCCGTGCTGCCGTCGAATGACAGTATATCGAGCAGATACGGAGTATAGCCAAGATGATGAGCTGCTGACGCCATTGCAATTGCCATACGCCAGTGTCCGAATCCCATCCGAACGGTTCCTATGATAAGAGCGTGCTCCGGATTAATATCCTGTACCGGTTCTGTTGTTTTGTTTTTATCGACAATTGTGAGCATGCCGAAATCGTTATAGGCTTCCCCTGCAGGAACCGCAGCAGGAACAACAGGGGTGTCGTCTTTTGCAAACAGGAATCGGCAGAGGTAATATCTGAACCGTGCAAAGCAAACCGATGCGAACGGAATTTTATTACCGAATGGGGCCGTATAGTCATTATGCTTTTTCATACCTTCTATTGTAAACACTGCAGGGAGAATGAGCAAGAAAGGAATATTCTAAAATGTTATTGCCGCAGATATATGTTTATGCTATACTGCATGGCATATTTATGTATTAGGAGTGTATAAATATGCAGTCTGATGTACGTTTTGTTGAAGGCGGCGTTACGGCCCCTGAGGGATTTACGGCAAATGGTATTTTATGTCATATAAAGGAAAGTCGTAAAACGAACGACACAGCTCTTTTGTTTTCTGAAAAACCGTGTACCGCTGCAGGAGTTTTTACTCAGAATCGTGTGCAGGCTGAAAGTGTAAAACTTACGAGAAAAAATATTTCTGACGGACGTATGCAGGCTGCTGTTGCAAACAGTGGAAACGCAAACGCGTGTACCGGCAGCCGGGGAGCTGAAAATGCGTACCGTATGGCCAAGTCTGCTGCAGATGCACTTGGACTTTCTCCCGACGATGTGATTGTCTGTTCTACCGGTGTTATCGGTCAGCAGCTGCCTGTTGAAAAAATCGAGAAAAGTATGCCCGCACTTGCAGCCGGATTGTCAAAAAAAGGACATGAGGAAGCACGTACCGCTATTATGACGACGGATACGCATTACAAAGAATGCGCCGTGCAGTTTACGCTTGACAATCATACGGTTACTATCGGGACAATGTGTAAAGGAAGCGGCATGATTCACATCAATATGGGAACGATGCTTGGTTTTATTACGACCGACTGTGCAATTTCCGCGCAGATGCTCAACACCGCATTGCGGGAAAGTATTCTTGGTACGTATAACTGCGTATCGATCGACGGAGATACAAGTACGAACGATACGCTTACGATTATGGCGAACGGGATGGCAGGCAACAGAGAAATTACCGCTGACGGTACAGATTACGACATATTTCTTGCAGCACTCAATAAGGTCAATACTGTCATGGCAAAAAAAATTGCCGCAGACGGAGAGGGTGCGTCACGTCTTATTGAATGTACCGTGACCGGAGCTCAGGATGTACCGACAGCACGTGGACTTGCAAAAGAAGTCATCAGTTCAAATCTTGTAAAGGCTGCTATGTTCGGAAAGGATGCTAACATGGGACGTATTTTATGTGCGCTCGGTTACAGCGGTTATTGTTTTACACCTGAAAAAACGTGTATATATTATGCATCCGGAGAGAACGCGCAGCGTTACTTTACACCCGGTGTTGATGATGAAATCAACAATGGTCAGCAGATACAGGTGTTCGATCACGGTGTTCCGCTTAACTTCGATGAAGATCTTGCAAAAAGAATTCTAAGCGGCGAAGCTGTTGAAATTCTTGTGACCATGGAGGACGGAACTGCGGAAGGCCGTGCGTGGGGATGCGATCTTACGTATGATTACGTAAAAATAAACGGAGATTACCGTACATAAAATGCAGGCGCCCCGTTCGAGGTGCTGTTTTTAGGAGTAAAGTGTGTCTGATATAGAAATACAGAAAGATGAAAATCGTGGTCGTACGCTCGACAATGCTCACTGGGCAGATGTGCTTATTCAGGCGATGCCGTACTTTAAAATGTGGGTCGGTAAAATCGTCGTCGTAAAATACGGCGGCAATGCGATGCTCAATGACGATCTGAAAGCTGCAGTGATGAAAGATCTTGTACTGCTTAATACAATCGGTGTGCATGTCGTGCTTGTACACGGCGGCGGTCCTGAAATTAATAAAATGCTTGAACGGGTCGGAAAAGAAAGTAAATTCGTCAATGGTCTCAGGTATACTGATTCCGAAACGATGGAAATAGTGGAAATGGTACTTACCGGAAAACTTAACAAAGAGATAGTCGGTCTGCTTCTTCAGGAAGGCGGTCAGGCTGTCGGGTTGAGTGGTGTCGACAACGGTATGCTTCGTGCGCGGAAAATAGACAAAGACGGCGCTGATCTGGGACTTGTGGGCGAGGTAACGGAAGTTCATCCGGAGATTGTCGAGTCACTTCTTAACAGGGGATTCATACCGGTTGTTTCGACTGTTGCTCTCGGCGAGCAGGGGGATACGAACCGGTATAATATAAACGCCGACACTGCAGCTGCAAAAATAGCCGTTGCGCTCAAGGCTGAAAAATTTGTTCAGCTTACGAATGTTCCCGGTGTTCTTAAGGATATGAACGATCCGAAATCGCTGATTACGCGCATTCCGATGCCGACAGTGCCGCAGCTTATCGAGAACGGTACGATTGCCGGCGGTATGATCCCGAAGGTAGAGTGCTGCATGACGGCATTAAAAGGAGGAGTTCCTCGTACGCATATTATCGACGGACGCGTTCTGCATTCGCTTCTTATTGAAATGTTCAGTGACCGTGGTATAGGTACGATGATTTATTGATACAGCCGTCATATGAAGACGGGCGTAGTGTTAGAGATGAGGAGTTTTTTATGGAAAAGAAGATTGTTAATAATTACGGCAGTTTTGATAAAGTTTTTGTAAAAGGAAAGAATGCGACACTTTTTGACGACAGTGGACGCAGATATACCGATTTTATTGCCGGTATAGGCGTAAACTGTCTGGGACATGATTATAAGCCGCTTGTGAAAGCAATACAAAGGCAGGCTGCACGCGAAATACACATTTCAAATTATTATCTTTCCGATGCAGGACTTGCTTTTGCGGACGAGCTCCTTGCAGCAACAGGATTTGATGGCGGTTATTTTGGCAACAGCGGCGCGGAAGCGAACGAAGCTGCAATTAAGCTTGCACGAAAATACGGTTTCTTGAACGGCGGAGAAAGGCGGCACGTCATTTATACGCTTGAGCAGTCGTTCCATGGCCGTACTATTGCCACGCTTACCGCAACGGGTCAGGATAAATTCCATCCTGCCTGTTTTGCACCGTATGTCGAGGGCTTCAAAACAATCAGGCCGAACGACTGGGACGCAATACAGACGGCATTCGACGATACGACTGCGGCTCTTTTTATCGAGTGTGTGCAGGGAGAAGGCGGCGTTAATCTTGTGGACGCAAAGTGGGCGCAGGCAGCTGCAGAAGCCGCACGAAGTGCCGGTGCCATTGTTATGACAGACGAAGTTCAGACGGGAATGGGACGCTGCGGGACGCTGCTTGCAGGTGAACAACTTGGCTTTAATCCTGATGTCGTGACGCTTGCGAAAGGAATTGCCGGCGGCATTCCGATGGGAGCCTGTCTTTTCAGAGGAAAGGCAGCGCATGTTTTTGCTGCGGGAGACCATCAGTCGACCTTTGCAGGAAATCCGCTTGCGTGCGCAGCCGGACGTGTTGTTCTGAAAACACTGACCGCTCCGGGATTTTTTGACGAAGTTAACCGGAAGGGCGAATATATCAGGAATACTGTAAAAAACTGGAATATACCTATTGTAACTGACGTCCGGGGCAAAGGTCTTATGGTAGGAATTGAGATAGCACATTCCGTAAATCCGTTCAATATAGAAGTAAAATGTATGGATGAAGGTCTCTGCGTTTCAACAGCCGGCAGCGACGTTGTCCGCTTTCTGCCGCCGCTTACGATTAGTGATAAAGAAATAGAAAGAGGACTGGAAATATTTCATCAAGTGCTGCTTCAGTTCGTAAAATAATTTCAGACTGCTGCATAGACAATTACACCGGGAACTTCGTTTTCCGGTGTAATTGTCTATTTTGAGAAAATCCGCTAAAATAGTTTTATGACAACTTACAAGACCATTGATGAAAGTACGCTTGAAAAACTTTTGTATCTTTCAAGACTTTCTCCGGAAAGTACAAATCTTACCATATTAAGGAAACAGGTTGACGATATAGTCGGCTACTTTGAAATTCTTTCAAAATACGATGACAGCGAGAATCCGTACGACGCATATCCGTCAACGGAAGCGGATAAACTTCGTGAGGATGAGATTGTTACCGGACTCGATGTTTCCAATGTAAAAAAAATATCAAAAGATTTTATGGATGGTTATTTTCAGGTACCGAAAGTACTTGGAGAGGGAGCCTGAAAAATATATCTGCATTTTTCAAGCAGCGTGTAATCCGGTACGAGTGCCGGCAGTGTATTTTTTGAACAGATAAATGAGGAAATATGGACTATACGATAAAAGATATGCAGACGGCGCTGAAAGACGGAACGGTCACCAGTGCTGCACTGGTAAAAAAATCAATTGAAACATTCAATGCTGACAAAAAATCAGATCTGCCGTTGAATGCATTTCTTGAAATGTACGACGATGCTGAATCTAAAGCGGAAGCTGCAGATAAAAAAATTGCAGAATCCCGTGCGGCTGGTACTCTTGACAGGCTGTTTGAAGAAAAACCGCTGATCGGTCTTCCGTTTGCAAACAAGGATAATATTTCCGCAAAAGGAAAGCGTCTTACGTGTGCAAGCAGAATCCTTGAAGGGTATGTTGCTCCATACGACGCAACGGTTATTACGCGGCTTGAAAATGCCGGAGCCATTCCTCTCGGAAGATGTAATCAGGATGAATTTGCGATGGGGTCATCAACCGAATATTCAATATACGGACCGACTCGCAATCCGATAAACAGGGCATATGTTTCCGGCGGTTCTTCCGGAGGGTCGACAGCTGCAGTGGCAGCAAATCAGGCTTTGTTCGGAATAGGAACAGAAACAGGCGGTTCTGTCCGTCTGCCTGCTAGTTACTGCGGCGTTTATGGACTTAAACCGACGTACGGCGTTTTGAGCCGGTGGGGTGTTGTTGCTTACGGAAGTTCTCTTGATCAGGTCGGTATTATGGGGCATACACCGTCAGATATAGCAATTCCGCTTGCAGCTATGTGCGGCACAGATATGTACGACGACACAAGTGCTGAGCTTCCCGGAAAGGAACAGCTTAAAAATCTTACATCATACAGATGTGCAGGCCTTGCTGACCTGAAAATTGCCATTCCGCGCCAGTTTCTTGAAAGTAAAGGACTTGATGCGGATGTGGGCGTTGTATTTGACGGAACACGAAAATGGTTTGAAAGCAAGGGTGCATGTGTGGACGTCGTGGATATCCCTGTACTTGATGCAGCAATTGCAAGTTATTATGTAATTGCGCTTTCCGAAGCAGCTTCCAACCTGAGCCGTTTTGACGGTATCCGGTACGGCCGGCGGGTTGATACAGGCGACGGTTATGATGAGCTGTATGTTCACACACGCAGCGAAGGATTCGGTCCGGAAGTCAGGCGCCGTATTATAATCGGTAATTATGTTTTATCTGAACAGTTTTCCGGCGATACTTACAAGAAGGGTATGACGGTACGCGCGCGTATTCAACGCGAAATGTCGAAATTGTTTGAAACATACGATATCGTACTTTGCCCGACGTGTCCGACTCCGGCATTCAGACTCGGACAGAAAGTTGATGATCCGCTCGAGATGTATTTGAGCGATCTTTTTACGACGTTTGTAAATCTTGCACGTATTCCGTCTGTTTCAGTACCTGCCGGACATACAGGAGGCAGTGGTATTGAGGCAGGGGTTACGGTCGGAAATGCCTTTGACGTGTATTCAGGTACCAGCAGTTCTTCCGGTGTTATGCCGGTCGGAATACAGTTTGCAGGCCCGATGTTCAGTGAACTTAAGATTTTACAGATAGCACAGTCATGGGAAAAAGACCATCCCGGATGTGGTTCTCCGATTTCATTTTGATTTCGCGTTCGGAATAACGACGGATACTCTGAATATGCAGCGGTATTATTCATTATTACATATAAACTTGCAGGTAAACAGATATGATAGATAAATATGAAATTGTAATAGGCTGTGAAATACATACACAGCTGCTCACTAAAACGAAAGCGTTCTGCGCGTGTGAAAACCGTTACGGCGGTATGCCCGATACGCGGGTTTGTCCGGTCTGTCTCGGACTTCCGGGAGCAATGCCCCGTGTAAGTAAAGGGTATGTTGAACTCGGCGCTGTAGCCGGTCAGGCTCTCAACTGCCGGATTGCACGTTTTACCAAATTTGACCGTAAGCATTATTTCTATCCTGACCTTGCCAAGGGGTACCAGATAACGCAGTACGACATGCCGCTTTGTACGAACGGTTTTGTCGATCTTCCTTTCATTCATTATCCTGAAGAAGAACGTCCGGGAGGAAAGTCTTTCCGGCCCGATAATTTTAAAGGGGAAAACTGTATCATAAACAATAAATACCGCCGCGTGCGTATTGAACGTATTCATCTTGAGGAAGACGTCGGTAAGTCGCTTCATCTTGAGGGAAAACATTCTTATATTGATTATAACCGCTGTGGTACTCCGCTTGTCGAAATTGTTACGAAACCTGATATGACAAGTCCCGATGAAGCAGCCCTTTTTATGGAAACGGTTCAGGAAATTCTCCGATACGTAAAAGTTACGAAGGGTAATCTTGAGGAAGGGAATATGCGGTGCGATGCGAATATCAATCTGAACGTCTGGGAAAACGGAACACTGTATCATACACCGATTTCTGAAATAAAAAACCTTAACTCGTTTCGTTCTATAAAAGATGCGTGTGCATACGAAGCGCAGCGGCAGCTTAAAGAATTCGAAACTGACCGTCAGGAATTTAATCCGGGATTTAAAGTAACGATGGGATGGGACGAGGTAAAAGGACAGACAGTTGTTCAGCGTACGAAGAACTCGTTTGTAGATTACCGCTTTGTTGTTGAACCCGATATTAAACCGTTCAGTGTAAGTGAAGAACTTATTGCAAAGGCGAAAGAAGCTGTCGGAGAACTTCCGGAAGCTAAACGTGTTCGTTTTATAAGAGAGTACAGTCTTTCCGAATTCGATGCAGAAACTCTTACATCTACACGGGAACTTTCTCTTTGGTTTGAGGAAGCTGTAAAGGGAGCCAGAAGCCAGAAACGTGTAGCGAACCTTATTATTACTGATCTTCTTGCAGTTCTTAATGAAAAACAGCAGTTGATTACCGATGTAAAAATAACTCCGGCACATATCAGGGGACTTGCGGACGCACTTGAAGACAATAAGATTACAAGCAAGCAGGGAAAAGTCGTATTTGAGAAGATGCTCGCAACCAACAAAATGCCTGACATAATTATTAAAGAAGAAGGCATGGAATAGGTGAGCGATACCGGCATAATTGAAAAACTTGTTGATTCGGTTATTGCTGCAAATCCAAAGGCTGTAGCAGATTTTAAGGGTGGAAAAACGAACGTGGTCGGCTGGCTGATGGGGCAGGTTATGAAAGAGTCTCATGGGAAGGCTGATCCCCGGCAGGCAACTGAACTCGTCCAGAAGAAACTCTCGGAAATGTAATTTTTGTCCGCAATACAGGCCGGACATGCTGAACCTGTCAGCGCGGATTGAGCGTTACAGCGGCTGTTTAGAGCTGCTCTGTTTTAGTGCAGTTTATACAGCTGCTTCAGAAGGGCAATTTTTATATATGCTCTGAAATATACTTAACAAAATCATCTTCTTTAAGCGGCCGGGAATAATAAAATCCCTGAACCTGGTCGCATTGTATTGATTTTAAAAAATCTATTTGTTCTTTTGTTTCTACACCTTCGAATACTGTTTCTTTATCCAGTTGTTTTCCCAGCTCTACGAGCTTAGTAATAAGTCCTGCCGTTTTTTCCGTATAGTTACTCGGATTAAGAAATGTCTGATCGAATTTCAGTACGTCAACGGGAATTTTACTGAGCATGTTCAGAGACGATTCTCCGCTTCCGAAATCATCCATTGCAACATTGAATCCGTGTTTATGAAGCAGTTTTGTTGTTTCAAGAAGCATAAGTTTACCAGTCTCGGATGTCCTTTCTATAATTTCTATCTCTACCAGAGACGGCGGAATAGTATATTTTTTAAATATAGTGTTGAACCGGGACATAAATCGTTCAGGATTAGCATGATTCCGCGACATATTCAACGAGATTGGAACGACAGGTTTGTGTTCGTCAAGTTGTTTTTGTAAAAATTGAAAGACTTGGTCGTATACATAAAAATCGAGATTAACTATAAAACCATTCTTCTCGAACGTAGGAATGAACTTTGCCGGCGGCATGATACCGAATTTAGGATTATTCCAGCGTACAAGCGCTTCTGCTCCTATAACTTTTTCAGTTTTTAAAGAAATTTTCGGCTGGTAGATTACGAAAAATTCTCCGTTTGAAAGCGCTTTTTCCATGCAGCTTTCAATTTCTCTTTCTTCATTAATTTTTACCTGCATCTGCGGTGTAAAGACTGCATACTGATATAAGAGATTATTCCTGATTGTCGATTTTGCAAACGATGCTTTTCCTGTAAGTCCCTGAACCGAAACATTCTGTTCATCCTTTTTTGAGAAAGCTATACCGAATTTTATGTAGAAAACAATATCTGATTTTTTTATCTGTCTGCTGATTTCTTTTAATTTGTTTCGGAAAGTGCTCATTGCAGTATGTTCTTCACCTATAACAAAGAGTCCGTAGAATCTGTCTGCATATCCCCTGCAGATATATCCAGTGTAGTCCGATACTGCAGTTTTTAATGCATTTGAGAAAAGAACAAGCATTTCGTCTGTTTTTTCTTTGTCGTATGTCTGATTCAATATTTTGAATCCCCTGATATCAGCGTCTATGAACATGAACTGACGTTGAGGTGTCTTTTCAATAAGTTGTTCTGAAAGCTGCTCGAATTTCTGACGGGTAATAAGAGACGTCAGTTTATCGTAATCGGCATCCTTTTTTAATTTTTCACTTTGCAGATGATGTACAAGTATTTCAATTGAAATGCTGACAAGTATCCCCAGCAGCATTATTAAGGAAACATATACCTGGGCCTTTCGTACGGAGTTGTACAGATCCCGTACCTCCGAGTCAGGAATGGAAATGCCCAGAATGAACGGAGTATTTTTTATTGGTTCAAATGCAATGGAAATAGGAACGCCTGTCATTGAGACAGCTTTCACATATCCGGATTTACGTCTGAGCATATATGTAACAGTATTTTCGGAATTAGAGGTGACTGATGAATTATTTTTTTTAAGAAGCATTCTTTCATCCGGATAGGAGATAAAAGTTCCGTTCGAATTAATAATAAAGGCATATCCGCTTTTTCCTATTTTTATAGTACTGACGATTTTTTGAAACGTCGTTAATTCTACGGCTCCGCCTATAAGACCTAGTAATTCCTTTTTATCATTGTACACGGCGCGTGCTACATGTAAAACAATTTTTCCTGTTGTCCGGGATATGCTTCCGTCGTCAATTGTGGTTTCGTATCCTTCATATATTATCTTTTGAAAATAATCACGATCACTGATGTTTGCAGAAAGTCCTGTCGAAGAAATCAAGTCTCCGGTTTTATCCGCATAAAAGAAATTTAAAAAATACGGAGGACGCCTGTTGTCATGATTCGTAATCCATGATCTGATTTCTTCGTTTGTCCCGTAATAAAATATATCCGAGGACGAAAAACTTTTCAGATCGGAAAGATATTTGTCTATGAGTTCAGAAAAGGCATATGAGTATGCATCTGCAAGATGTATGCAGTCAGCTTCATAATGATCTGTTGTGCTGCTTTTGATGATACTGAGAGAGAATATACAGAGGAAAAAAAATAAGGCGACAAATATGCCGACAAGTATGGTAAAAGTAATAGTATGGACTTGATTTCTGAGCTGTTTTACGTCTATAGATGTGCCTTTCTCTTTCATACAGCAATGATATCATACTTTGTTTTTTTTTGCAGAAATAATTTGTTTGATTTTATTCGATAGCAGAAAAGCATTTTTTCTGCTATAATAATTCCAATGTCAACAGTGGATTTTTTAGCGTCGGAAATTACGCTACGTTATGGCACCGTGCAACGGGCCCGGGGATGTTTTTTGTACACACGAAAAGGAATCCGTCTTACTGATATGTATCAGGAAGGGGGCCGGGCCATTTTAGGATGGGGAGGAGGTCCCTCATTTACTGTGTTCAAAAATACAATGAACAGGGGGCTTACCGGCAGTTTCGATACAGATGCGGCTGCCCGTGTGTCAAAGGCTGTAAGCAGTCTTCTGGCAGGAGAACGTGTTTTATTTACTTTTACAGATCGTACGACAGCATTGAGAGCGGCACTTGCTTTTTCAAAAGAAAACACATCGTTCTGGAGACCATGGAATCAGGAAGGTATTGACTGGCGGACGGTTAATGCAGTAATTATCGTTCCTCCTTTACCGTGGGCATCTCCTTTATTTTTTGTCGCGGTAAAACCTGAATCAGTTGATTCGTACGCGGCTTCGGGAATGGCAGTCCCGGAGAGTGCACGAATACCGGCAGCGCTTGCAGCAGCTGTTTCGCGTTCGATTTACGATATGATTGCCGCTCTTCAGTTTCGTGAGGAAAAAAACTGGTTCAGTTATGATACCGTGCTTACAAAATACTGGACACGTAAAGGACCATACCTGTATCCGAAAACAGGAGAAGAGCAGTACGGAGCATTTATACTCCATTGTCTTGACTGTGAACTGGTTGTCAGTCCGGATTATAATGTGCCTTCAATAGTACCCTTCGGTGCGGATAAAGGTGTGTTTACAAAACTTAAAAATTCTCCTTTTGAGGTGTAATTCAGTATGATTCAGTCAGATTTACTGCTTTTTGTCATAAAACTCGTGCTGGGCGGTATAACAGCATTTCTTGCTATACTGCTGTGGTCAAAAACCCGTGATGCTGCATGGATGTCACTTGTCGCCGGGGCTGTTACTTCTTATGCAGGCATTGTATATGATATGATGGTTCAATTCGGTATAATAATTCCCGGAGGTCTTTCCGTTGCCGGAATACCTCTTGCAACAATGCTGTTCAGTATAATTCCCAGCTGTTTTTTTATTCTTGCGTTTATTCTTATGCTTCAGAGGACACGGTAAATGAGTGCAGCGGACGTTTACTGGTACCGGTTTCTTGAAATAACCGGGCGGGATAAAGATGAGAAGTGTGCAGGCGATATAAATTTTGAGGCGAAGGGCTTTGTAGGTGATGAACTTCTTTCTCTGGTACTTACAGGAAAAAAAACTGCAGTTTTTACAAGTTATGCTGCGTATGAGGCAGATAATGAACCGCTTCCGGTAACGGGCGAATTGTACGTGGTTCTTGACCGTTCTGAGAAGCCCCGTTGTATTATAGAGACTACCGGCGTAACGATTATACCGTTTAACGAAGTAACATGGGAAATGGCACAGCAGGAAGGCGAAGATGAAAATCTTGAAGCCTGGCATGAAAAGCATAAGGAATATCTTGAGGATGAAGGCTCTGTAGTCGGATTTGATTTTGTACCCGATATAAAGCTTGTTTTTCAGGAATTTCGTGTTATTTACACAGGCAGTTTATAAACAGCCTGCAGGAGGATTACAAATATGTCAGTACAGCGTGAACATTCAATAGGTTATTTATTTTTACAGACAGCCCTTGGTTTGTTTTTTCTTGTAAGCGGTATCTGGACACTTCAGGGAAGTTCCGGAAATGAAATTGCAGTTGCAATAAAATCTGTTCTGAAGGGAGATAATGCGCAGATTTGTTGTATCGTATTCGGAATTATTGAAGTCCTTGCAGGGATATTTCTGCTGCTCCGGATGTTTGTGACGTTCAGTGCACCAATTGATACAATACTTATGATCATAATTATGATTGCATGGATAGCCTCGATTATTCTTATTGATTTTATTGAACACGGCGCTCTTCCTGCAGGGAACATCACTTCTGTTCTCAAATGGCTCAAAGCTTTTGCCTATCATCTGCTTGTTCTGGGCGCCGTTATTACTGTAAAGGACTGATGCACCCTGAGGATAAACCGGTGTTTATGATAAGCCGGAGGTATATAAGCAGCCGCGATATAACAGATCCGGATAAAGCATGTAATTTAAAATGAGAGGTACAGATGAAAAAAACTTGTATAATTGCAGCAGTATTTATGGTACTTTCTCCGCTTTTTGCAGAGAGCTCAAAACCGTTCGGTTTTGATATAGGGCTTGCATCGGGAGGACCGGTCTACGGTGGATCAACGAATGATTCTGTTTCTTCCATTACAGATATGAGCGGATTCAAACGGATTATAACAGGTTGCAACGGGGATTTTTTTTACAGTCCTGTTGATCAGATACATCTTTTTACCGGTGCTGATACGCTTGCAGATTTTCTTTGGAATGACAACTGGTATTCATATCATATTGACTATGCATTTTTGTTCGGTGCAAAAGTATATCCGTTTCCCGGCGGTTTTGCTGCGTCGGCTGCATATGCTCTGGGCTGCCGGAATGATTATTACAATACGGCAGGAACGGGCAGCGTAACGTCGCATGCTGAGTGGGGAAACGGTTTCAGATTTGGGGTTGAATTCGATTTTTCAAAGATGCTTAATCAGAAATATGTGCCTGCACTTGGTTTTTATTATCGTTTTATGCCGCGGGGCAACGACATGTACGATAATGTCTTTGCAGCATATGTTTCGGTTGAATTATAGTAAAAAACTCTGGTGTACGAATATTGCCGGTAATAAAAAAAGAGACCCTTTTTATAGCGGGTCTCTTTTTTTATTTGTTACAATGATTGTATATCAGCGCGCATATTCCACGATGCGTGTTTCACGTATCATCGTAATTCTGATCCTTCCGGGATAACGCAGATCAGATTCAATCTGCTTTGCAATACTCTGTGCAAGCGTTTTTACTTCGTCATCTGCGACTTTCGCATTGTCTACAAGTATGCGGAGTTCCCGTCCGGCCTGAATAGCGTAAGCCTTTTCGACACCGGGGAACCTCTCGGCAGTCTGTTCCAGATTTTCAAGACGTTTTACATAGTTGTCGATCGTTTCACGTCTTGCACCGGGGCGTGCTGCGGAAATAGCATCGGCAATCTGTACAAAAATAGCTTCAATGCTTGTTGCTTCAACGTCGTTGTGGTGAGCTGCGATTGCATTAATGACACGGGGATCTTCTCCCATTTTGCGCGCCATTTCAGCGCCCACTTCTGCATGATTCTGATCGCTGTCGCTTTCCGCTCCCTTGCCGATATCATGGAGAACAGCAGCACGTTTTGCCAGCTCTCTGTCCCCTCCGATTTCTGCAGCAAGCATGGAGGCAATCATTGCGACTTCCTTCGAGTGAGTAAGTACGTTCTGTCCGTAACTTGTACGGAAATACAGACGTCCAAGTGCTTTTATTCCGTCGGTACTCATATTGTGAATACCAAGATCAAAAAGAACTTTTTCACCTTCTTCGTAGATCTTGTTTTGAACCTCGTGCGTTACTTTTTGTACGATTTCTTCAATACGGGCAGGGTGAATGCGGCCGTCTGAAATAAGCCGTTCGAGTGATTCTTTAGCAATTTCTTTCCGTACCGGATCAAAACAGGATATGACAACAGCTTCCGGGGTATCATCAATAATGATATCTACGCCGGTGAGTGTTTCAAGCGTTCTGATATTACGTCCTTCCCGCCCGATTATGCGTCCTTTCATCTCATCGCTCGGCAGAGAGACTGTCGTAACGGTGATGTCGCTTGTGACTTCAGGTGCAATTCGCTGTATTGTCGTAACAAGCACGTCCCTGGCCTGTTTTTCTGCAGTGAGCTGTGCTTCCTGCTCAATTTTATTCAGGAGAACCTGTGCATCATGCCGCGCTTCATTTTCAAGATCTTTAATGATGAGATCTTTTGCCTGCTGCTGCGAAAGACCTGAAATATGTTCCAGTTCTTTCCGGTACTCTTCTTCCTGAGTCTGGACTGCAGTCTCTCTTTTGGCAAGAACAGCTGTTCGGTCGGCAAAATCTTTGTCTTTTTTGTCGAATTCGGCAGCCCTCTGATCAAGAAGTTCTTCTTTTTTAGTTACACGGGCTTCATAACGCTGTACTTCAGCCCGACGGTCTCTGTTTTCCCGCTCCTGCTGGTTTCGTTCCCGAATGAGTTCATCTTTTGCATTGAGCAAAATTTCTTTTTTCTGTGCTTCAGCTTCTCTAATTGCATCCTGTTTTACACGTTCAGCTTTTTGTTCTGACGCAGAT
>Ga0172378_10002263_pt1 | contig 17961 bp, 18 predicted proteins | sample GrowelOW332metaG_FD_119755 | JGI IMG/M metagenome (GOLD analysis project Ga0172378, IMG submission 119755) | Groundwater microbial communities from an aquifer near a municipal landfill in Southern Ontario, Canada - Pumphouse #3_1 metaG | ecosystem: Environmental > Aquatic > Deep subsurface >... | reverse complement strand
TAAGCTTCATCTTACCGGCATCATCTTTCTTTGAAACAACAGCCTCAAACGTATTCGATTCACCAATGAAATCCGCAACAAACTGTGAAACAGGATGATCGTATATTTCATCAGGGGTGCCGACCTGTTCGATCCGTCCTTCATTCATAACAACAATATGGTCGCTCATAACGAGAGCTTCTTCCTGATCGTGGGTCACGAACACAAATGTAATTCCGAGCTGTTTCTGCAGTCTGCGCAGTTCATAACGCATTTCCTTGCGGAGTTTCAGATCAAGTGCGGAAAGAGGTTCGTCAAGAAGCAGTACTTCCGGTTCATTAACTACCGCACGTGCTATGGCAACCCGCTGACGCTGTCCTCCTGACATCCGGTCAATCTGCCGGTTCTTAAAACCGGAAAGTTGTACCATCTCAAGCGTTTTATCGACTTTCTCTTTTATCTCAGATGACCGGCAGCGGCGTGCACGTAAACCGTATGCCACATTATCATAGACATTCAGATTGGGAAAAAGTGCATAATTCTGGAACACCGTATTTACATTCCGCTTATACGGAGGAAGTCCGTCTAAACGCTTCCCGTCCATACGGATTTCTCCGCCGTCCGGCTGTATAAAACCGGCAATAAGACGAAGAATGGTTGTTTTTCCGCAGCCTGACGGTCCGAGCAGCGAAACAAATTCACCGGCTTTTATATTCAAATTTAATGTATGCAGAACCTGCGTATGTTCAAATGATTTTGAAACGTTCACTAAATCAATCAATCCGGCTTTACCCATAGAAGGCCTCCTTACAAAGCTTTCTCGCCACGGTCGCCCGTTCTGATGCGCATAGAATCAAGAACGTCTGTTACAAAAACTTTACCGTCTCCAACCTTTCCTGATGCTATATTAGTGTTTATTTCCGCCAGAATGGTGTTTACATCTTCATCCTTCACCACCGTAACAGCCATGACTTTCGGAATAAGATTCATGTTAAGAATGCGTAATTCATCCGTAGAACTGTCGGAATCGCTGCGTCCCCGCTGGTTGCCGCAGCCCATCGCATTGATTACGGTAAGACCGCCGGTAGAATTCTTATTAAGTATTTCCTTCAGTTTTTCAAGCCTGTCTGGGCGGATAATAATACTCAGCATTTTCATAATTTTGCCTCCGGATAAATTTATTGAGAAACAAACGTAAGTTTCTCTCTGTCATATGAAACAGAAACATGCATATGTTCTGTAAGATTTTTTTTCTGTTCAAGCACATATATAGTCTGTCCCGTAGAAAGTCTGACGCCTATACGGTAAATGTTACCAAGGAATGTTACTTCGGTAATTTCTCCCGACAGCGGCAGATCAGCCCTGCCGTCGGAAGTAATATGGAAGAACTCCGGTCTGATGGAAACCATACAGTTGTTTTTCTGGTCATCAGGTATCGAGATCCCGCTGGCTGCAGCAGGAAGAATATTCGACTCGCCGAGGAATTTCGCTGTAAAAACGGTCCGCGGAGAATTGTACACTTCCTGAGGGGTTCCAGTCTGTTCGATTGTCCCTTCGTTCATTACAATAATACGGTCACTCATCGTCAGCGCTTCTTCCTGATTGTGGGTTACATAAATATATGTCGTACCGAACTGACGTTGAAGTTCCTTAAGTTCGAACTGCATGTGTTTTCTGAGCTGCAGATCAAGCGCGGCTAGCGGTTCGTCAAGCAGAAGAACGCGGGGTCTGTTAATAAGACTGCGGGCTATCGCTACCCGCTGCTGCTGACCGCCGGAAAGCTGAGAGGGTTTCCTGTCTGCAAACAGTTCCAGTTTGAACAGTTCCAGCATTTCGTCCACCCGTTTCTTCATTTCCTTTTTCTCTGTTTTTCTGACCATAAGTCCGTAACCTATATTTTCCCGCACCGAAAGGTTCGGGAACAATACATAATTCTGAAAAACCGTATTAACCGCACGCCTGTTTGCAGGAACGCCCGTAATGTCCTGCCCGTCAAGTTCGAGCACCCCTCTGTCGGGATTAACAAATCCAGCTATCATGCGGAGTGTTGTCGTTTTTCCGCAGCCTGACGGTCCGAGCATAGTAAGGAATTCCCCTTCGTATACTTCAAACGACATATTGCTTACTACTGGCGTACTTCCGAAACTCTTGTACAGATTTTCCGCTTTAATGAGTATTTTTGGCATAAACTTCATCCTTCTTTGAAATACTGTTGGAAAATATAACAGCAAAAACGGACAGCAGCAGTATCAGTGTACATATTGCATTTATCTCCGGCGTAAAACCGTTCCGGGTCATTGCAAGTATCCGTATCGGTAATGTGGTAAACACGCCGTTCAGAAAATAGGTAACCGGAATTTCATCCAGAGACAGACTGAACGAAAGTAACGCAGCTCCGAATACTGCTGTTTTTATATTAGGCAGTATGACGTAAAAAAAAGTCTGAAATCCGGAAGCTCCCAGATCCTGCGACGCTTCCTCAATATTTCTATCAAGCTGTCTGAGACGGGTATACACCTGCGGCAGTACGGTTCCTATGAGGAAAGTAGAATGTCCTAATATAACGGCAAGCCTTCCCTGCATAATGCCAGCCATTTCCAGAAACGTAAGTATTGCTATACCGGTAATAATACCCGGCAGCATCATCGGAAGAATTACGACTTTCTCGAGAGCCTTTTTCCCCGGAAAATTGTATTTGTGCATACCAAGCGCACCGGGAACGCCGATCAGTATTGCAATACATGTGCCGATGAAAGCAACTTCAACCGAATTAACAAGTGATGTCGTCAAAGGCTGATTATGCACCATGACAGCATACCAGTGAAACGTAAATCCGCCCATCGGAAAACTGTTGATTGAATCCTTGTTGAATGAATACAACGCAACTATAACGACAGGAAAATAAAGAAACAGCAGGACAAGAATGACTGCAGCAATCAGAATTATTTTACCGAACGAATTTCTTTCTTTCATGCTTTTTCTCCTTCAATATCAAGCTTCGAAAAATGTTTTTCCACCTTTCCTGTCAATGCAAGCAGTATAAGGATAAGCATAAGTATAACGACACCTATAGCCGCCCCGTACGGCCAGTTATTCGACGTACCGAACTGCAGCTGGACAATATTTGCGATCTTTGTACTGCTTGTCGCACCGCCGAGCAGCTGCGGAGCAAGGAAGTCCCCCATGGATAATGTAAACGCATACGTCGCACCTGTAATCACGCCGGGAAGAGACAGCGGAAAAACGACCTTGAAAAAAGTACGGACAGAATTACATCCGAGGTCTTCCGATGCATCAATAAGATTTTTCGGTATCTGCTCAAGCGATGTGTACATCGGCATCAGTACGAACGGCACATAAATATTTACCATCGCTGTCACGACAGAAAAATCGTTATACAGGAACATACCGACGGGTTTGTCCGTTATTCCTGCCCACATAAGGAACGAATTAAGCAGACCGTGCGTACCGAGTATGATCGTCCACGAATACGCCTTCATGACATAGCTTATCCACAGAGGGATGATTGCAAGCATATAAAACATTTTTTTAAATTTTGCATTTTTTATTCCGAAATTAATAAAATACGCAAGCGGATAACTTATGACAACCGCACAGACTGTAACGGTAAGTGCAATACGGAATGTATCGATCAGCACCCACACAGGAGCACTGGAACCGCGTTTCACAGAAAAGAATTTCGTATAGTTTCCGAGTGTGAATACATGTTCTACCGCAAAAGCTCCGTTTTTCCAGAAGCTGTACATAAGCAGGTTAAAATACGGAATTATAAGGAACAGCATAAGCCAGATGACAACCGGTGCCAGTATTCCGTATTTCATAAAATCTTTTGATCCGTGTAATCTCATAGTGTTATCTCCAGAGCGGACAGCATCAGTCGCGCTGTCCGCTTCAGCATTAACCGCAGTATTATTTAGCAGTTTTTACATCAGTCCATATCTCGTTGTATGCTTCGCGGTTTTTAACATATGACCAGAAGTTGATTGTTTTAAAGAACTGATCCATTCCGCTTACCATCGCGACCTTTTTCTGATCGTCGTTCATATAATCAGCCGCTTTCGGATTTGAAACAGAGAATGTCGTGGCAATAGAACCAAGCGCTTCTCCCTGCGCGCTTGTACACCAGTCAATCCACAGCGTTGCAAGCTGTATATGTTTCGAACCTTTTACAATCATAAGCCGGTCGAACCATCCGGTACATCCTTCTTTGGGCACACACCATCCCATGTTCATACCCTGATCCTGGAGGTTCTTGAGTGTACTCGGCCAGCCGACCGCAATATCAATTTCCTTATTCATGAACAAATTCTCAAGTTCTCCACCCGTAGACCAGTATTTGCGGATACTCTTATTAAGAGTTGAAAGTTTGTCCTTCGCATATGCAAGATCAGCATCGGACATATTGTACAATGCCTGCTCATCCGCCGCGTCGCGTCCGAGCATTTTTCCGATCATATAAATATTGGAAATATCATCATGAAGGGCCAGACGTTCTTTATACTGCGGGTCCCAGAGTTCGTTCCAGGATTCAAGCGGTTTCTTTATAACGTCCGCATTGTACATGACGTAATCAGGTCCCCATAAATACGGAACACCGTAAACGGAACCGTCTTTCTGCACGTCGCTCCGTTTGAAAGTATCAGGAATATCATTCCATGCGGAAATATGAGAAACATCGACCGGTTCAAGCATTCCTGCATCAACAAGATATCCGGCCATGTCGCCTGAAGGTGAAATAATATCATACGTACTGCCGCCGCCTGCCTTCAGTTTTGCAAGAAGATCGTCGCCGCTTGCAAAAAACGTTGCATTGATTTTACAGTTGTATTTCTGCTCAAACGGTTCAACAAACGATTTGTCCGCATACTGTTCCCAGGTAAGAAGATTAAGCTGCTCCCCCTTGAAATCAGTTTTATTCCAGTCAATTGCAGCAGTACCGCCTGATTTTTTCCTGCTGCATCCGCCCAGCAGCAGAATTCCCGCCGACAGGATTCCTAAAATAATTTTTTTCATACCATATTCTCCTTCTCTGACCTTTCCCGTCAGTTTTTATACCAGCCGACTACTCCCGGCGTAAGATTAATATTCACCTGCTTTACTTCCTGATATTCCTCAAGACCGTGGATACCGAGTTCCCGTCCGATACCGCTCATTTTGTACCCTCCCCAGGGCGCTTCGTTGAACGTAGGGTTATAGCAGTTGATCCACGTAATACCTGCACGGATTTCCTTTATAACACGGTGCGCACGCGTAATGTCGTTTGTAAACACCGCACCGGCAAGTCCGTATACAGTATCGTTCGCCATATCAACCGCTTCCTGTTCAGTTGTGAACGACTGGACAGTTACGACGGGACCGAATATTTCCTCACGTACTATTTTCATACCGCTCGTACAGTTGTCAAAAATTGTCGGACGGACAAAATATCCTTTCGCACAGTCTCCTTCTGTATATCGTTCTCCGCCACAGACAAGCGCTGCGCCTTCCTCAATTCCACTCTTGATATATCCGAGCACACGCTCCATCTGCTGCCCGTTTATGACAGGTCCGATATCAGGATTATTCATTCCGTTACCAATAGTCATTGCGTTTGCCCGTTCAGCAAGACGCTTAACAAATTTATCTTTAACAGACTTTTCGATAATTATACGGGAACCTGCAGAACAGACTTCACCCTGATTAAAGAATATGCCTATCATCGCCCACTCAACAGCACCTTCTATATCAGCGTCGGAGAAAATTATGTTTGGAGACTTTCCGCCGAGCTCGAGCCCCAGTTTCTTTACGTTTCCGGCGGCAAGACGCATAAGGCTCTGTCCTACTTTCGTACTGCCGGTAAAGGCAATCATATCCACATCGGGATTCGACCCCATTTCGCTGCCGACATCCGCATCGCCCTGAACAAGATTAACACACCCCTTCGGCAGACCGGCTTCTTCAAATATCTCAAACAACCGTATTGTAGACAGCGGCGCTTTCGGACTCGGTTTCATGACGATGCTGTTTCCGGCGGCCAGAGCCGGCGCCGTCTTCCATACCGACATCAGGAACGGATAATTCCACGGAGTAATCTGCGCTACCACGCCGACAGGTTCGTGAACGGTAAAGGAATGCATCTTTCCGAAACCGGCGTTTACGTCGTACACACCACCATACGGCGCCTTTATGAGCCCCGCATAATAACGGAAACAGTGAATTCCGTCAGCCACGTCTGCTTCCGCTTCGCGGAGCGGTTTTCCGTTGTCGACTGTATCGATTTCCGCAAGTTCAGCTGCATGCGATTCAAGTATATCGGCAATCTTTAACATAATGTCGCCCCTTGTCTGTGAATCCATATCGCGCCACTCACGAGTCTTGTAGAATGAGTTTTTCGCAGCCTGTATGGCCCGCTTCGTATCAGCGGTGCTGCTTTCAGATACAACAGCAATCACCTCTCCTGTTGCCGGATTAATCACATCAATATTTTTACCCGATGTACCTTCAACCCATTCGCCGTCAATATAATTTTTCTTTACCTGCATCACCGCCTCCTGCTCTTTCTATCTGAAACAAAAAAAGACGAAGATATTCAGCCTTCCGGCCAGACATCTTCGTCTTTCCTGTAAATCAAATTTCCTTTATTATAACAATTACATTTTTTATGACATCTGCATTGTAAAAAACGGCAATAATCTTACCATTTCTCCGGCGTAAACATCACTTTAATAACACTTTCTACTATTATATTATCGCCAGCATTTCCACCTGAGAAACAACACCAGGATCTCTGCTCAATTGTTCTGTTGTAACTGCCGTATACAACGGTTTTACCGGTTTCAGGGTGGAAGCATAAAAATCATTTACTTCCGTTACTTTATGATTTTTGTAACAGGGACTTCGATATGCCGTCACTTTCAGTATGTCGTCCGGTTTCACACCAAACTGCTGCATCTTCCCGAATACCTTTTCCATTGCATAAGACTCCTGCCTCACAGAGTCATCAGGGTACATCGTACTGCCATCGCCTCTGTGTGCCGTTGTACCGGCACAATACAACACGGGGCCAGCCTTCACAATATCAGGCTGGGACAATTCCTTTCTGAAATCAAAATTCCCCCACTCAGCACGCACAGAATCACCTCCGCAGCCAATCACTGCAGTCATCTCGATTTCTTCCAGCTGCGCAGGTCTGGTAAGCCGTAATACAGGAACCTCGGTACATACGGGATTTAAATCAGGAAATCTGTCATGAAGAAAAGGATCAGAAGACTTTCTGTCTGTATGATAAGACGGAGTTACATACCGCTTCATCATAATTATGTCGGAAGCAGCCCCTCCGGCCTGTTCTATAAGTTTCAGCTGTTTTGAATAGATAAACTCGTCCTGCGCTTCCGCACAGTTTTCTCCGGCAACTGTCCCGTCAGGCAGAACGGATGTCGTTCCGCCTGCAAAAATAAACGGACCAATCTTAACCATCCGGCTGTATCCGACGACGTCTTCAAGCGGTGAGCCGGACGAGTAATTCGTACGAGTCAGATTAATGCCGTTCCATTTTTTTCCGTCGGCAGAACCAATAACCGCAGTCATTTCGATTTCACATAATTGCGCAGGCCTGTTTAATGAATGAATTGTTACTGCCGTATTCAATGGCCGGATTTTTTTGAATATATCGGAATACGCAGAACGTGCGGCGGCAATATCGTATTCAGGCGTCTGATACCGTTTCACGGCAATTACGTCTTCAGCACAGCCCCCGGCTTTTTCCATTAATTTTATTAATTTCTGATAAATATACGACGACTGGGCCGCTGAATCTCCCTCTCCGTATACAGAGCCGTCGCTCTGCACGGATGTCGTTCCGCCCGCAAATATAAAAGGGCCGACCTTTACGATTCTGCTGTATCCGTTTTTTTCTTCCAGAGGTGCACCTGAAGAATAATTAACTCTGTCTTTTATCATGATACTGTATAATAATCTCACATACCGTTTTACCTGCATTGTAAAAACCGGCAATAAATACGTCGTTACATTGACACAAAAATAAAAAAAATGTATCACTCTTTTTATGACAAAGGCGTTTCAGGCAGATCATAACGATCTGTCTGAAACGCCTTTGTTATTATTAATAATTCCCAAAAAAGGAGGGTGATATTTATGAAAATCATAAAAACATTCACAAAAATCATGACACTGCTTACAGTCGTTCTGCTCTCACAAAGCTGTTCAAAGGCAAAAAAAGGTGAAGAAATTCAGTACAACGGAAAAAAAGAATATGCAGAAGCTGCCCAGCAGGTTAAAGGGAAACTGCGCGTAGGTATGGAATGTGCATATGCACCGTTCAACTGGACCCAGTCTTCCAAAGATGTAAAGGCAGACGGATGGCAGGCTGTACCGATATACGGGACACCTGATTATGCGTTCGGATACGATATCATGTTTTCAAAAATGCTTGCAGACGAAATGGGGCTTGAACTTGAGGTCCATAAAGTTCAGTGGTCAAGTATTGTTCTCGGATTAAAATCAGGAGATTACGATGTCATCATCGCAGGTATGATTTACACAAAAGACAGGGACAAAACTCTTGATTTTACGCGTGCATACTACAATCGTGACAACGTTATGGTTATTAAGAAGGGAAGTTCTCTTGCGTCGGCAACGACACTCGCTGATTTCAAGGGATGTAAAGCGACGACACAGATAAATACGGCATGGTCCGCATATGTGGAGGAAATTCCTGATGTTACAATCATTCCGTATCCTGAAACAACAGCAGAAGTTGTTATGCAGGTTGCAATGGGTTCAGCAGACTGCGCTGTACTTGACTATCCCACAGGGTACTCAGCCACGCTCAGCAATCCGGATGTTTCAATCGTCCGCTTTGTACAGGGGAAAGGTTTTGTTACACCACCAGACTGTTCAGAAGCCGTTTCTGTCGCAGTTGACGAAGGTAATACAGTTCTGAAAGATGCTGTAGGCAAAGCTATGGATGCAATAAGCTGGGATCAGGCAAAGATGAATAAATATATGGATCTTGCCATTACGACACAGCCGTTAAGTAATTAGTCAGATTTATAACCCCCAGGAGATTATACATAAAATGGAAAAAGGATTATTCTACTGGATTGGCTACATACTTAAACAATACTGGCCATACTTTATAAAAGGAATGTTTGTCACTCTATGGATTTCTATTCTCGGAACGCTCCTGGGGTATATTCTCGGTTTTCTTATTGGTCTTGTACAGTCGACTCCTGTTTCTCCGGAAGACAGCCGCAGAAAAAAGGTACTGTACGGATCTCTTAAAATCATATGCAGAATTTTCGTTGCAATATTCCGCGGAACGCCTATGATGGTTCAGGCTATGGTTATTTACTACGGTTTAAAAACATCCGGCGTAGATATTTCACCGTTTACCGCTTCGATTCTTGTTCTAATGCTCAACACAGGTGCCTATATGGCAGAAACAGTACGGGGAGGCATTATTTCCGTCGATAAGGGACAGCTCGAAGGCGGGTTTGCAATGGGCATGAGCCATTCGCTTACCATGTTTACTGTCGTACTTCCTCAGGCATTCAGAAACATTATTCCCGAAATGGTCAATATGTTCCTTACGAATTTGAAAATGACATCAGAACTAAATGTTATAGGAGTTGCCGAATTATATTTCACAACAAAAACCGCAGCCGGTACATATTACCGGTATTTTGAAGCATATATCATCTGTGCGCTCATTTATTTTATTTTATGTACATTCTTTACAAAACTGCTTTCATATGTTGAACAAAAAACTTTTGTGAATAAAGATTACGAACTTGCCGTCGAATATATGGATAATGCGGAATAAGGAGGCTGAGGATATGAATGACCAGTCGCTGTCAGTTTTAAAAGTAGAACATCTTGTAAAATCATTCGGCACGCATGAAGTGCTGAAAGATCTTGACTTTTCAATAAAACAAAAAGAAGTTGTTTGTATTATCGGATCATCAGGTTCCGGTAAATCAACACTGCTGCGCTGTATTAACGGGCTTGAAACAAAAACAGGCGGTAATATTTATTTTCACGGTGACAAGCTCGGTTCCGGTTCAAAAGAACTCAATAAATTCCGGACACAGGTCGGGATGGTCTTTCAGTCATTCAATCTGTTTAACAACATGACTGTTCTTCAGAACTGCATGACAGGAACAACAAAAGTTCTCAAAATAAACAGGGAAGAATCGAAATTTCGTGCGATCAAATACCTGCGGCAGGTAGGAATGGCACCGTATATAAATGCTCACCCCGATCAGCTTTCCGGCGGGCAGAAACAGCGCGTTGCAATTGCCAGAGCGCTGACAATGCAGCCGGAAATGCTTCTGTTTGACGAACCTACTTCGGCACTAGACCCCGAAATGGTAGGGGAAGTCCTTCAGGTTATGAAACAGCTTGCAGACAACGGATTAACAATGATGATTGTTACGCATGAAATGGGGTTTGCGAAAGATGTTTCAACTCGTACAATCTTTATGGACAACGGATATATTGTTGAAGATGACACTCCCCAGAATATCTTTACCCATCCGAAAAATCCCCGTATGAAGGAATTTCTCAAACGATATATAAAAGATCCGGATAACAAATAGGAGAAAACCATGGAAAACTACACGATTACAATGGCACGAGGATTCGGCAGCGGAGGAAAAGAAATTGCATCCCGGGTTGCAAAAGATATGGGAATCCACTGTTATGAAAACCGGATACTTACTCTTGCGGCTCAAATGAGTGGTATCGACAGACAGCTGTTTGAAGAAGTTAATGAAAAACTTCATGAAAATAAAAGAAACGGTCTTATAAACATGCTTAATGCACTCCCCCGCAGAACTCATCCGGAACCGGAACGCAGGACATTTATTTCGGACGAACAGCTCTTTGCCTATGAAACACAGATTATTCAGGAACTTGCAAATACAGAAAGCTGTATTATTGTCGGAAAATGCGCCGACTGGATATTAAAAGATAATCAGCGGACATTAAGTTTATATATCGAGGCTCCTCGGTCATTCTGCCGGCCGCGCATTATGAAGAAAATGGGGGTTACCGCAGAAACGGCGGATATCTCAATCACCGAAACAGATAAATACCGTGCAGAATATTATACGTATTATACGAAAGGTAATTACTGGACAAATCCGGTTAATTATGACCTTACACTTAACAGCGAACGGCTTGGAATAGACAGATGCGTTGAGCTTGTAGAATATACACTCCACAGTAAATTTCCTGATATTCCGCTGCCGGAGAAAAAAACAGGCGTGCAGGAAAACACAGAAGAATCTAATGTTGATTAGGAAATAAAAAAAGACGTACTTTTACAGTACGTCTTTTTTTTTACACGCTTACGCAGGTTTTATGCAAATTCAGGGGTATTCCACAAATTCAACGGAGTTCCGATTCCTTTCTTTTTTGCATTCTGCAGTACTTTATATCCCCATGCAACGTCTTCCACCGGCATTCCGCCGACTGCATAGACGATAATCTGGTCTTCACTTGTTCTGCCGGATGCTTTCCCGTTAATAATATCACCGATATCGGTAACACCTGATTTCGGAAGTTTTCCTTCTGCCACTACATCATAAAATGCCATTCCGAGCAGTGTGGAAACACTCTTCTGTGCAGGAAGTTCTGCACCAACCGCCCATCCTTCGTACATCTTCGAATTGTCAGAAACAAGTTTACAGTGTTTCGTATCAGCCAGAAAATCGTGATCCAGCAGCAGTGCGGAAGTACTCATAACAAGAGCCCCCGGCTTCAACCACGCCGCCTCTGCATGCGGATTATCTTCATACACAGGAGCATTTGTAGTCCCGAAGTATACTATATCAGAATCTCTGCATGCTTCTTCCTCGGTTTTGCACTGAATGAAATCTTTAATGTTCGGGCATTTTTCTCTGCAGAATGCAATAAAATCATCAATACTCTTCTGTCCCCTTCCCTTTATTTTCACCGTTGTAATACCGGGTTTTTCTGTCACAAACGCAAGAATTGCAGTACGCCCCATGACTCCCGGACCTATAACAGCTACAGTCTTCGGGTCTTTTACGGAAAGATATCTTGCGCCGAGCCCGGGAACGGCTCCCGTACGCATAGCACTCAGTACATTCGCGGACATATACGCAACCGGTACACCCGTATACATATCCATAAGTGTAAGCATCAGAATCGACCGGGGAAGTTTCTTTTCTCTGTTTAACTGGTTCGATCCGTAACACTTTATACCGCACAAACGGAAATCGCCGCCTACATATGCAGGCATTGCTACAAAACGATAATCAGGCCCCAGCAGCGGCATTCCTTCAACATCCGATTCTTTTGGAAACTTCATCATAATACCGTGTTCGTTCCCGTTAGGTCCGCCCATCCGGTAATCGCCTTTTCCGATAAGAGAAAAAAGTTCGTTCATTGTGTTAATGCAGCCGGCCATGTCTTCCACACCGGCTTTTATCATATCCTGTTCGTTAAGATACAGAAAATTAACTTCAGGATAATTCTCGTCTGATTTCATCCACTGCTCCTTACACTGTCATGTGTTTTATTAATAAAACGATTTAAAGCATACAAATCCGCGTATGTAGTTTTCTGTTTATTATTTCCGATGCTGCTTATAATGAATATTTATTTTTTGAAAGTCAATTCTGATTTTTACAATTCCGTTTTTTACAATAACAAAAAAGAGATATCACTATACTACAAATTGTTACAAAAAGGCTGGAGGCTGTATGCAGAACAGAATTACTGAGCATCCTATACTGGGAATGCCGCAGAAAGGTCGAGTTGTTTCTTTTACTCTTGACGGAAAAGTTATGGAAGGATATGAAGGAGAACCGATCGCTGCGGCTTTAAAGGCAGCCGGAATCATGATTCACCGCTATACCGCTAAGCAGCACAAACCACGCGGAATTTTCTGTGCAATCGGAAGATGTACAGACTGCGTTATGATCGTCGACGGGAAACCGAACATCCGTACATGCGTCACACCGCTGAAGGAAGGGATGGAAGTCAGAACACAGTACGGCTGCTCTGCAAAAAAGGATGACACGCTATGAAAAGATATAATCTTATTGTTGTGGGAGCAGGTCCTGCAGGTCTATGTGCCGGCATTGAGGCCGCAAAACGGGGAATGTCCGTAATCTTATTTGATGAAAACGAAAAACCGGGCGGACAGCTCTTTAAACAGATTCATAAATTTTTCGGTTCAAAAGAACATAAAGCAAAAATCCGCGGTTTTAAAATAGGAGAACAGCTTCTGCAGGAAGCTTCCGCTGCAGGGGTGGAAGTAAAGCTCAACGCCACTGTCACAGGTCTTTATCCGGACAAAGAAATAATGGTAATGCATGACGGCAAAATGCATGACGGCAAAATGCATCACTACAAAGGCGACAGCATCATTATCGCGACCGGAGCTGCAGAAAATATGGTGCCGTTTGAAAACTGGACGCTTCCGGGCGTCATAGGAGCAGGTGCAGCCCAGACACTTATGAACCTTCACGGGGTAAAACCCGGGAACCGCATTCTGATGCTTGGCAGCGGCAACGTAGGACTTGTCGTAAGTTTTCAGCTCCTGCAGGCAGGATGTGAAGTAGCAGCTCTTGTAGATGCAGCGCCTCGTATCGGAGGATACGGTGTTCACGCGGCAAAAGTTGCGAGGACCGGCGTACCGTTCTACCTTTCGCATACGATAATTAAAGCGGAAGGTACCGACCACGTTACGGGTGTGGTTATCGGAAAAGTGGATGATCACTTTAAAACAATTCCGGGAACGGAAAAACATTTCGACGTGGACACTATCTGCATAGCAGTCGGTCTTTCACCTATGTCGCAGCTGCTCAAAATGTCAGGCTGCAGCATGGAAGACAATCCGCGGCGTGGCGGAGAAGTACCTGTCGTCGATGAATACGGAGAAACTTCGGTTCCTCTGCTTTTTGCTGCAGGAGACGTATCCGGTATAGAAGAAGCCAGTTCGGCGATGATAAAAGGCAGAATGGCCGGCATACGGGCGGCATACGAACTCGGTTTCTGCAAAGAAAACGAAACAGAAAACTCACTTGAAAAATGTGCAGCCGACCTTGGAAGCCTGCGGCAGGGAATGTTTGCGCCGGGAAACAAAGGCAAATTAATTGAAAAAACAGAAGAAGGTATTCCCGTTTCCATGAATCTGCTGACGAACGGATTCGTCGCAGAAGATGAAATCGTACACTTTCCAGGAGTAACAAGTCAGAAAGGGATACATCCTGTTATTGAATGTACACAGAATATCCCATGCAATCCGTGTCAGGATGCATGCGTAAAACACTGCATTAAAATCGGTTCCCATATTACATCGCTGCCTGTTGTCGAAAATCCTGCGCCTTGTACCGGCTGCGGATTGTGTGTTGCATCATGTTCCGGACAGGCTATCTTTCTTGTAAATGAAAATTACGAGCCGGGGTTTGCAAGTGTTACAATACCATACGAATTTCTGCCTCTGCCGGGGAAAGGCGATAAGGGAAAAGGGCTCGGCCGCGACGGAAAACCTGTCTGCGATGCGGAAATAGTCGACATAAAATCGATTCCCGCATTCGACCACACAAATCTTGTAACGATGAAAGTCCCCGCGGAATTTGCAATGAAAGCGCGTTTTTTCAAAGCGGTATGATAAACCAGGAGTTATAACATGAATGACCGACTACGTGATATAGGACCATTTGTTCCGGGCGGAGACGACGATTTAATAATCTGCCGCTGTGAAGAAGTAACAAAAGGCGAGATAAGACAGGCCGTACACGAAGGTATGTTCACTATGCCTGAAATACGACGGTACCTGCGCTGCGGTATGGGATTATGCCAGGGGCAGACCTGTGCACGTCTTGTAAAAGGAATCGTTGCAGCCGAACTGCACATTGCTTCTTCAGAAGTTGAGCCTGCATCAAGCCGCGGGCCTGTACGGCCGACGGAGATGAGTACACTCGGCAACGAAGAGGAGGCATAAAATGAAAACCACAGCAGACGTAATTGTTATCGGAGCAGGAATTGTCGGCTGTTCCACGGCATATTATCTTGCAAAAAAGGGAATGTCCGTCATAGTGCTTGAAGGCAGCAACTATATCGGAAACGGTGGTTCATCACGCAACGGTGGCGGTGTACGCCAGTCGGGACGTAATCCGAAAGAACTTCCACTCATGATCTGGGGTGTAAAGAATATCTGGCCCAGTCTTTCGGAAGAACTTGGCGTCGACACTGAATACAAACAGAAGGGCAACCTGCGGCTTGGAAAAACAGACAGACATCTTGAGATACTGACAAAACTTACGGACAACGCCGTCAAGTGCGGACTCGACGTAAAAATGATAAATGCTTCGGAAGTTAAAGAAATAAATCCGTATTTATCCGATGAAGTTATCGGTGCAAGCTGGTGTGCAACAGACGGCCACGCAAATCCGCTAACGACCACGCTTGGCTTTTACAAAAAAGCCCGTGAACTCGGTGTTCAGTTTTATACCGATTGTTCTGTTACGATGCTGCACACCGTCAGCGGAAAAATACGGCAGGTTATTACCCCTGAAGCAGTATTTGAATCTGATAATGTTGTTGTTGCGGCAGGTTTTGAAAGTAAAACTCTTCTTGACGGAGTCGGCATCAATATACCGATGAGTAAAGTCAAACTGGAGTGTCTTGTTACGGAAGCCGAACCGCAGATGTTCGAACAGATGCTCGGAACGGCTGATGCCGATTTTTACGGTCACCAGACGAAACACGGTTCTTTCGTTTTCGGCGGACACACAGGATACGAACGGTATGCAATAGACTATGCAAATCCCTGTTCAAGCAGCAGTTTTGCGTCATGTGCAAGCCGCGGCATTATGAAATATTTTCCCATTTTGAAGGACGCAAAGATTGTCCGTGCATGGGCCGGATTCATGGACGAATGCGCAGATCAGGTCGCCACGGTAAGTAAAATTGACGAGATTCCCGGTTTATATGTCGAGTGCAGTTTTACCGGGCACGGTTTCGGAATCGGCCCCGCAGCGGGATACAATACCGCAGAACTCATCGCAACGGGGAAAACTCCGGCCGACATACAACCGCTCCGGTACGACAGATTTAAGACTGCAATCTGATTTCTATTCCTGACCGTACAGCCTTATACACACCTCCTCTTACAGGCTGTGCGTTCATTTCATTCTGTTGACATATTTTCTTTTTTGTGACAAAATATTTTCAACACGAAGGCGTGAAAAGGCTATGTACTTTTCACGCCTTTTTTATTTCTTCAATATGGAGGTACAATTATGGAAAGTTTTCAAAACGATATTCATCTTCACACAATTCAGCCGTATCTTGTTCTGAAAACAGACAGTTTCCGTCAGCATCTTATGACGACATACGGTATCTCTCATTTTTACAGCTGTCATATTGCAACGGAAAAATCAGTATTTCTTTCTCTCGTTCCGGACGGCTGCAGCAATATTATTTTTGCATATAATAAAAACGGACTGACTGCAGAAGTATTCGGTTCAACTGTTGATCAAAAACAAATTTCAATCGAGAACGGAACCGACTATTTCGGCGTCAGATTCCTGCCGGGAGAAAACTCCTGTTTCACAAATCTGCCCGTAAAGGAACTTATTAATAATAAAATCTCTCTGGCTGATTTTCCGGAAATGGGACAACTTTATTACCGCATGTCAGATCAGCAGACGTTTGAAGGCCGCATGCTCACATTTCTGAGGGAATACACGGTGTTATTTGAACACAATAAAAAGAAACAGCATGAATTATTCCGGCAGATATGCCGTGTCATAAACAGTAAGGACGGGATGGTTTCAATTTCGGAGCTTGAAAAACTAGCCGGTTATTCAGCCAGATATGTAAACTATGTTTTCGAAGCGGAAGCCGGAATAAGTGCAAAACAATTCTGCCGTATTCTGAAACTTCAGAGCGTTATTAACCTTATTAATTCCGGAAACGTAAGCAGCATGTCCAAAATAGCAGCCGACTATCATTTTTACGATCAGTCACACTTTATCCACGATTTTGAACAGTTCACGGGAAAATCTCCGAGAGAATATCTGGATGCGGTTGTACAAAAACAATACAGAAAATGTGTCATTGATGTATAAACCATTCAGACAGGTTATCAGTTATTCTGCTGCAGTCTGAGTTTTTGTTCCAAGAGCTCTGATTCGTTCCATAAGCGTCGGATGAGAATACCTGAAGGCACTGTATACTGCAGCCGGTTGAATTTCACTTTTATTCTCTTTATTCAGCTTAATAAGCGCAGACGAAAGCGCTTTTCCTGAGCCGCACAGTTCTGCAGCAAACGAGTCTGCCTGATATTCATCCCGACGTGAAAAATAATTTTCAACAAATTCTGCGAGAAATCCGTAATGTCCGAATACTTCCGCAAGCAGCAGGATTCCTATGAATTTCATATGGGGAAACGCGGCGGGATCGACAGAAAAACCAAATCCCGTATACAAAGACTGAACACCGACAAATCTGCTTATAAGAAATAACACCACGTACACAAGAGGAATCATTATACAGAAACGTTTTATAATATGATGCTTTTTATAATGACCAAGTTCATGACCGAGCACTGCACCAAGTTCATCAACAGAAAGCTGATTCACAAGCGTATCGTACAGAACGACCCTTTTGGTCCTTCCGAAACCGGTAAAATATGCGTTCGAATGCCTGCTGCGTTTTGAAGCATCCATTATAAATACACCACTCGATTTAAAACCTGTACGTTCAAGAAATTCCGTGATACGGTTTTTTAATTCACCATCCTCAAGAAGTGTAAATTTATTGAACAATGGCGCAATAAAACGCGGATAAATAAATGATACCAGCAGAGAAAATGCGACATATACCGTACCGAGCATCCACCACCATCCGGCGGCATGTTCAAAAAGCAGCGTCATAACTGAAAGGAGGAAAGCTGCAATAATTATACTTATAATAAGT
>Ga0172378_10002262_pt1 | contig 17969 bp, 31 predicted proteins | sample GrowelOW332metaG_FD_119755 | JGI IMG/M metagenome (GOLD analysis project Ga0172378, IMG submission 119755) | Groundwater microbial communities from an aquifer near a municipal landfill in Southern Ontario, Canada - Pumphouse #3_1 metaG | ecosystem: Environmental > Aquatic > Deep subsurface >... | reverse complement strand
TCTTCTTGTCGTTCCAGCGGTACAGCCCGAGTTCCGACAGCAGGCGCTCGCACTTGTGGCTTATCAGCAGGTCTCCCTGCTCCATCGCCGTCATGACGTTGCTGATTCCCTCTATGACGGCGTTGTCCGCACCCCTGAAGTCCCAGTCGCCGTGGCGGTGCATGCACTCCATGAACGACGACGAGGACGGGTCTATCACGACAAGCTCGACGTACTTCCTCGCCATGAACCTGCGCAGCGCCTCGTAGTGCTCCTCGTCCGTCCTGCGGTACCCCTCCGCCTTCGAGTCGAAGCAGTACTCGTCCACTGCGTACGCCTTGCCGCCTTTTACGACCCAGTCGATTGCCACGAATGGGTTAGTGATGCCGTAGTCGATTGAGACGTAGTGCGGGGACTTGCGCAGCTCGTCCTCCGGCAGCTCGGCGCACATCGTTGACTCGCGGAAGTTCTGGTAGACGAGACCCTCGGCGAGAACCCAAAGGCCACGGATGAACCGGTCGTAGAACACGCCGGAGTACATGCGCTCGTACCTAGCTATCGTCTCGTCGCTCAGCGTCGGGTTGTCCCTCATCGTGAACTTGAGCACGAGTATCCGCTTCTCCTCGGCCTTGTCGATGAAGTCCCTCTTGACGAAGTGCGTTGGGTACGACGGGTTGCAGTTCCACCAGAACTTCGAGCCGTCCACCGAGCATCGGGCCATCGCCTGGTCTACGAACGAGCGCGGCATCAGCGCCACCTCGTCCAGCAGGCACCCGGCTGCGGTCATGCCCTGGATGACGTCCTGCGACTGCTCCGAGCTTGCGCCGAACAGCCAGTACGTGTTCGTGCCCACCCTCACGTAGCCGTCACCACGGTGGTAGTCGTAGCTCATGCCCATCGAGCGCAGTATGCCGAGCATCGGAAGCACGACGTTCCTCGTGAGCGAGCCTATCGTCCTTCCCGCCACGATGAAGCTCCGGTGGGAGAACATTTTCTGCGACCACAGCACGAACCCGACAATCATCGAGTGCGTCTTGCCCGAGCGCACCGAACCCTGCGCAATCACGCCGTCATACGGACAAGCGCCCGACCACCACGTGGCAAGGCGCTTCTGCTTGTCGCTGAACTCTATCATTCCGTCTTCCCGAGTCCGAGTGCGTCAATCCACTCCTTGATGCTCGCGTCCTGCTCCTCGCTGATTGCGACGTCCTGCCTGTCGCGCCACAGCTGCGGCTGACGGTTCTTCAGCCAGAAGATGCAGGCGGTCACGTCCGGAGCAAGCTCCCTCTCGGTCTCCTCCACCCTCTTCACCTGCGGCTGGCCGTCCACAATCTCGATGACCTTCTTGGTCTCCCGAGACTTGCCGCCCATCGCCCGCTGGTACAGCGTGCGCTCGACGTCCATGTCCGCTATGTCGCGGCTCTCGTTTAGGGCGTTCGAAAACGCCTCGTCCTCCTTGGCCCACTTGTACAGCGTTGACTTCGCGACGCCGAACTCCCTCGCTATCTCCTCGGCAGTGGCACCCCTCAGCGCCAGACCCCTCGCCCACGGGATGTGGTACTTCGGGTCGTACTTAGTCGGCCTTCCCGTCTTCGCCATACGTATCACCCATCATGTTCTCGAAAATCTCCAACGGGCTGCTTATCTCCCCGGACTTCATCTTGCGGTCTATGAGCGCCTTCACGCCCCTTGCCGTCGTCTCCGGTATCGCGGCCCTTCCGAACAGCTTCATGATTGGAGTATACGCCCTGCCGTCGTCCTCCCCGAACTCCTTCAGGGCGGCCCTCACCATGAGCCACACTGCCGCACCGGCGTTCTTCACGTCCCCGTACTTCTTCGCGGCTCTCAGGACTGACGCCACGAACGCCTTGTCTTCTTGGGATAGCGTCCCTACAAACAAGGCGCCCGGATTCTGTCCGAACGCCATACTTCGACCTCCTATGAGAAATGGTCCGGGGGCTTCGGAATCGAACCAAAGAACCTCACGGCCCCAAGCCGTGCGCTGAACCCTTCAGCTTCCCCCGGATGCGGCATCCATTCTAGCTAAAACATCGACATCTGTAAACGCTCCTGCACGACCTCGGCAGGTTCCCACTCGACCACCGATATGCCGCTCTCGGTCATCCACTCCGAGACCACATGGCGGTGGCACTCCTCCGGGTTCCTCTCGTAGCACATGAGCGCTATCGACTTCGAGCCGTCGCACAGTCTGGCAAGCTCCTCTGCCACGCGCCGTGCGTCCAGCCTCTCGACCATCTCGCGGTAGCTCTTCCAGAACTCGTCCAGCGGCATCCTCATCATCGGCCACGTCGGCGCGAGCGTGTCGTACGCCTTCCCGCGAAACCATTTCGGCTTCCCACGGCATATTGCAACAGGCTCCACGCCCTCCTTTGCGAGCCTCTTCGCGTTGCCCCAGTACGACGTGTAAATCCTCATTCTTCCTGCCTTCACGTTTGTGATTGATTCCATGTCTTCATCTTAGCACAATGGCTGGTACATGCACTTGTTTTTCGTGCATCTACCAGCCGTTTTGCCGTCAGGCTTGCTTCTGCGTGAGCACGTCAACCTTTGCGGAAAGCCTCTCGTACTCCTGGGCTTTTATGTAGTCCAAATCGAGCAACGCTATCGCCCCTCCCACTTGTTGCACACGCTGTTTCCCCACGTCTCCTGACCCTTGAGGTCGCACACGAGGCTCCCGTCCTGATAGCTCGACCTGCACCACGCGCAGGACTCGCACTGTGGCTTGCTCTTAAGGCACGCTGGGCAGACCCACCTCGGCTGTCCGTCCGCGTCCCGCTCCCACGTCCAGCCGTCTGGCGCTACCCTCTCGGTCGGCAGCACGCCCTGCGAGCGAAAGGGCTCCTCGTCTCCGCACATGTCGGCGACCACGACCCTCACCTGGTCGGTGGCGCCGCACCTGTGGCACCTAATAGGATACCTTGCAATCTCTACTTCCATGGACCCCTCCTGTCATACTCGCGCCCGTCTAGCCACCTGCTGGCCGCGTGCGACATTTGCTCTCTGTCATCCTGGCCCCTGTCGTTCCAGCCAAGCCAGTAGCAGGCCAGCCCAGCGCCGAGGGTCGAGAGCACCAATGCTAGCGCGACATACCACGCGATGTCAGTCATCCTTGAGCCTTCTTCCAGACACTACCTCGATTACCGTCCCGTGCCCCACGAGCGCCAGGCGGAAGCCCATCGCCCTCGCCACGAGCGCGAGCGTATCAGCCTTCGGGCCGCAAGGTAGATTGGTTCCCCTCCTTCTCGTCGCTTCTGCTTCACGCAGCGTTGCGCTGATGTTCTGACTACAGCGGCCAATCCTCTGCGACGCCTTGCTGAGCGACACTCCAGAGACCTTTGACATTTCTCGCACGGCATCCTCGGGAAGCATCGCTTGGACTTTCTTACTCGTGCTCATCGTGCGTCACCACCCTCGCACCACATTCTTCGCAGTAGGCAGGCGGCATGTCCTCACGTGGCCGCATGACGCCGTGACCGCACGTGAGCCTGAAGACGTTGAACTCGCCATACTCGATAGGCTCTACGGAGTCAACCTCGCACGTCGGGTCTATCAGGTCGGCAAGGCGGACGAGGATGGCCATCTCCGTCGTTGGCCGTGGTGCCCCGTTGGTGAGGATGGAGTTAAGCACCTCGCCCAATGTGAGGTCATGCACGCCCTCGCCAGAAATCACCCTCATTGTCGCCGCCACCTCGCGGCGCTCGTAGCTAGTCATCGTCGCTCACCACCCTTGCCCCGCAGCATGAGCAGAAGTTTGGGACGAACATCTGCCTTCCACCAACCTCCGCCCCGAGGGACGCCCCGCACCTGCTGCACACCAGCTCGTCATCCATGGACGTACCTTGATGCACGGCGTGACACGTCGGGTCTATGAGGTCGGCTATGACGGTGAACATGCTGTCCCCGTCCGGCAGGCAGCTCTCAAGGTCTTTCATGTAGTTGTAAGCCTGCATGCCCACATCCTGCGCCTCGAACATCCCCGGGGCGTTGCGCTCGCGGTACTTATTCCTCAGCCTCTTGGCTATCTCCTGCCTACTTGACTCCCGTGCTCCCATACCCTCCGTCGCCCCTTTCGGTCTCCGAAAGCTCCTCCACCTGCTCTACCTTGCACGGGCAGTACGGCATCACGACCATCTGCGCAATCCTGTCCCCGGCCTCAACCTCGAACGGCTCGTCGGTGTCGTTCGTCAGCGTCGCCTTGATTTCTCCACGGTACCCGGAGTCGATTACGCCCACGCAGTTTCGCAGCGCTATGCCGCTCTTGCATGCAAGCCCGGAGCGCGGGAACACCAGACCGACGCACCCTGACGGAACCTCACACGCAATCCCGGTGCCTACCGTCACGTGGCCGTGCGCTGGAATGCGCAACGAATCCGTTGCCCTTAAATCAAGCCCAGCGTCCCCATCGTGTGCGTATGCGGGAACCTCTCCGCTCAGAACCTTCACCTTCAGCTTTCGCCCTAGCATTTAATCAGCCACCCCTTCTTTGTAATCAACCACAAAATCAAAAACAGCCTGCATCGCCTTGTCGCACAAGACAAAGTCGTCTTTTTGCTGACTCATGAGTTCTCCTCCACCGGCTCGTGTCCCAGCTCTCGCTTGATTGCGCCAATCATCGTGTCGGATAGCATCTTCTGCACATCATCTCCGCGCAGATACTCGCACAGCGCCTTTCTTATTCCATCCTCTCCCCAATCGAACCATCTTCTTGCCGTCTCCACGCTGTCGGAACGCACCGATTCACCGCCGTGACTTGTGGCCTTGAACGCATCTACTGCCTTGCGCAGGTCATCTACCATCGCGTCTATGCGCTTGCACTCTTCTTGGTCTTCGTAATCGCAGTAGTCGCTGCTCATTTCGACACGCAGGCTTTCTACACGGTTGCCTATGTCAATCAGAGACTTAATCTCATCATCGAATGCGCTTGGCACGTGCGCTAAGACATCGGTCGCATAGTCGCGGATGTACTGCATCTCAACGCCGATAACGCGCTCTGCCATTTCAGTTGAGTCGCCGTACCTCCATGCAACCGCGTGGACGCAATCCGCTGCATCTTCAATCGTGTTGTTGGCTTTAATCTCCAAATCGGTTTTCATTCTTTTTCCTCCTCGTCGAACCTGCTGCTCTTTACCTCTATGTCGAGCCTAGGATTTCGCTCCTTCAGCCAGACGCCTATGAAGTGCGTGAGCGTGTTGCTCACCCCGTATGTGTGCTCTTTCCCGTCGGTGTCGGTGAACGGTACCGCGTTGAGCTTGATTCCGCTCTCGTACCGCAGCTTCTCGACCAGGTACTTCGCGGAGACGCGCTTGCCCTTCCAGTCGATGGCGCGTGCCTGATTCTCGATGTACCTCATAGCCTCGCGGTTCATCGACCTCCACACGTTCCACAGCTCCCTCACCGCATCCGGTTCCAGCGGGTACCTGTAGCGTCGCTCCTCGTACATGACGTGCCCGACTGTCTGCGTGTAGTCCTCTGTGTCAATCATGATTCACCGCCGAACGTCTCAGATGGCACGTCGCGTTCGTCTTTCCGTTTCCCTTAACATGTCCGTAGAACGTTGCCATTACTCCTCACATCCCAAGAAGTAATCCACGAACTTCTTCTCGGCGTATCCAGTGACGCTTTTTAGAACCATGTCCTCGTCGCTCCCGTTGTACCAGTCTGAGTCGGCTATCAGCGTTCCCATGTCGGAAGCCTCAAGCGGCATATCGTCCGACTCTCCGTACTCCCATCCATCCTTCTCGGGGTCGATGCACTGAACCGCTATCCCGATAAAGTCAGCCGCCGCCATCTCTGGTGCCGTCATCCCGTCGAACTCGGACTTGTAGTAGTGGGCGCCCCAAACCTGCCTTCCGTCATCGTCTAATGCGTAGACGTTGATTCCACCAGCGTTGTCCGCGTATGCCATTGCCTTCATTTCGTCCTTCCTTTCGTCTGTCTTTCCTTATCTGATGTAATCATCATAACACATGTGTTCATCGTTGTGAATGGTTTACGCAAGAAAATGGGCAGGTTTTTCACTCCTGCCCACTCGTCACAGCATCGACTCGTACGTCTCCGCCTTGCGTATGTCCTCGGTCGGGTCATCGGTCTTCTTACCGGCCCTGAGACGGTACTTCAGGACGTTGCCCTTGACGAAACCACGGAACTCCTCCTCAGTCAGGACGGCCCTTATCACGCTCATGGTCTCCATACCGGCGACCCTGTAGTACTCTGGCCTAACCTCTTCCATCGAGACGCCTCCACCCTTCCATTTCCAGCGCCTTCGAGTACTTCGTAGGCTCGTCCAGCAGGATGTACTCCCAGTGCCCGGCCTCGATTGTCGGCATGCCGTAGCTGCCGCACGGCTGCCTGCTCTCGACCCACCTGAAATGGAGCATGTTCTGGTGGGCAAGCCCGTGGCACCCAGACGTGTTGCCGGAGCCGCACAGCGTTATCGTCGGCTTCTTGAGTTCAACGCCGTTGCGGTACATCTTTCCAGCGCTCCTGCGCACCACGTGATGCTGGTTCAGCGGCCACGACCTCCCGCAGACCGCGCACCTGTCCATGATGACGGACGGCTTTCCCATCATCGGCTGGAGCTCAAGCGCGAGAGTCGTAACCCTAGCCACGGCGCATCACGTACACTGTGGTGCCCTCTCGCTTGACCTGGACCTTGCCTCCGTACTCCCTGACCGCCTTGCTCAGACCGCCCTGCACGCGCTTCGCCTCGTTGACCGTCTCGCACTCCTTCGAGATGCAGGCGTCGTCCGACTCCACGAACGACTCCACAAGCAGCTCGTACCGCTCACGCTGCGTGACCGGTGCCTCCGACGCCTTGAACCCCATGTCATACTCGTCAACCATGCTGAGACCTCCTGCAATCCATTTTGCTGGCCGTTTTCGGCCTTCCGTGTGTGTTTGTTCCTCTTGCGTCGCGTCTGTCCTTAAATCGCCTTAGAACGGGAACGGCAGAGTGCCGCGCTCCCATCCTCCGACGACTCCGAACGACGCGACTGTCATCGCTATCGCAATCAGGCCGAACGCCGTCTCGTGCTCCTCGGAGAACCGGTCGATTGACCACGACACCCTCCCGAGCCAGCACAGCAGCGCGTCTACAGCAGCTCCTGCGGCTTCTTCCGCAACGCATCGCACATCCGCTTGAACAAGTCGGTGCGAGGCTCCCTGCGCCCGTTGACGATGTTGCTCATCTGCCCGTACGAGCACCCGACCTTCCGAGCCAGCTCGTTCTGCGACATGTCGCGCTCTGCCAGCGCGTCCTTCAGTGCTTGCGTGTTCATTCATTCTCCTTCGTCCTTCCTGCCTTGGTGTTTGTGGATGTGAACATCTTATAACATCCGCTCACGTTTGTAAATATCATTCCAAGCCAAGGTCTCTCCTCATCGCCTCGTATCGCTCAGCCGTCGCACGCTTCCTCCCGGTGTTGAACTCGACCGGCAGGCACACCTCAAGGATGCGGTTGTACGTCCTCCTCGCGGTTATGTCTGGCGTCTTGTAAAGCTCCGTGCGCGTGAGGTTGGTGCTCACGACCATCGGCCTCCTCTGCTGGTACCTTCCATCGACGATTGCGTACACGAACTCCTGTGCGTAGCTCGTGCTCCTCTCGGCACCCAGGTCGTCCAGTATGAGCAGGTCGCATGAGAGCAGGCTCCTGAGCTGCTGCTCGTCGTCGAGGTTGCGTGCGATTATGAGCTGCGGGACTGAGCGCATCACGACACGCTTGCCGTCCTCTATGAGCCTGTTCGCGATGCAGCAGCTCGCGAAGGTCTTTCCTCCGTCAGGTTCCCCGAACATGAGCAGGCCGTAGTCTGCCCCGGCTGCGCACCTCTCGGCGTATCTGCGGCACACCTCCATCTGAGCCTTCCCGTACCTGCCGTCGTCTGCCTCGAACGTGCATTCTCGCATCTCCCTGGACGAGAACGCCGTCCTCAGCAGCCTCTCGGTGCGAGCCTTGCGCTCGCGCTCCTCCGACTCCCTCTCCTCGCGCTCCCTCGCCTCCTCCTGGCACCTGCACATGCATGGCATTAGCCTCCCATCCACCATGACCGCCCTCGGCGTGTGGCAGTCGGGGCACATCGGGATTCCGTCCTCTACCGGGAGACCGTCCCACAGACGGCTCGGAATGCTCAAACCGAAGTCCATGCTCTCTCTCCCTAGAACGGGCAGTCGGCCATGTCGGCGACCGGCGACTCTTGCAGATAACCCTCGAACTTCGATGCTCGGAACAGCGTCTCCGGCCTCAGGTACGGACGCATCCTCGGGTCTTTCGACCACTGCGCGACCTTGCAGTCGATGACGGCGATGCAGTCACGCACCGAGTACCCTTCCCTCAACCTCGCCGCAATCGGCTTGCGCGTCGAGTCCTTACGCGGGTTGAACCGCTTCCCTGTCACCTCGTTGAGGTGTGCCGTCACCTCGTCCACGGACTCCTGTATCCCGTCTTGGGGGGCTTTAGGGGGTTCTCTGGTAGTCATCTGGTAGTCATCTGGTATAGGTTCGCCCTGTGGGTCATTTTGATTTGCCCCTGTGGGCAAATGAATGTTCTCGTTTCGGCACAGGCTAATGCCCTTCTCGGTGAGCGTGTACCACTTCGTCCTGTCGTACGCCAGCTCGTTGTAAGTGCCTGTAATCACAAGCCCGCAGTCTTCCAGCTTCTTGAGCGCCGAACGAATCTGCTTCTCAGTCAAGTACGGGAACTGCTCCGAGAAAGCCTTCACGCTGTTGTACGTCCAGAACCTGCCGTCGTGCTCGTTCTGCCCGTTCGTCGCGTTCTTCTCGACCCAGAACTCGATGTTCTTGAACAGCACCGCCGAGTTGACTCCCACCAGCTCCGCGACCTCAGAGTCGAATGCGTTAATCATTTCTCCTCCTAAAAGAAAGACCCCGCACGGTGGAGGTAACGGCTCCAACCCTGCGGGGTTTCTCTTGCTATCAGTCTACCAGATGCCGTTACCATCCGATAGGCTCATCCTATCATTTTCTTCCGACGAGTTCGCGGTAGTGTGCGCAGAACTCGCAGGCCGCGCAGTAGTCGCGGCACTTCTGGTCATCGCCAGGACGGTGCTCCACATAGAACTTCTCTCCCTCCTTGTCCGCTCGCTCCTGCGCCTCCTGCTCCGAGTCGTACAGCTTTACGGCGGACTTGCGACCCTCCTTCATGACGGCCCACTTGTCTGCCTTGTGCCAGCGCTCCTCCTCGGTGCACATCGGCAGCTCGTCGTCTGGCAACTGCTCACAACGCCTTATCTCCTCGAACTTCTCCTTGAGCGCCTTGCCGCACTCCTCAAGCTCCTCGTCCGTGAAGTCCCAGCCGATGCGGAACACCGGGTGCTGCGGGTACGTATGGTCTGCCTTCGCCTTCGTCTTCGAGTGGTCTTTCAGCATCGCGACGATTTCCCCGCGACGGGCGTTCTCGAACCCGATTTGACGCAGCATCCATACGTAGCACATGGTCTGCTTCTTCCAGTCATCGAACTCTCCGAACACGACCTTCCACGCTGTGGCGGTCTTGTAGTCGGTGACCGTTCCCGTCGAGTCGTCGTACAGGTCGAAGATTCCAGACAGCTCGTACCCGTCACCCATGTCCACGCTGAGCCAGTTCTCCTTCAGCTGACTCTCCGTCTCCTGCGACTTCTCAAGGATTCCATGCACCGCGCTGCCGAAGATCGCCCACACCATGTCCGACACGTCCTGCTCTATCTCGCCGTCATGTCGGCGTTGCAGTATCGCCTCTCTCGTACCCTTCAGCACGGCGGTCACGCTGTAGCGCTTCGGCGTGTACTCGTGGTCGCTCGTCGCAGCGTCCACGAACGGCTGCGGCAGACCCATCTCGTTGGTAAGCTTCATTCGTCTACCTCCACAATCTCCACTGTCATGTACTCTGCTACCCTCGTCCTCGGGTTCTTTCTGACCACCAAGCAGACGACCTGCGTGTCATCGTGCCACGCGACCCCGTTCAGTGCATCTAGGACGCTCTTCGCAACGTTGTCTGCGTCCGGCTTGTGCGTGTCAGGCTCGCTCTGGACTCGCTTCGGCGTGCTCTTCGGAAGCTCTCTGTACGTCTGAATCGTGACCATTAGCGGCCCGTCGTGCGTCTCGCCGCACTGCCTGCGGTACTCGTCGGCTATGAGCCTCTCGTACCTCTTGCCATCTGGCGGCTGGTACGTCTGGGCGTGCCCCGCCACGACCCTGAACTTCGGGCGGGGCTTGCCGTGAACCTTACCGACGACGATGAACCTACTCCTCATCGTCCTGCTCTGACTTCATGAGGCGGTCGATGGCCTTCTTCTTCTCCGACTCGTACACCGAGCGAAGCTCTGCCTCGCACAGGAGCGCGAACTGATCGTAGCTCATGAAGCTCGGCACCTTCTCTACCTTGCGCTTGGACCAATCATCGAAATCCTCGGCGACGATTACCCCGTTCTTGCGCTCTACCCGCACGTCCTTCCAATAGCCGAGCGATTCTTCCACGAGCTTCTCGCGTCCGACTTGGAGGATTCGTGCGTTGATGCCCTCGAACGGGTCGCTCTCGGTGCTCGTCGCGACCGACTTGACCATGCCTGCCCTCAGCTTCTCGTTCTCGGCCTCAAGCCGCTCGATGCGGTCGTAAGCCTCAAGCACGCCCATCACCATGTCGTTGCGTTCCATCCTGTCCTGCCTTTCCGCCCTGTCGGGCTTCTCGTTTTCGGGGATTCCGTTTCCCCTTGACCTAATCATAGCACAAGCGTTCATCGTTGTGAATAGTGATTACGAGAAAAAGGCGGGTCGCAAGCCCGCCTTACGCGCTAATCGACAGTCGCAAGAACCTCGCCGGTCTCGCGGTCTACGAGGCTCGTTCCGCGAATCTTGCCGATTGCGTCGTCGAGCGGAAGCTCCATCTGCCCACCATACCGTGCCGCCCCCATTTCCAGTATCAATTTCGTTATTGAAGCCTTTTCCACTTGAACCCAGCGCACTTTTTCCCGTTTAGAGAAGCGACACATAAAGTATTGGGCGCTCTTCCTACGCTGTCTGCGGCCTCTTTTATGCTGTCGAATATTTCGATAATTGAGCCGTCATCTGATATTTTCGCTATGCGAACACTTCTTGGAAATGCCTTTAGCCCCTCGCATTCCCTACGCTCCCCATCGAGTTTTCTATGGCATGGAGTACATGCCCAGATGACATCGAGCGGCTTCGTGTAGTCATCATGATGCGCTTCTATCCTTCTAATGCTTCCAGAGATGCCGCAGATACTGCACTTGTCTGGGCGCTTTAACACACCTGCCGCAATTGCCGCGTCCGTTAGCTTGTGTACGTTGTATTTCGTTGGGTTCTTCTCGAACGTTGAAAGTCTTGTCTTGAACACGTTCTCGGGATTGGCGGAGCGGTATACGGAGATGCTTTTCTTGAACTTTTCTTTATTCGCCGCATACCGCTTATGGTTGTAAGCAGAAAAGCAACTTCTGCAAACGTCTTGCCTTGAAACGCCCTTCTTTCTCCAATTGAATTCTGATTCTGGCAAGTCCTTGCCGCATTTTCTGCAAATCATATAACCCCCGTTCACTAAAAAGGACTATATGATTTTATACTCCTTTTTAATCAAAAAGGCAAATCCTCGTCGTACACGCCTGCGTCTTCCTGCTGTCCGCCGTACGTCTTCTGCCCGCTTCTCTGTCCTGCGCTCTGGAAGTGGATGTTGTCCACGACCACCTCGACCTTGCTGCGCTTCTGACCGTCCTTCTCCCATCGGTTCTGGTGCAGACGCCCGGTGACCGCGACATACGTTCCCTTCGACAGGTAGTCGCTCACCGACTCTGCTCGCTTGCCGAACAGCGTCATGTCGATGTAGTTCGGGTAGTCAGACCACTCCCCGTTGCCGTCCTTGCGACTCTCGTTGACGGCAACGGACATGCTCAGAACCGCCGTCCCGCTCTTCGTGTAGCGAAGCTCCGGGTCTCTCGTGAGTCTCCCCCCGAGCGTCACGCTGTTCAATCCGCTCATCTTCTCTCCTTAGCTCTTCGCAATCCATCCTGCCAGTATCTCGGAGGCGCGTACGGTCTGCGCCTCGTTGTACTCAAGCGTACCCTCGGTCACCCCGAGCTGCTGCATGCCCTTCGTCTTGTTGAGCGCGGCAATCACCTCGTCTATCTGACGGCCCTTCATCTCCGCGAACTTCGTCAGGTTCACTAGGAAGTCATCTCCGAATGACTGTGTGGGCTTCTGTGGTGCCGTTTTGCGGGCCGTTTGAGGCTTCTTTGGTGTAGTTGTTCCTCCTCCGCGAGTCCGCGCCTTAGAGCCGCTTTCAGAGCCTCGGTTGTCCATGCCGTCAACCTCCTCTCCGGAGTCGATGGCGAACAGGCCGCACATCGCGTACTTGCGTGCGTACGAGCTTGCAAGGCCGGAAATCTGCGCCTCGTCCATGCCCTTCTTCTCGTCCTCCTCGCGTGCGTACGCCGTCGATGAAATCTCGCCATCGCACCCGTTCGCCCAGAACGTCGCGGTCGCCTTCGTGTAGAACCTCTCGCCTATGAGCACCACCTCGTCGCTGAGGAAGTACCCGCAGTCGTACTTGTCGCACAGCGGCTTCAGCGCCGCGTTGATGCTCTCAAGGTTTCGGAACGCGTACTTTCCGAAGCTGTTGTACTGGTCTTTCGGGACGTGAAGCTCGTTCTGCACGTGTGACAGAACAGCTCGCAGCCCCCTTTCCTTCTCATCCATTGACGACCCAGCCTCTCCTGTCATTACTCTCTCCTCATGTTGTGCGAAACCTCTAATGAAGCCAGAGAATATGCCTCGGCCTTACCACGTAGATACATCTCCGTGCCTGTGTCTCCGTCCTTCTCGGCGCGGTAGGCTTCGTTCTCGAACTCGTCTGAGCACTTTGCGAAGTAGTCAGCCATTTCGTCTACCGTCCTGTACCTGCCGTTCTCCATGTCTCCCTGCCTTTCCTGCCCTTGGAGAGCCTTTCCCTCCTATGAATCCATCATAGCACAAGCGTTCATCGTTGTGAATAGTGATTACATAAAAATGGGGCCGCGCCAGCAGCCCCATCCACGCCATCTAGGATGCGGACGCCTTGAGCTGCGACGCCCCGATGAGCACGCCTACGCACAGCGCGAGAATCGAGCACGTCTGGCTCACCTGCTCGCCGTACCCAAGCCCCCACACGTTCGCGACGAGCGGGTATGCCGTCGCGACGAGCGGGAGCAGGACGAGCGCCACCCACTTCAGCACGCTGTAGACCCCTGACGGTAGCCAGTACTTCGGGTACTGCGATACCTCCCGCACGTCATCATGCTCCGTGACTGTCTTCTCGTCTTCCATCTCCACCACTCCTTACGGTACGGGCGAAAGCCCAATCTTTGCCAACACCAGAGCCATTATCGCAGCCACTATGATTGCAATCAACTGCGACGTCACAGTCTCCCATCTCCTGCCCGGTCGCTGCTCGCTCGCCTCAAGCTTGGCGTCAATCTTGCCGACCGTCTGGTCTATTCTCGATAGCGTGACGCCCATCGTGGCCTCGCTAATCTTCAGCTCGTCAATCTCCTTGCCGTGTTCCGTTATCCTCCGCTCGTGACTCTCGACCCTCTCCTTTATCGCGTACAGGTCGCCGTCCCCCGTCATGCCCGCCACCTCCCCCTTGCCGTCTCGAACGCGTCGATGGCAAGAGAGGCAGGGGCAATCGCGACGCACAGGGCAACGCAAAGCGCTACCGCGACCGACAACCTCGCCCACTCACGGACTCCTCCGCCCACCAGCATCGCCTACTTTCTCGCCGCGCTGACCGGGAGTACCTTCTTGAGAGCCTCCCACTGCGCCGATGTGACCACCTTGGTCTTGATGCCGATGGCCGCGAGTGCCTGCGACTGCTCGCTGGTGGTGAGCGTCACGATCCCGTCCCCGCTCACGAGCGCCTGGAAGCCCAAAGCCTTGCCACCCTCACGTGGCTCCACGATGACCATGCCCATGTCCTCCTCTTCTGCGGCCTTCGGTGCCGCCTTGCTAGTAGCCTTTGCCGCCTTGGGCTTAGTGCCGTAATTGGGCCTTACGCACGTGCGCACTACTCCGTATCGGCGCGTCCTGCGTGCCACCCAGCCACCATTTCCTTGCGACCCCGCGCCCCCGCGCGAGGTGTTGCCCTCGATGGTGACGAGATACGAGCCGGGATTGCTCTCCACGATTCCCACGTGGTCGCACACGCCATCCCCTCCCCAGTCGAAGAGCACCAAATCGCCTGGGCGTGCCTGCCGTGCGCCGACCGTGGCCCCAGCGCGACGCGCCGCAGCCTCGATGGACGGGCAGTAGCTGCCTGGCAGACCCGCGCACGGGACTCCAGCAGACGCCATGACCCACGAGACAAACATTGCGCAGTACGGTACGCCGGACTCCGCGAAGTAGCCAGACCACGTGAGTCGCGCGTACCACCTGCCGTACTTCGTCCCCGGCTCCGGGTCGCTGTAGCGCCAGTAGCCTATCTCGCCGCGTGCGATGCGCAGCGCGTCATCGACAGTCCCCATCGGCCTGGCTCACCTCCACCACGTCAGGCTCGTCGTGCGAGTCCTGAGCCTCAATCTGCTCCCTCGTCGGCTCCATCGTCTCTCCCTTCCTCGTATCGGTCGCGCTCTACGTGCAGGCACATCGGGCACTGCCACTCCTGCCAGACCACCCTCGCGCCCCTCGTGCAGTCCGTCCTCGTGTGGACCTCGACCATAGCCGCGCCGCACATGCAGCACGTGCGGGAGCGCGGGAGGCCGCGGTGCGTAACATTAATGTCTTCCAAGCGCTACTCCGTCCCGCTGTTGCCGTCCATGATGTGCTTGTCCGACTCGTTGAGACGGTCGAAGATGTGCAGGTCTGCAAGCTCTGGGTTGAGCTTCACGAGGTTTTCCGCGACGCTCACGAACTCGTTGACGCACAGCAGGACGATGGTCGCCGTGATGATTGGTGCGCTGTAGCCGAGGTTTATGCCGCCGAGCAGCATCCCGTCCGCCACGTCCGCGAGGACTACGACGCCCATCTCCGACGCCTTGTGCCACAGTCCCGTGCGCATGGCGGATGACTGCACGCGACCGTCCTTGTACGCAGCGGCGAAGCCAAAGAGTATGTCAAGCAGGATGAGGATGCACAGGGCCACGAATGCGGTTTGCGCCTGTGGGTTGTCACGGACTGGCTGAATAAATACATCAATGAAGTACGGTGGTACTGTGTGCATTCGAATCTCCTAACTCGTTTAGAACTTTATGAACAGCCACTGGACGCGGACGTTTCCCGTGACCGATGGCGTGATGTAGCCATGCACGCCGCCGCTTGAGGTCGGGGACAGCGTTATGTGGTGGTCGTAGCCACCCTGCCCTGGGCTTGCGAGCAGCACCCACGAGGCGTGCTCGTCTGGCATGACCAGCTCGCCGAAGCGCGACTTGCAGTCATTCCCGCTGAAGAGGTCGAAGTCGGAGCCAAGCGAATTGACTACGGACGTGCCAGCGAAGCGCTTCTTGATGACCGTGCCACCGTTGAGCTGCATCCCGCCCTCATCGGACGAGATGGCCACGCCCTTCCGCCCGTAGACTCTAGCGAAGCCGTCATCACCGACGCTTACCTCGGAATTTTCAGACTCCTGGTTAGACTGGGATATCATCGAGGCTCCTGCGGTACTGGCTGACACTGTTCCCAGCCCGACGTTTCCTGTGGAGCTGTATGTGTCAAGCGAACCTGCAGACAACGCCATGTACGTTTCGCCGTGAATCTCGCAATCGGTGAAGCCCCTGCCGTCCTGGTACGCCGTCATGCTCACGTCTCCGCCGAGAAGCGAGACCTTTCCGCTTGCGAGCGATGCCGTGGTATTTCCGTCCGCGTCCAGCACGTCAAAGCTGCTGGTACCCTGCCGAGTCCGTCCACCTGTGAAGGTCTTGCCGTCCGTTGAGTAGCCAACGGTCACACCGTCAGACCCGCGATGAATCAATGTCGCTAGATTGTTTGCGGTGGTGTTCGCTGTGTTCGCCGTTGACTGTGCGTTCGCCGCTGCCGTCTTTGCGGCATCCGCCGTTGACTGTGCGGTGGCTGCGTTGGTCTTGGCTGTGTTTGCCGTGCTTTGAGCTGTTGCTGCGTTTGTCTTGGCTGTGTTCGCGGTCGATTGCGCCGCTGCTGCTGCGCTCGCCGCATCCGTTCCTGCTTTTTTGGCGTCCTTGACGGCATCCGTGCTGGCGAGGTCTGCGGTCTTCGTGTACTGGCCGAAGGTCTCGTTGATTCCGCTGGCCGTCTGCTCGATTTTGGAGTAGATGCCGCTCGTCTTGGTCGTGCCATCGGGTGCGGTGTACGTGGCCTCGCCCTTGACCATTGACTCTATCGAGCTGGATAGCTGCGTAATCTTTGACGTGTGCTCGCTTGACGTTGATTCGAGCGTCCCCACGCGCCCGCTGAGCTTCGCGCGCTCGCTTACCTCGGAGGTAATCGCGTCCTCCCAGATTTTGAGGTCGGCGTTGGTGGCGTACACGGCCTTCACGTGGTCCTGCGTCGCGTACGGCGTGTGCGCCGACGACGCCAGCGTCACCGGGGAGCCGTAGGAGAAGACCGGGTTCGCCAACTGGATGTCGCCCGTGGACGCAGAGTTGTCGAAGCCCACGCCGCAGATGGTCATGCCAGATGGCACCACGCACGTGCCCTCGAAGCGCTGCCAGGAGTCCGTGGGCTGCCACGACGGGAAGCCTACCCAGTTCTTGTTGCCTGCCGCGTCCTCGTACTCAACGAACGGCTTCAGCACGCCAGCGTCGGCGCCCGTTAGCGACGCGCCCATGTGGATGGTCTGGTTCTCTGTAAGTCTGGCCACGCCGGTGACATTGCTATTGAGTTCTGCCATCCCTGCCTTGCCCGCTAGGTACGTGCCATCCGCACGGATTTGCATCGATGCCGTCGAGTCTGACCAGAGGTTAGCGCTCATGAGAGCACCACCACCGGCCAGCGTCTCGCCATCAGCGGGTGACCACGCGGCAGGAGTGTCGCCCTCGGCCAGCATGTATGCGCACACGCTCAGTCCGTATCTGCCGGTGGCCTCGACTCGCGGCAGCGCGAGCTTCGACGCCTCTACGGTGAAGGTGTGGCTTATGATGTGCCACTCGCCGTCAGTCACGTCATAGAACAGCTTCCACGATGTGTCGAACTCGCTGTCCACGAGGTATTTGTCGCCGCCGACATTGGAGAGGTAGTCGGCCACGTAGTGACTCTGCCCTGGCTCGACCCTCACGCACGCCGAGAAGGTGTACGTCCGCCCCGCTACGAGCATTACGGACTTGTGCAAGCCTATGTAGGCGGCTTTAAATGACATGACCGCGAAGCCGTCGTGGGTCCCGTCAGCGCTACATGCATCAGCGTTACCCCAGCTGCCAGACCATTCCCTGGTACCGCTCAGAAGGTTCTCCCTAGCCTCGCTCATCTACGGCCACACCTCCCCGTCCGCTGGTGCCAAGGCACGATTGTCTGCGCCATCGCTAGCCCTCCAATCTGCACTGAACCGCCATGCCAGCCGCGCACGTGTACGTGTAGCCCGTGGCCTTGCACGAGTCCCCGACGTACCACTTGACCAATCCCATCATTGCGACCTCCCGCTCCGTGAGCAGCTCCCCGCCGCGCCATACGGTCGCGGTGAGCCTTGACGTGTCCCCAGCCGCGTCTGCGGGCGTGCTGGACACCTGAACGCGCAGGGTGCGCGAGTAGGCGTCATCAGCCGTATCCTTTGCGGTCTCGGCGGTCGATTTCGCTGTCTGAGCGGTAGCATTTGCCGTCTGAGCGGTCGAATTCGCGGCGTTGGCGGTGGAGCTTGCGGAGTTTGCCGTCTTTACCGCGCTATCGGCGCTGCTTGACGCTGCATTTGCAGTCTTTACCGCGTTGCTTGCGCTGGTAGATGCACCATTCGCGGTGCTAACAGCCGTGCTGGCATTGGTCTTTGCCGTGGCTGCGTCGCTCGCCGCAGTCTTTGCCGTGCTCACAGCCGTGCT
>Ga0172378_10002261_pt1 | contig 17972 bp, 19 predicted proteins | sample GrowelOW332metaG_FD_119755 | JGI IMG/M metagenome (GOLD analysis project Ga0172378, IMG submission 119755) | Groundwater microbial communities from an aquifer near a municipal landfill in Southern Ontario, Canada - Pumphouse #3_1 metaG | ecosystem: Environmental > Aquatic > Deep subsurface >... | reverse complement strand
TTGTTACCTATTCCAAAAAAGGTGATATCGCTGCTAGAAGAGAAGCTAACAAATATGTCCGTCGTTTCTATTGCGATGATGCAAAAAAACAAACCGCTTTACAAAAGCTTTTTGATGATATTGCCCCTCGCTACAAGGATCGTCAAGGTGGATACACACGCGTTCTCAAGATGGAAAACCGTCGCGGAGATAACGCTCCTATGTGCTTAGTTACTTTTGTTAAATAAGTAATTGATATTTAAAATCGTTTAAAAACCCACCTAATCGGTGGGTTTTTTCTTCTCTTTCTCTCCTTTTGCGGAATTTGTCTCATTGCAATATCTCTCGCACTCCTGTAGGCTTAGAAAAAGACAAACAACTTAAAAGGAGTAAAACAATAAGAAAAAGAAATTAGTGCCGTTAGTGCTGATTGTTTCATTTGCAGGTTTGGCTAGTTGTGAATTAGATTTGGGGAATTTGAATAATTTAGTCTAGGAGTTTTTATCAGCGAATAGTATATCCCTAGACATAGATTTGACCGTATTAGAAGATTATATATACGGAGATTTCACTGAAGTTACGGAAGGAAAAGAAACTGTAATTTCCGATTTTGCTAAGAAGAGTTCTCTTCTTGAGGACAAGCATTCGATGCTGACAGGAACAACTATTTCTGCTAGCGAGTACAACGAACAAGAAGTAGAAGAGGAGACAAGCGGTGAAATTGAAACTTCCACCAATGTCGATGTATCGACCGAAATCGTATCTGATTCGGAAGAGACTACAACTTATACTGAAAACAGTGAATCGAGATATTACCTTTTCAAACAATCGATGATTGATGGAAGATATTTTAGCGATACTGGAATCGTCGATCAAAACGGATGCTTTGAATTCGTTTTCACGCGTTACGATGCAAACCAAAATACAGATGAAACTAACAGTGCATTTGTCGAAGATGAAGATGCCTATATCAATTATCATCATATAGAAGGCACTCTCAAAGTTGACGGTGATACTGAAGAGGTAGATGCTTATCACGCCTTTGCTACTAATCCTGGGTTCGCAACATACGATTCGGAAGGATTCTCACAAAAGAACGAAGTTCATTACTTTGGAGAATTAACGGAAGAAGAAGCTAAAGCTCAAGCTGAGATTAGTCGGGTATACACTACCGATAACGGCCATACAAAAATAGTTGTTGACGCAAGCGAAGGGGATGTCATCGACTATGAAGCGAGAACGTACAACCCTGAAGGGTATCTAATTGGAATCGAAACTGATGATGGTGCCAATCACGTTTCAAAGTTGGTGTATTACGATGAATTTTAACCTGAAGAATTCGAAACGGAACCATTTATGGAAAACTTTGGCGATGCAGAGGCAGATGTAAAAATGAATCTTTACATCGATGCATTTGAAAAAGAATATATGTCGTTTTAATAACTTTCGTTTGAAATCATTTCAAAGAGTTATAAAATTGCAAAAAAAAAATGGTGCCGCCTGGTCGAATCGAACGGCCATCGGAGGTTTACGATACCTCTGTTCTACCATTAAACTAAGGCGGCGACTTAAATACTATACTAAATAAATATGGATTTGTAAATATGATAGGCTCGGAATATTCCGAGCCTATTTTATTGTTGTAAGATTATTTGTCCGATTGTTTTTCCAATAGGGTTTTAATATCCTTAAGAACTGAAATTTCGGTGTCTTTTGCAGCGGCCTTAGCTTTTTCTGCCGCTTCTTTTTCCAGCTTTTGCTTAGCCACTTTTTCTTTTGCGAGATCGATTATTTCCTTTAAGGATTTTCCGTTTTCTTTCATGGCTTTCTGTTCATCGACTGTAAAAGCGTTACTAATTTCTTTCAACTCTTGTCGCTTCATATTTAGCATCATAACTGAACGAATTATTACGAATAGCACAAAAGCAATAATGATGAAGTTTATCAACTCATTGATAAATGTCCCCCAGTTGATGACATTGACTATATCGGCGTTGTACACTATTCCGTAATATGAAACGGTATTAACCCCTTCCGGAACTGCGCCGACGATTGCAGCCTCACTTTCGTTGAGTACGGTGACTAGACCATCTAGTCCACCAGGAATCGCTAGAGTGACGACGGGCATGAGTATATTTTTAACAAGAACATTGATTATACCTTTGAAAGCACCACCAATAATGACACCAACTGCCATTGCGAGTATATTACCTTTTGTAATAAAATCTCTAAAATCCGCTAGGAATTTTTTCATTTTTTTCATAATTTTCTCCTCCGTGTTTATTTTATGAATTTTTTAATGTAGGATTCGGATTTTTCTATGTAAGCTTTTTCGTCGTAGATGAAACTCATTCCGTGACAAGCACCTGGAACGACTAGTTTATCCTTGTAGATGGATCTGTCAGTAAGCGAGTCATAGTTCATCTGCAAAAACTTTGTAGGGACGAATGTATCATCCCCTCCGTGGATGAATAAGAACGGTACTTTTGTCTTTTTTAAAGCTTCTCTAGGAGAACCCTTTGTAAAAGAGATGCCGTAGAAAAGTTTCGCGACGATACTGCTGGCATAATACATAAATTTGGTAGGAACTTTCATCTTTTCAAGAGTTTCAAGTATCTGTTCTTTTATAGAAGGATAACCGCAATCTTCAATTATGCATTTAATGTTTTCAGGCAAAGTGGTCATTCCCGAAACCATCATAACCGTAGCGGCTCCCATCGAGTGCCCCAAGAGCAATATTTTTGCGGAAGGATCTTTTCCAACGATAAATTTACACCAGGCCACGACGTCAAACTTCTCCTTGTAGCCCATAGTCATGTATTTTCCTTCGGACTGTCCTTGAGCTCTTTGATCGATAAATAGAGCGTTGAATCCCAAGTCTTCGTAGTAGTGCTTGCAGGGAATCGACAATTCTTTCCAATACCCATTGTATCCGTGGCACGCTACGACGTATTTGTGAGACTTTTGAGGATTCATATATAAATGACCATACAATTTCAATTTATCCTTAGAAGTTATGTATACGCCCTCGTGCGGAGCTTTAGCTAACCACTCTTGCTCGTATCTTTGAGAGTGGGTTTTATCTGGTGATACTGCTGGTTTGTGTTCTTTATCTCTTTCTCTGTCGGGAGTCAAGGTTGTTTTCAACATGATTACACCTGTTATTAGGTAAATTATTGAGAATGATAAGATTAAGCCGGCTAAAATAATAAGTAATATTTGATACAGTTGCATTAGTTTTTTCTCCTTTGTTTAAGCGTAGTTCTAATTTTTCGCAATTCGGTTTTTTCCGCAGGACTAATTCTAAATGAATCGGTGCACTTAGATATGGCGGTTGACAATATCTTATAACTAAGATTCGACGCCATAAAGTAGTCGTACATCAGTTTTGGATTGTTGATGTACATCTCAGCCATCAACCACCCCTGAGCCATTATGAGAGTGTGCTCCTGGGTATTTTTAAAAAGTTTTATAATTTGATAACAGTTTTGTTTGGGTCTCAAATCAGCCTTGATAAATCCGACGTATCCGAGCCGTCTTACATACGGGTTATCTGATTTTAAATATCTCTCAACCATTTTGTAGAAGAAATCGAAGTCTATGGGCTTTTTAAAGTGAGTGATTATATTGTCGGTATCGTCCCAACTATCGAAAGTATCAAGATAAGGATCAATATCTTCCAGATGCTTTCGGAAGTTCTTTTTATCTCTTGTAAGTATAGCGTGAAAAAAACAAAATCCACATCTTGGTTTTTCCCAATTATCAGTTCTGATAAGTCCTCTCTAGTTTTCAACAATTGCAATCCGTAGGATTTAAGATCTCCGTTGTAAACCCGACCGTTCGAACGGCGTTTAGGCTCGATTGCCTCAAGGATATCTTCGTTAGTCATTAATCCGTTTCCTCTTTGTTGATTCTAACTATTGTTACACCAGAGAGATAAATAAATACAACCGCTGTAACTATCCAAAATGCCGTGTAGGATAACGCTATGGCAAAACCTGTTATAAACAAGAAAGAGAAAGAAAACAGCATAGCTTGTATAGAACTGAATTTATCTCTTTTAAATATATTAACAGTTTGCCAAACGAAAGAGGCGATTGTAAAGATCATAGGAACGACTAAGGCGAGAGCAAAGATGTTTCTTTCAAGAGCTAAAAAGAAGTTGAAATATCCGTCCAAAATGATTTCACTTGTTCCGCCTTCTGTTGTGCCAGAACTGTAGGAAGGAAAAATTGGAAGCAGCAAGCACAATACTAACAAACCGAAACATGAGATGAGACTTATTTTATATAACTTTTTAATATTCATGTATACATTTTATCATATTTGTTGAGCAAATAAGCCCACAAAAAGAAAAAAGCCAAAGAATTAATTCGGCTTTTCCTACTTGTTAGATTATCAATTAGACACATTAACATGTTTTGTCAACGCGGTTCTTAAGTTGTTGTGAGCGGCGCAAAAAGGAAAGAGTAAATCGCGACATTCGACCATCTAATTATTGTCGACCCACTTTTCATTGAGAACAGTTTCAACGAATATCTTTGCAATCTTAGGATCGAATTGCGTACCCGAACATCTAATAATTTCAGATACTGCGTAATCGTGTGACATTTTTTTGCGATAAGGCCTATTAGCCGTCATCGCTTCGTTTGCGTCGACAACCGTGATGATTCTGGCGAAAATGGGTATGTTCTTGCCTTTAAGGTGTCCTGGATAACCTGTTCCATCCAACTTTTCGTGATGGTGGAGCGCGTAGATAGCAAGGTCGGAGTATTCGTCGGCGGCACGCAAAATTTGATAACCCACTTCCGCGTGAGATTTGATAACCTGGAATTCCTCCTCGGTCAATTTTCCAGGCTTCATTAAAATTTCGTCCGGAATAGAAATTTTACCGATATCGTGGAAAAGGCCAGCCTGTTCAAGTTCTTTTATTTCGTCGCCCCGAAGATTCATCTTTTCACCGATTTGTCTGCACAAGTTGCTAACTTGAACGGAGTGTTTTTTTTCAAGATCATATTTCTTGGTGAGCGTTTCAAGAATTGCGTTAATCGCATTGCTTCTAGTACCAGAACCAACCAGAGTCTTGTGCTTGTACATGTGATTTTCAGCTAATCTTTGCAATTCATCGATATCTTCATTTGAACTTTTCTTCAGTTCGTAACCGATAGCGATTGACAATTTGATATTGTTAACATTCTTCGACGTTATTGATGAGTAGATTCTTTCCTTGTAACTTTCAAGTTTTTTGAGCCTTGTATTTGGAACGAGTATAGAGAATTCATCTCCACCGACTCTGGCAACTACATTACCTTCACCGAATATATCTTTAAATATATTAGCCATCGTACGCAGCGCTTCATCTCCAACTGTGTGTCCAAAAGTGTCGTTGATAATTTTCAAACCGTTAACATCCATGACAATAATGCCTAAAGGATAGTATGAAGATTGATCTAGATACTTGAATTTTTCGTAGTACCGACGCCTGTTGGAAAGGCCGGTTAAGTAATCGTGATAACTGCTGAACTCAAGTTCGGCTTGTTTGTTCTTTTCGTCTGTGATGTCGCGAACGACACCGATAATTTTAATTGGGATATTGTTGGAATCGACAAATAGCGCGGCTCTTGAATTGATGTATTTAACTTTTCCTTTTTGCGTGTGTATTTTGTATACGATGTTGTAAGGAGCGTTGTGATTTATCAAATTGTTCAGCGCTTCAACGACCATTTCTCTATCGGATGCATCGACCAAACTTTCGATCTCAGCTCTCGACATATGCGCACCTTTTTCAGTTATTTCAAAAAGTTTTTTCGCTTCGTCAGACAGGAATAAAGTGTCGTTGTTAGGGCCTAACTGCCACGATCCGATCTTAGCGATCGACTTAGCTAATTTAAGGCTTTCTTCACTTTCCTTTAATCTCAACTGAGACTTGTGCTTTTCTGTAATGTCGTTTAAGTTGCAGTATGTTTGAACGAAAGTGTGATCGGCATCATAGCTAATCATACCGTCGAAAGCCACATATACTGTCGAACCATTTTTGCGAATCATTTCAAATTCGGTGTGCACTTCCCCATTCTTTTTAAAATTGTTAAATCTCTTTCTAAAAATAGGTCTGCGAGAAGGAGTCAAAAAATCTCCGAAAGATCTTCCGATAACTTCAGATTTGTTGTAGCCGAGAAGATTAGTCCAAGTTTGGTTTATTTCTCTAATATTACCATTCACATCTAGCGATTGGTATCCCAAAGGAGCCTTTTCAAAAAGGGTTTGGAATCTCAAATTACTTTCCTCTAAAGCTATTTCATTGGCTTTGTATGAGGTGATATCGTCTCCTGAGGACAAGACTTCGGCAACTTCATTAATTTCGTTGTACAAAACAGCGCTGTGCCACTTTATGATTTTTCTCTTTCCTTTTGGGGAGATTTTTTCGTTTTCGTAATCTGTCATTATTTTAGATTCAGCAGCGATGGCTTGCGCAAAAACTTCTTTAACCTTTTCTATATTGGTTTTAGGTAAAAAATTATCAAACCAAATTTTACCCAAAAGTTCTTCTTTATCGGCTTCTAGAATCTCACAACCTTTTTTATTGATTGAACTAATGTTTCCGTTCAAGTCTAAAACCATGAGCATCACACCAGCAACGTTCAAATATTTTTCGGCTTTGTTTGTCCGTGTGTATTTTCATTCGTCGATTCATCAATTTTCTTGTTCATACAAGGCCCTCCAATAAACTTTGTAATACTTAAAATATCTAGTTTTTAATCAGGAATTAACATTTATATTTATTATAGTTATTGTATAATAACAAAAAAATAAGATAATTTATACCATTGTGCTAAAACTTACTAACTACACATAAAATATGAAGCATAAATTGCAATTAAGTAATCGATTGGAATTCATTTGTTCCTTGAAGTTTACAACCCAGTATACCTTCAACGAATTTACGCGTGATATCTTACTAGCAAAAATGTTGAAATGCCAAGTATGATGAATTCGGCTATTAAAAATGACAACCACGCACCTGTGATTCCCCAAAAGTATGAGAATAGAAAGAGGAGGGGAATGATAATTATTCCTGCGTGCAGTATAGAAATAACGAAACCTAATTTGGCTTGGTTAATTGCGGCGAAGTACTGCCCGATAATCGTGTTCATACTATTGAATAAATATGCTGAGAAGTATATGTAAAAACCTACAGTGGTTAGTTTGAGCAGTTCATCGCTTCCATCGCTGTTAAAAATATTTATGATCGGTTCGGAAAAGATTGTCGTGATCGTGTAGAAAAGCACAAAGGTGAAAAATGTTACTAATATGCCAAGCTTTAATACCGATCTGATATGCTTTTTGTTGTTCCTACCATAAGCTGTGGAAAGCAACGGCTGCATACCGGTAGCGATTCCTGTGAATATAGCGTTGATGACGATTGAAATATTGGTTATTATACCAAATGCCGCTACTCCCATATCGCCGTTTAGATACATGATTCTTGAATTGAATATCAGCATGACAAGACCGAAACCAAACTCGTTGATAAAGACCGTTAGACCCAAGTGGCTGACGTCCAACAACGACTTAAAACTCAATCTCAATTTAACGAACTTCAATTTGTTCTTTTTAGATAAAATAAAAGGCGCGTATATGAAAATACTGATAGCGGGAGATAGGATTGTAGCGTACGCCGCACCTTCCATGCCCATATCGAGCACCACCAAGAATATGTAGTCCATTATTACGTTCATCAAACTTCCAATTATCATTGCTGTCATAGCTCTTTTTGGAGAGCCGTTATTTCTGACGAATGAAAGAAGTATTTCGCTTATGATAAAAAGAGGAGCGAAAGACATGAAAATTCTAAAATAAGAAGATGCGTATATTTCAACAGTCCCTGTCGCGCCCAAGAGCGTTGTTATTTGTGCACTCAGAGCTAGTCCAACCACTACGAAGATTAAACTGATGAGAAAGCCCAAAATCAAAGTATTCGTAAATACCTTTTGCGCCTCTTTGATTTGGTTGTTGGCTCTGAGTATTGAGTAGCGTATTCCACCACCGGTGCCAAGCATCATTCCCAAACCGTATATGAAATTATAAAAAGGAAGAGTGAGATTAAGGGCAACTATTCCTAATGTTCCGATGACTGAAGATATAAAATACGTATCTGCTAATATGTAGCAGGAAATCGCAATCATTCCGAGTACATTTAGACTGACATATCGGGTGAACTTCTTGCCTATAGTCGCTTCCATATTGTTAATCCTTTAAAAATTTTCTTTTGCTACTAATATTTTAATTCTTTAAACAATACTAAATCTAGCGAATTTAAAGAATATTTTTCAATAAAATAGTTGCAATTCACTCGCGTGTATAAACGGGTGTATATTGCAACACAAATTGTGATATTGGAGCAAGCAACGGGAATCGAACCCGCGCTATCAGCTTGGGAAGCTAAAGTTCTACCATTAAACTATGCCTGCGCGTTTTACAATGATGATTATATTATTTATTTGCTCATCTTGCAATCAAAGATGAAAAAATGTAATAGGAATGAAATACTGTTGCAAGAGAAAATGTCACAATGTTCGATTAATCGAGTGTTTTAACAAGAAAAACCGTGATAAAAACTTTACATATTTTGTAAAATGTTATTGTGAAAGCCCCCTATTGTTGTTATATTATTAGTATAGATATAAGTTAAAATCATAAAAAAGAGAGGAGTGCTAAGATGGATCCGAAAATGATCGCAGATATAGTGGCGTCCTCTGTACTAATAATTGGTATATTTGTTTTTATCGTCATGACAATAAGAAGAAAATGGCTAATTGGAATTTTTTGTTTTGAACTGTTTGCTATCCCCGTTTTGTACTTCAACGGATTGGAATTGGCTAGCATGATATTAATTGCTGTTTTCACTGCAACCACTTTCTTGGCGTACTTAGTCAATATTGGTGAGATAAGGACTTACTTGATCAATCCTGTTGTGAAGAAAAAAGGTCAGGCTCAAATTAGAGATTATCACAGTGTTGACAGAGACAAATTGAACAAGAATATCACGGCAGCTGTAAAGTGGCTTTCAGATACTAAAACCGGGGCTTTGATTACATTTGAACGCGGTGAATCCCTGGAAAAGTACATTAAAACAGGAACTATAATAAACGCACCTATCACGTCTGAATTATTGGAGACAATCTTTTATGAAGGAACGAGGTTGCACGATGGCGCAGTGGTGATTCGGGATGATACTATTGTCGCTGCTTCAGTATTTTATACTGCTACTACAAAGAATTTAGTTGGAAAGTACGGTGCTAGACATAGAGCGGCAATCGGAATTTCAGAAACCACAGATTCATTGACCATAATCGTTTCGGAAGAAACTGGCCGAATTTCCGTTGCTTTCTCAGGTATGCTCGAATCCATAAAATACGACGAATTTGACAAAGTGTTCAAGACATTTATGTTGGCTCCAACAGGGGCGATAAATAAACCTGCAAAAAAGGGAAAAGCAAAATAGATAGATTTGTTTCTATCTATTTTTTTATAGGAAGTGTCACATGGTAAAAAATAGCATTGTTGAATTCATTTTGAAGGTTGAGGAGATTTCAAAGGTCGGGTTGATGTATTCTACAGACCCGTACGCTAGAGACAATTATGAGCAACTGCAAAAATTAGCGAAGACATTTATTGCGAATCAAATGAACATAGACTTGAAATCGAGTAATTTTTTTGCTAGAGATATTTATCCTACACCGAACGTATCCGTTCGTACTGTCGTATTCAATAAAGAGCGAAATAAAGTTCTGCTTGTTCGAGAGAAATCTGACGGAGGGTTTTCTCTACCTGGAGGCTGGGCTGAATTGTGCTATTCTCCTTCCGAGTCAGCTTTAAAAGAAGTGTGGGAAGAAGCGGGAAGCAAATGCAAATTAGTAAAGCTTGTCGGCGTGTTCGATCGTTACAACAACGTCAAAACAACTGGAATACCGGAATATATGGTCGTTTATGAGGGAGAAATTCTCGCGGAAGTAAATGAACCTTGTTTTGAAATTATAGAAAAAGGATTCTATCCTGTAGACGATTTGCCTAGGTGGTCAGCAAAAAATAATCCTTCGCAAATGGAGAAAATAATTGCTGCTGCGATAAAAAAAGAGACTTTGTTTGATTAACTATATAAAATATAACCTGATTAATATATAATACTATTATAAATACATAGGAGGTTTTTATATGTCTACACCACATAATTCTGCTAATAAAGGCGATATTGCAAAGACGGTATTACTACCCGGCGATCCTTTGAGAGCAAAGTTTATCGCTGAAACATTTTTAACGGATGTTAAGCAATTTAATTCAGTTAGAAACATGTTTGGTTACACCGGCTATTACAAAGGTAAGAAAGTTTCTGTAATGGGAAGCGGTATGGGAATGGCTTCATTAGCTATTTATGTATCTGAACTTTATACACAGTACGATGTTGAACAAGTAATAAGAATCGGTTCCGCCGGATCGTATACAGCTGATATAAAAGTATTTGACGTTGTCATCGCTCAAGGCGCTTGCACCAACTCAAATTTTGCAGTCCAATACGATTTACCTGGTACATTCTCTGCAATAGGTGACTTCGGCTTATTGAAGAAGGCTTACGACAAGGCTAACGAGATGAAAGTGCCTGTTCACGTTGGTAATATTTATTCATCCGATATTTTCTACGATGCACAACCTGATTCTTGGAAGAAATGGGCGAATTTAGGTTGCATGTGCGTTGAAATGGAAACTTATGCTTTGTACTGTTTAGCAGCATACTACCACAAGAAAGCGTTAACGATTTTAACAATATCTGACAGTTTTATCTCACACAAAGTTACAACAGCAGAACAAAGACAATCTTCATTTACTCAAATGATGGAAATCGCTTTAGACTTAGCTTAATACTATAAAAAAGTAGGGGAAATAATTCTATATGCAGTGGTATCATTATTTAATATTAGTAATCGCAATATTGCTCGTTATTGGGGGTATAGTTATATACTTCATTCGCAAGCACAATGCTGTGAACAATTTTAAAAGGGCAACGTGGAAAAAATTGTACCGCCTGGCTCAGGCAAAAGATTTTTATTTGCTCAATAAAGTTTATGTTAATACTGAATTGGATACTTTGCATATGGATCACCTCCTCGTTGGTGATAAATACATATACGTAATTGCTAGCAGATACTACGAATCCGACATTCAAGGTGATTCATATGTCACTTCTAAATGGGAAGTGGTCTCAAAGGATAAGAAACTTATTAGAGAGATAACTAATCCCGTGATATACAATGAAAAGCGCACGATATGTCTGGCTAAGTTCCTCGGATGGAACAAGCAAAAGTCTCCGATGTTCATCTCGATGGTGGTCATCAATAACTCAGTTGAGTGCGACATCAAGAATGCAGCAATTTCTCCTTACTCTTTTATCGTTCACAAGAAAGATCTTGTGAAGCAGATTAAGAAGATTGAGAAGGATTCGAAGTTCTCACCTTTCGATGAAGAGTCTATTCAAAAAATTATTAATCGCATTCACAGGTTGTCGGCTGAAGAAAAAAAACAGGAAGACAATTTGATGAAACAAGAAGTAGACGCTAAAAGTAACGCTTAGCGAATGCGACAATAGGGGGAATAATATGAATTCTAAAATAAAAGATGGGTTAACAAAAAAGATTAAGCAAGTTATGAAGAATGCTGGGTATGTACCCTATTTGTATTCTTTGGGTGGAATGATTTCGATAGGTCTTCTTTTTTTAGGCTTTAATTTTTTAACTTTTGACGGTGAAATATGGGTTTACTTGTTAGTATTCTTGCTATTTTTTATTTTTTTTGCAGCTGGGTTACCACTGTTGTATGGAGTGAGTCTTCTAGTGTCGAACGGTACGCGGTTCCGCAAGGAAAAGAGTTTGAATATAAAAACTTGCTTCGATAAATATCACCACGGAAATCCCGGATTCTTTGGAATCGGTACAATAATTTTTAAGGGGATATTAGTCGATTTATTAGGAATGTTTGTCGCTGTGCTCTTAGTTGGATTAATCGCTAGAATTCCTTATCCGGATATGGTTACCATCGTTGTCAATCTATACTCGGGAGTTTATCCTGCTGGTACAACCCTTGCTGATGCTCTTGGAGATGAGTATCTTCAAATTTTCTTAGCGTTTTCAATCATAGCAGAATGTTTAGGACACATACCGATCATCGCTTTTGCCTCTAGCGAATTGCGCAAAAATGAATCGGTCTATTACTCAGCTAATGTGTTGGTAGCTGACAACTATGTCGACGTTGCTACTCGCCCTTTGATTCCCTTGTTTAGAGGAGCTATTTTACCGCTGGTTAAAAGCGAATACAAAAAGTATAATTTTGCAATCAATTACTTAGGATACATCGTTTTTTTCTTAATATATATAGGACTTTCAATTCTTGGAATATTCCTGATGAACGTAGTTCCATACTATTTGGTCAACACCATTGCTTTCGGTGTAGCTATCGTCTGTTATTTTCCTTTCTATTATAAACAAAGGGTATTTGACGCTTTGTTCTACATAGCTTATTCAGATAAAATTATGGATAGAGCTAGCGATAAAATTCGTCAGATTATTCACGCGGGTCGATCCCAAATCGAACCCACTATCCGAAAGGCTAAAGAGCAGCAAGAAGCGGAAGAAACGAGTTTTGACTCTAAGAATTTCAGTACCGATACCAAAGAAGCCAAAGATTTTGCAGCGAAAAAAGGCGAATACGATTCCTTCAATGACGAAGTTGATTTTACTCATCGCGACAAGAATGACGAGGATAAGAATTAATGGAGAACAAACAAATTCAGGGAAACAAAAAGATACACGTTGCCGGAAAAGATTTTATCACTGTACCAAACATATTGTGCTATATAAGAATACTTTTAGTTCCGCTGTTTATGTATCTGTATTTAGCTGGTGATTCAGGAGGAATTGGTGTGGATCGAAACTACACTATGATGTGGTTAGGAGTCTCGGTAATTGCTGTTGCCTCTATCACAGATTACGCCGATGGTCAAATTGCTCGAAGGTGTAATATGATAACCGATCTAGGTAAATTCTTGGATCCACTCGCAGATAAATTGATGCAACTAGCAATAGTTATTGTTGTTGGCATTATGTTTCAACGCGAAACGGGATTGCCGTATATTTGGATTTTACTCGCGCTGTTCGTTTTGAAAGAATTCACGCAGTTTGTCGCCATCATAGCACTGTTTAAACACGGAAAATATATGAATGGTGCCAAGTGGTTTGGCAAAGTTGCTACTTTTGGCTTTGATGTCGTTATGATATGTTTGCTTATGATGCCTTTATTTGACTTCACAAACATTAACGTTTGGATTATAATGGTTGTTTGCTCGGGTTCTTTATTGATATTTTCCTGGGTTATGTATATTATTGAAGTTGTAAAGATGTGGAATTCCCCCGGCGGAAATATTCCTTACTCTTTATACAAAGAAAAAGGAGATAAGAATGATTAGAATTTATATCTCACCTTCCTGTTCATCCTGCCGCAAGGTAAAGGAATGGTTTACCCAACAAAAAATACCTTTTGAAACAAAGAGCATTTTGTCAGGTCAACTAACGAAGAAGGACATAAAAGATATCATCAAGAAAACTCTTGATGGCACCGATGAAATTATTTCAAAGCGCTCGAAAATTATCAAAGAGAATAACATTGATATTAACTCTATGTCACTCAACGAATTAATCGATTTCATCTATGAGAATCCCTCGTGCTTAAAGCGCCCCATCATCGTCACTGATTCGCGTATCCAGGTTGGTTACAACTCGGAAGAAATACGATCGTTTATTCCTAAAGCGCGCAGAATATTCAGAGAAAACTGCACTCCCGAAAATTGTCCCAAGTACTATACTTGTAAGGATCGCATTGAAGGAGCGGATTGTTACGAAGATTAATTTTGTCATTAACTTGGAGAAATCCGAGTTTTTTTATGCAAAAAAAAGACCTGTTGCACAGAGGTAACAGGTCTCAAAATTATTCGGCGGCAGTTGCTTCGGATAAGGCGCGAGTTTGTTTACTTATCTTATTGATAGTGTACTCAATGTTGAGCGGAGTGAGAATTTCCGCTATGCGCTTTTCAGCTAGCGCCATAGCTGTTTTATCTACTTCGAGTTCATAGTCGACCTTGTTTCCATAAGTATTTACATCGAGGGATATGCGCTCGCGAACGTCATCTTTTTTCAAAGTGGTGCGTTTAGTAGACATCTTAGCGAGGACTACAAGAGCGGATAAATCCACATCCAACAATTCCAAGAAGGCTGATACTTCACCTACGGGGAATTTATTGAATTCAATCATATCAAGAGCTTCAGCGGAAGTTAATGTTTGATTTTTTTCGAGCAATCCTTCAGACATAGGAGTCTTAACTGTGAGGATGTATTCATCTTTCTTTTCACGAATTCTCAGCGCGATTTCGTTCTCTTTAAGCGTGCGGTCTTTCGAATCGATATAAAAATTAGTTTGGTTGATAATTTCAATTCCTTTATCGGTTCTAAAACTATCGTATACCTTTAAATATTGCTTTTTAGTTAACAGAACTTTTGCTTCTATTTCTACGTTGTTGTTCATTATAATTTTTCCTCCAACACAATTATTATGATACACTAATGTTGCCAGTAATTAAAGGGGGTTATCATGTTTAGGTTTGTTGCGCATTTTAATAAAAATGTTCGGGGACTGTCAGATGTCGTCTCCAAATTTCAAGAATTTTTAATCTCCAAGAACAACATTGAGGATAATGTCAATCCTGAAATAGTTTTTGTTTTCGGCGGAGATGGATATTTATTAGACGCTATCAAACAATATTCTGATACCGACGCTTCATACATGCTTATCAATGCGGGGAATCTAGGATTCTACAGTGAGATCAGCGTTGAAAACTTAGACGAATTTTACGCTGCATTTAACTACGATAAATTGATATATGAAACTCATCATTTCGTTCGAATCAAAGATGAGTATGGTCACAGTGCATTCGGTGCAAATGAAATAATGGTCGCTTCAGGTGTGACAACTCTGACAGCAAATTTGTACATTAATGGAGAAGATTTTATGCACGTTATAGGAAACGGAATATGCATTTCTACCGCTTTTGGTAGTTCGGGCTACAACCACTCTCTTGGCGGACCCTTGATGGTTGACGAAAACGGATTGGCGATGAGTTTACTCGCTCCGATTCACAATGCTAGAAGTCATCCTGAAATCCGCTCTTTACTTTTGAGAAACAAAGATAAAATAACGTTGGAAGTTACTTCCACTTATCCTTATGAGGTTGCTGCGGATATGAAAATTATTAACGAGTTTAAAGGAAATAGATTCACCATAGAAAAATGTGCAAAGAGATTCAGATTGGCGCACATCAAAAAAGTTGATGTGTATCAAAGAATCAAAAGAGCTTTTATCAATTAAATTCCCAGTTGTTTCAAATTGGATTTGATGATTTCAGTGGGGAAACCCATGACGTTATCGTAAGGTCCACTTTTTATCGTGTATTTAATTTCAGCATCTTGTACGCCGTATCCACCCGCTTTGTCAAAAGGGGAGCCGGTCAATATATATTTAGTTATGTTTTCGTCGGTTAAGTCGTGAAGGACTAGGGTTGTAGAAACGGAGTTGCTCAGTAAGTCCACACCATTTTTATAGAAGTGATAACCTGTTATTACTTTGTGTTCGCGCTCGTTGAGAGCTTTGAGCATTTTCCTAGCTTCTTCGACATTTGCTGGTTTTCCAAATACTTCTTCTTTGTAAATAACCACAGTATCGGCGGCGAGAACAAAATCCTTTGGATACAATTTGCTCACTGCGGCAGCTTTTGCGTTGGAAATATTTTCAGCGAGAGTGAGAACGGAATCTGACTTGACTGCGTGCTCGTCTATGTCGGCTGGAATAATTTTAAACTCTTTGTCGTAAATCGTTTTCAAAAGTTCTTTTCTACGAGGTGATCCGGAAGCTAGTATTAACATTGTAAATAACCCTTTCTGTTGAAGCGAAACAATATCATCCATTGGATTGATGATACGAAAGCTATTCCTAAAATTTTCAAGTTCAATCGTTTCAAGAATAGATGAAATATATTCAATAAAGCCAGTTTTGGTAAGACCGTTTTGAATATTGAAGTATTACAAAAATAAAACTACATGTATGAAATTCAGCAAACCTAAAGAGGTTTGCTGAAAGTTTTAATAGTATGAACTCTTTAAATATCTAAGATTAAAGGAATAACTAAAGGGTTGCGGTGGATGATGTGAGAGAAATATTCGCCTGTAGCGTTGATTATGACTTTTTCCAAGTCACTTTCGTAGTACTTGGTTTTTAATGTTACCTCTAATCCAGCGACAATCTTTTCCCTACACTTAAGAACTAAGTTTGAATTTTCTGTTGTGAGGTATGAGAAACCATTGGTTTTAATAATTGGAGTAGATGCAAGTTTGTGATTTTCTTTGTCTATGACAGCTGCGACGTAAATCATACCGTTTTCAGCCATGATTCTTCTGTTCTTAAGAACTGCAGTTGAAAGACCGATAGCGTCTTGTCCATCGAGATAAACTGCATCTGCTTGTACTCTAGGTCCGCGCGCAATCTTGTGATTGTTTAACACTAAAGTATCACCAATATCCATTATGAAGCATTTTTCCCTTGCTAGACCGCAGTCGACAGCGAGATCCGTGTGTATTTTCAACATGTGATACTCACCGTGAATAGGCATGAAATAATGAGGCTTGACCAATTTTTGCATCAATCTCAATTCTTGCTTACAAGGGTGACCAGAAGTGTGAATGTGGTTCAATACAGAGTTTGTGATAACGATTGCTCCGCAGCGGGTTAATTTATTAACAACCTTGTTGATTGAGGCTGTGTTGCCCGGAATGGGCGATGACGAGAAGACTACGGTGTCTCCAAGTTGGATTTTGATCTTTCTGTGTTGACCGCTAGCTATTCTAGAAAGAGCAGCTAAAGGTTCACCCTGACTGCCGGTACAAAGAATCAATATCTCTGAAGGGGGAGTGCGGCGAATCTCGTCGGGTGAGATGATTGCTGAATCGGGGATTTTAATATATCCGAATTCGCGGGCTGCGCGAATGTTCGATTCCATAGAGCGCCCAAAGATAGCTATTTTACGATTGTTGTCGCACGCGGCTTCAACAATTTGTTGAATGCGAGATATATTCGACGAGAAAGTGGAGATTATCAATCTTCCAGGTGCAGTTCTAAATATTTCGTTGATGGATGAAATGACTGTTCTCTCCGATTGAGTGTAACCTTCGTGCTCAGCGTTTGTTGAGTCGGATAAAAGAAGGTCGACGCCTTCATCTCCGAATCTAGCAATCTTAGTTAAATCGATATCGTGATCGACAGGTGTTAGATCTATCTTGAAATCTCCTGTGTGAACAATTGTCCCTTCAGGTGTCTTCACTTTAATTCCGTACGCATCGGGTATCGAGTGAGTAACGTGAAAGAATTCTACGTTAAAATCGTCCACATTTATTGAGGACTCTCCATCGTATACGACTAATTTTGTATTTGGCTTTACTTTCATTTCGCTCAGTTTATGCTGAATTAACGCCATGGCTAATTTAGGCGCATATATAACCGGAATGTGCATAGATTGTAAAAGGAAAGGAATACCACCAATGTGATCTTCGTGTCCGTGCGTTATGACCAAAGCTTTAACTTTGTTCTGATTTTCTTTTAAATGTGTGTAGTCCGGTATTATGTAATTCACGCCCGGCATGTCCGGTCCTGAAAATTTAACACCAGCATCAATAATGATTATTGTCTTCGAATTTTCGATGCAATAGGTGTTTTTACCTATCTCACCTAATCCGCCAAGGGCGTAAACCGAAACAGGCGAATGTTTGCTTTTGTTTTCCATATAAAACTCCTCAATGAAAAAATATATTTGTTTAGATACGTTTTATCTCTTAAAGTATTGTAACACA
>Ga0172378_10002260_pt1 | contig 17979 bp, 15 predicted proteins | sample GrowelOW332metaG_FD_119755 | JGI IMG/M metagenome (GOLD analysis project Ga0172378, IMG submission 119755) | Groundwater microbial communities from an aquifer near a municipal landfill in Southern Ontario, Canada - Pumphouse #3_1 metaG | ecosystem: Environmental > Aquatic > Deep subsurface >... | reverse complement strand
TTAGTATAACAGGACTTCAATTGAACAGAAATTTACATCTCCTAACACTCAATATTTGATTTTGATCAAGTTTTCCCCAAAAACTTGATTTAGTTGGAACACTTGTTCCTCTTTTCTCAGCTGATTCGTCAGCCAAATCATTTCTTAAAAACACCCCCCTTGATTTAGGTTACCAGCTAAATCAGGGGGGGTGTTTTTACTCTTCTTATTAATCATCGACCGAAACTAAAAAGGTTTTACCTGCATATGATCCTTTTTTCTCTTTATTTTCAATTTTTAAATAATCAATATGCATTGGCTCAAAATCATAATATTTTACGATCGTTGACATGATTTCATAAAGATCTGATAACTCATCTTCATTTGGTTTTTTAGCAAAAACTTCTGCTTTTTCAATTAATTTAACTTTTAATGCTTCTTTCATTTCTGAATCTTCTAAAATACGATATTCACAATTTCTTCCAGATTCTTTAATAATTTCTGGAATTTTGTCTCTAACGAGTTTGTTATATTCATGTTTCATAATATCACCTCACTTTTTTTATTATAACACTAAAATCTTAATTTTTCATTTAACCGCTTTCATTTTTCTATTAATTTCCAATTAAGAAAGGTATGTTAAACTATTATTAATTTCGCTGAAAGGAAATCACATGATCAAAGAATTTAATCAATCAATCGAAACACTAACACAATCTTTAGTTTCTATTTTTGAAGAAGACCCAGCGTATACGGCTATTGTAAGCACCACCTTGCCTTCTCGAGAGGCCATTTTGGACTTACTACGCGACATCCGCAAAGTATTGTATCCTAAACATTTTTCGGCTAGAGACTATAGTCAAAAAACCATTCATTATTACGTCGGCAGCAAAATGATGCAAATTGAACAAACATTAACCCAACAGGTTCAACTCGCACTTTTACGCAAATGTGAACATGTTGATTGCGCCGAAGTGTCTATAAAAATTTTAGAACAATCTCAAGATATTTCATATACATTTATGCAAAAATTACCAATGATTCGTGAAATGATGACAATGGATGTTCAGGCCGCTTATGATGGTGACCCTGCCGCTGCCGATCTCGACCAAATTATTTTATCTTATCCTGGCGTATTTGCAATGATGGTTTATCGTATTGCTCATGAATTACACCTATTAAAAGTGCCTTTAATTCCAAGAATGATGTCTGAATATGCCCATAGTCGGACCGGCATTGATATTAATCCTGGCGCAACCATTGGTCGCTATTTTTTCATGGATCATGGTACCGGTATTGTTATCGGCCAAACAACCGAAATTGGTGATTATGTCAAATTGTATCAAGGGGTAACTTTAGGAGCCCTATCCACGCGAGGAGGGCAAACCCTTCGTGGTAAAAAACGTCATCCAACCATTCGCGATAATGTTACCATCTATTCGAATGTTTCCATTTTAGGTGGGGATACAATTATTGGCCATGATTCTGTCATTGGTGGCTCTGCTTTTATCACACAGTCTATTCCACCTTATTCCAAGGTCAGCATTAAAAATCCTGAGTTACATGTTGAAGCTGGAAAACATTGTCCTGGTATTGAAGACCCTGAGGCTTAAAACCCATTAAAAAAAGACTGAAAATAATTTTCAGTCTTTTTTTAGTCAATCCATTTTCGAACTAAATCCATTTTTTTGACTGGTTTTTCTGTTTTAAATGTATAGATCATTTTAGGATGTGGCGTAGATTCAATGATCTGACCATCTGTATCGTATAATTGCTCAATTTTTTGTTTGAAAAAGCCTTCTGGTGACAAAAATTCGACCTCATCGCCACATTCGATTTTATTGCGTTGTTGAATAGTCGCCATTTGAGTCGCTTCATTATAATCCAAAACCAGGCCTGCAAAACTATAATGTCTTGTATAACTTGATGTCCCATAATTTTGACTATCTGCGTTCGTCATTCCTGTGTAAAAGCCTGTTGTATAATTACGATGACTCACTTTTTTTAATTCTTCAAAATATTTTGGATCAACAAGTGTTTCTTCTGGATGATCGTAATAATAATCAATCGCTTGACGATACACAGAAACAACTGTTGAAACATAAAAAAGGCTTTTCATTCGACCTTCTATTTTCATACTCGAAATTCCTGTATCCAGAAGCTCTGGAATATGATTAATCAGACATAAATCTTTAGAATTAAGAATAAAGGTTCCTTGTTCATCCTCTTCAATATGAAAGGTTTCATCTGGACGGGTTTCTTCTTTCAGATGATATTTCCAGCGACAAGGTTGTGCACAATCGCCTCGATTACCATCACGCCCTGTCATATAATGACTTAAAAGACATCTGCCTGAATAGGAAATACACATTGCCCCATGCACAAAAGTTTCAATTTCAAGATCTTCTGGGGTCTTTTCAACAATTTCTTTAATAGCTTTAATCCCTAGTTCTCTTGCTAAAACAATACGCCTAGCGCCTTGTCGGTACCAAAAATTAGCGGATGCATAATTTGTATTATTGGTTTGTGTACTCATTGACCGTTTTAATGTGGGTGCGGCTTCCCCTACTAAATCAAAAACGCCAGGATCTGCAATAAGTACGGCATCAACCCCCATTTGTTCTAAGGCCTTTGCATATTCTGAAAGACCTTCAAGATCTTCATTATGTGGAATGATATTTAAGGTCACATAAAGGCGTTTTCCACGTTCATGTGTATATTTAACAGCTTCTTCTAATTCTTCTTGTGTAAAATTATCCGCTTTTGCACGAAGGCCAAAATGTTTTCCTGCACAATAAACCGCATCTGCACCATAATGTATTGCATATTTAAGCTTTTCGAAATTTCCTGCTGGTGCTAAAAGTTCCGGCTTTTTTCTCATTTTATTCTCCTGTTTTATAGCTTATCGCTAATCCATCACCCATTGGTAAAACGCTTGTTTTTAGTTGAGGGTGTTTAGAAAGCGCTTCTAGATAGGCTCTCATTCGTTTAACAATGGTAATTTTTCTGCGAATAACAAGATCATCATTCGCAACCATGCCTTTATACAAAACATTATCCGAAACTAAATAACCGCCTATTTTTAAATGTTTCAATAAATCTTCTAATAGATGAAGGTAGTGTCCTTTTCCTCCATCCAAAAAGATTAAATCATAGGTTTGCGTGAGATTAGCGGCCACTTCTTGTGCATCACCGGCAATCACATTGATTTGTTTAGTATAGCCTAAATCAGCGTGATGACGTTTAGCCTCTAAGACACGTTCACCATCTCGTTCAACCGTCATAATCTTGCCAGTTTTACCCATCGCCTCTGCAAAAACACTAGAAGAATAGCCAATTGCTGTGCCAATTTCTAATATTTTTTCGATTTTATGGGATTGAATCATAATTTCCATATAATTCTGCACTTCTTCAGAAATAATTGGAATACGTCTTGCTTCTGCTTCTAAACGAAGGGCCTTTAAAGACCCTTTTTTTTGAGGTAATAAGGTTTTAATATACGTTTCAACATAATCTGTTGTAATGCAACTCATTTATTCTCCCAGATACTGCGCTACATTCGCTTGGTGACCTTCAAGTGTGTCGCTAAAGTGTAATTTTCCTGTACTAATATCTGCTACAAAATATAAATAATTGGTCGATGCAGGATTAACCGCTGCCTCCATTGAAGCTGTCGACGGTGAACAAATCGGACCCACTGGTAATCCTTTATATTTATAGGTATTGTAAAGTGAATCAAAATCGAGATCCGCTGTTGACAACTCTCTTTTATCGCCTAAAGCATAATTAACCGTAATATCACTCTGAAGTAACATATCCTTATCTAGTCGATTGTAAAATACACTTGCTGTCGTCGTTCGATCTTCCGGTAATTTTGATTCTAATTCAACAAGAGAAGCCATAATGATAATTTGATCAACACTTTTACCCTGATTGGTCACTTCATCTGCAAATTCTTCCGTATAGACTTCATCAAAGCGTTTAAGCATTTTATCAACAACTGTTTCTGCATCGGTATCTTCTTTAATTACGTAGGTATCTGCAAATAAGTAGCCCTCTAAGCCTCGATCTTTATCATCAGGAATCGTGCTTAAAATCGGATACTCGCTTTTCCACTTTGCTAAATTTTCAGAAGATGTTTCTTCTATAAAGGCATCTGCCGAACAAATATTTTCTTCTTCTAAAATCTCTGCAATTTCTGTGATGTTTTTTCCTTCTGGAATCACCACTTTATCGAGCTCGTAGTAAGCATCCCCTGAAACAAGCAGCTCTAAGATCTCTTCAACAGACATATTCGCACTGATTTGATAATTAGCTGCTTGAATTGCTGTTATATTTTGTGCACTGCGACTTGCATAGGATTTAAAAACAAGCGTGTTTTTAATCAACTCCTGATTATAAAGATTTTCGGCAATATCCGAAATGGTATCCCCTTGTTCAACCGTAAAAATCACAGCCTCTACATTTTCATCTGTGCTGACTGGGTTTAGACAATGTTGATAATAACTATACATTGCCAAAACAAGGGCTGCTACTAAAATAAGCCAAATGAAAATCGGAAAAATTTTATGTAAAAACGACTTTTTATGGTTATGCGAAAAGTTTTTCTTTTGTCTAGCCATGTTTGCCTTCTCCCTAGTTTGTTGGATTAAACATACTTAAATCAAGATCAACAGCTTCACTGATTGTTTTCATGACATCTTGTAACATCATGGTGAATGCCATTTGCGCTTGAAAATAAGCTGCAATATCCGGATATGCCAAGACTTCAGCTGTTTTAGCATTAAACGCTTGAATTTCTTCATCTGTTAATGTCTGACCCAACATTTGACGTGTTTGAATCGTCATCTGTGTCTTTGAAAAATCTTTCGCCAGAACTGCATGTTCAGGATTTGCATTTAATACTTCTTTTGAAGCCTTTACTTTGAGATACTCTTGGGATTCTTTCAGCGCTTGAGCTAGCATATTTGCTTGATCATAAACAGTCATATTCTCGTTTTTTCCTTTCGTTTCTATACTTCCATTAAGATAGGTAAAATCATCGGTTTACGTTTTGTTTTATTATATAAATAACGGTTCAACGCATCCCTTATATTTGTTTTGATATTAGACCAATCTGTAATATTTTTATTTTCACATAGTTGTAATGCTTTCTTGACTTGTTCTTTAGCATCATTAATGAGTTCTTCTGATTCTCTAACGTAAACAAAGCCACGTGAAATAACATCAGGTCCTGCAACAAATTTACCATTATGCATGGAAACAACCACGATAAACAAACCATCTTCAGAGAGTTTTCGGCGATCATTTAAAACAATATTTCCAATATCGCCAACACCTAAACCATCTACAAGAACAGGTTCAGCCTCAATTTTATCAACCACACGTGCGGATCGTCTGTCAAATTCAAAAATATTCCCATTTTTTAAAATAAAAATATTTTCTTTTTTTGTTCCAACATTTTCAGCTAAAACAGCATGGTGCATGAGCATCCGCGCTTCACCATGAACAGGTATAAAATAACGGGGTTTAACCAAAGTTTGCATTAATTTCAGTTCTTCTTGTCGCCCATGACCAGACACGTGAATGTCTGCAAATTTCTTATAAACCACTTCTGATCCCAAATTAATGAGTTTGTCAATAATACCGGCAACCATTTTTTCATTACCTGGTACAGGGGAAGCTGAAATAATAATTGTATCGTGTTTTGTAATATTCAAAAAACGATGATCCCCATTTGCCATACGGCCTAATGCTGCCATCGGTTCACCCTGAGAACCCGTTGTAATGATCACAATTTGACTATCTTTATAGTTTTTCATTTCTTTAATACTAATTCGGGTATTATCAGGAATTTTTAAATAGCCTAAATCTGTTGCCACATCAGCCATAGTTTCCATGCTTCTACCATTGATAATAACTTTTCTATTATATTCAACAGCCGCATCAACAATTTGCTGAACACGGTGGACATTTGACGCAAAAGTCGTGACAATGATTCTGTTTTTACATCCTCTGAAAAGGTTATAAAAAGTCGCTCCAACGGAACTTTCTGACGCCGTGAATCCCTTTTCTTCAACATTGGTACTATCTGCTAATAGTAGATCAATCCCTTTGGTGCCTAATTTAGCAATACGTTGCAAATTAATGATTTCTCCATCAATAGGTTGATAATCTATTTTAAAGTCACCCGTGTGGAAAATAGTCGCAATTGGTGTCTTAATAAATAAGGCACACGCATCTGCAATACTATGGTTAACACGAATAAATTCAACAGAAAAGCTTCCAGATTCGATAATGTCTCCTGCTGAAACGGTATGACGTTCAACTTTTGAGAAGAGATTATGTTCTTCTAATTTTCGATCAATTAATCCCATTGTAAAGCGTGTTGCATAAATAGGCAACACCCGATCAAGTTGTTTAATTAAATAAATAATCCCACCAATATGATCTTCATGACCATGAGTCACAAACAACGCATTGATTTTTTGTTGGTTTTTTACTAGAAATGTAAAATCTGGAAGGACAATGTCAATCCCATACATATCATCATCTGGAAATTTTAAACCACAATCATCGATAATCATTTCTTGATTATATTCAAATACCGTGCAATTTTTCCCGATTTCTCCAAGACCGCCTAACGGAATCATCCGTACCTTTGGTCTCTTTTTTCTTCTATTTGTACTATTATTATTTGTTTTGGTTTCTTTTTCGTTCAATCAATTTTTCCTTTCAATCTTGTTCTTCATCTGCAATATAACTATAAGCATCTTCAACTTCAGCGAATTCGTCGTCGTCTTCAACGGCTCTTAAATATTCTTCGCCATCAGCATCTTTTTCGATACAAAAAGCCATTAAATCTTCTTTATTTTCGTCCGTTGACAATATTGCATAGGTCTTGTCTGCAACGTCAAAGGTCATTTCTATAAAAAACTCCTGAATATTATGATCTTCATCAACTAATTGGATTTTATCTTTATCTTCCATTATTCATCTCCTTTGTTATATTCTTGGTCTAAATAAATTTGTAAAATAAGTTGTGCGGACAAAGTATCAATATATTTTTTCCGATCTCTTCTTCTTACTCGTCCTTGTATTAATATATCATTGCTTGCCTTGGATGTTAGGCGTTCATCAATATAAACAACCTCAACATTCAATCGTTTTTTTAAAAAATTGCAATAATTAATCGTCTTTCTCGCCTGTGCTGTTTCTTCTCCACTTAAATCTTTAGGGAGTCCTGCAACAACTAATTTGACATTGAATTGTTCAACAAGCTCTTTAAAATACGCTAAATCATCCTCGCGCGTCCCTTTTTTATAGGTACGATACCCTTGGGCAGTTAACCGTAAACTATCTGAAACAGCTACGCCAATATAGCGATCGCCAACATCTAATCCTAATATTTTTTCCATAATTCTCCTAAATCACTTTAATACAAAAAACGGGACACCATGCTGCACAATAACCGCAAGTTAAACACTTGGCATAAATGACTTGTGCTTTTCCATTGATCACTTTTATAGCACCTTGACCGCAATGCCGTTCACATTCACCACAGCCCTCGCACCAATCGCTCACATGTACTCTCTTTTGAGCCCGTTTTACACGTTCTTCTAATTCTAAATCGATCTTTTTACCATTTATTTTAGCAACATCGTAATGAACTTCGTCTACAGATTGCATGCCGAAAGCAATGGCATCTAATGTTTTTAAGCCTAAAATATAGTCAAAGCAAGCCTGTTTTTGACGGAGCAAATTTCCTCCACCAAGCGGTTTCATCGCAAAAACGCCTTTACCGGCCTTTTTAGCATTTTCAATCGCTTTTTCCATTTCTTCTCGGCTACCATCTTCAATCCCAATACCCGTCACATTGATAATTGGAAAGATTACTTCAATTTCATCAAAATCTAATGCATCTCTAACCGCTTCAATACGATGTGTTGAGATCCCAAAAGCCCGAATAACACCTTTTTGTTTCATTTTAAGCAAATATTCAATTGCTTCCCAATGACCTTCAAAGGTATGACGACTTTCTTGTTCATGAAGCATATATATATCAATATAGTCTCGTCCCGTTTCTTTGAGTGCACGGTCTAGACTTTTTTTAACCCCTTCTGCTGAATAATCGTATGATTTTGTGCAAATAACAGCATCTGGTTTTATTTCTAAAACTTGTTTAATATATTGATAACTATTGTACAAATCGGCTGTATCAAAAAAATTAATACCCGAATCTATCGCCGCTTGTATAATAGGTCTACTTTCTGCTAAACTTAAATTTTTTTGAAGGGGGCCTATTGTTAAAATACCCATACAGAGTCTTGATACTTCAATCTCCGTTTTCCCTAGTTTATTGTATTGCATAATCGTCCTTTTACAGTTTACATAAAAAAAGCCTTAGACAATAAAATACTGCCTAAGGCTAATATGTTGTCTGAATAAATACTACAATGTCTTAAGATAGCACTCTACCAGTTCTTCCAACAATTCGTCTCTTTCAATTTTTTGAATAAGATGACGTGCATCATTATGACTAGTGATATACGTTGGATCGCCGGACATTACATACCCTACAATCTGATTAACTGGATTGTAACCTTTATCTTGAAGTGCTTTTGTGACTGATTGGATAACATCTTGTATTGTCTTCGACTTATCTAAATCAACATCAAATAATATTGTTCCAATTTCAGTATAGTCCATTAGCCGATCCCTCCTTTGATACTTTCTTCATATTTTACCTCATTTTTCATCAAAAAACAAGTAAAATATATAAAAAGAAGTTAATTAATTTGATTTTGGATGAAATCTTTAGCTTTATCTAAGGCTTCCCCTAATTTTTCAGCTTTTTTACCGCCAGCTTGAGCCATGTCTGGACGGCCACCACCACCACCACCTGTAATAGCAGCAACTTCTTTAATTAATTTACCTGCATGGAATCCTTTTTTAACAACATCTTTCGTTGCTGTTGCAATAAAATTAACTTTATTTGTATCACGAACGCCTAACAAAACGATCCCTGACTGAAGCTGTTCTTTCATTAAATCTGCCATTTTACGCATTTCTTCAAGATCAACATCTTTAACTTCCGCAATAATCGCATCCACATTATTAATCACAATTTTATTGTTTTCAATATCCGTTAATTGCGATTTTGCAGTAGCTGTTTTCATTTCTGAAATCATTTTATCCTTTTGCTTGGACAATTCTACCAATTCTTCTGCCTTTTCCACAATTTGTTTTGGCATTGTTTTTAATATTTTGGCGGTTTCATTGATTGTTTCTTCAAATGTTAGCATATATTCAAAGGTGTTTAAGCCAGTTGTCCCTTCAATGCGTCGAATCCCTGCAGCAACGCCTGTTTCACTCGCAATTTTAAACATGCCAACTTGTGCAGTATTGGTTAAATGGGTTCCGCCACACAATTCAATGCTATAATCTCCCATTTTAATTACTCTTACAATTTCACCATATTTTTCGCCAAAAAGAGCCATCGCGCCTAATTTTCGTGCTTCATCAATCGTTGTTTCAAAGGTTGTAATTTCATGTGCTTCAAGAATAGCTTCATTAACCCGTTGTTCAACGTCTAATATTTCTTCTTTTGTCATGGCTTGATAGTGATTAAAATCAAAGCGCAATCGTGTTGGCGAAACAAAAGAACCTGCTTGTTCTACGTGATCTCCCAAAACAGCTTTTAAGGATTTTTGTAATAAATGCGTACAGGAGTGATTTCTCTGTGTTGCAGCACGTAATTTTTTATCGACTTTAGCCGTCACCACTTCTCCAACTTTAAGCTGTCCTTTTGTGACCTTTCCATAATGGATATGTCTTCCTAAACTTCCCTTTTTACAATCATTAATTTCAACATAAGCATCATCGGTAACAATAACCCCTTTATCTCCAATTTGTCCACCACTTTCTGCATAAAAAGGTGTTTGATCTAAAAGCATCAAAATTTCTTGGCCTTCATATACAGTCTGCGTTAACGTATCCTCTGCAATAAGTCCAATGATTTTCCCTTGATCTTCTAGTTTTTCATAGCCTGTAAATGTAGAAATAGCTTCTTTTCCTAAAGGATTAAAAGGATCATCTGCCCATACTGCTGCATTGCTTTCAGCACGTGCTTTTCGCGCCCGTTCACGTTGTTCTTTCATCGCTTGTTCAAATTCATGAACTGAAACGGTCAAGCCCTTTTCTTCAATAATTTCTTTGGTTAATTCGAAAGGAAAACCATATGTATCATATAATTTAAACGCTCCAAAACCAGGGAAAACTTTCTTTTCTTCTTTGATAATATCTTCTAATTTACCATTTAAAAGAGAAAGCCCCTGATCAAGTGTTTCTTTAAATCGTTCTTCTTCAATTTTAATCAATTTTTGAATATATGTTTGTTTTTCCGCTAATTCTGGATAAGCACCCGAGGATACCTTGATCACTTCCTTAGCAACATCATATAAAAACAAGTCATCAATACCGAGTAATTTACCATGGCGTGCTGCACGGCGTAATAATCGTCTTAAAACATAACCTCGGCCTTCATTACTTGGCATAACACCATCAGCAATCATAAAGGTCACTGAGCGTACATGGTCTGTAATGACCCGAATAGAAACATCATCTTTATCATTTTCCCCATAGGTTACTTTTGCCTTTTTACAGGTGTATTCTAAAATATGACGAATGGTGTCCACTTCAAAAATATTGTCTACCTCTTGCATAATGGTTGCAAGTCGTTCTAACCCCATGCCTGTATCAATATTTTTTTGAACAAGCGGTGTATAATTTCCATCTTCATCACGGTTATATTGTGAAAAAACCAAGTTCCAAAACTCAACATAACGGTCGCACTCACAACCTGGTCCACAATCAGGTTTACCACATCCGTACTTTTCACCACGATCGAAATGAAGTTCTGAGCAAGGACCACAGGGGCCTGTACCATGTTCCCAAAAATTATCTTCTTTTCCTAATCGTACAATATGGTCATCTGGTACCCCAACAGTATCATGCCAAATATCATATGCTTCATCATCATCCAAATAAATGGTCACATAAATTTTATCTGCTGGCATTTTCATAACATCAATACAAAATTCCCAAGACCATGGAATGATTTCTTCTTTAAAATAATCTCCAAATGAAAAATTACCAAGCATTTCAAAAAACGTTCCATGACGTGCTGTTTTCCCAACATTTTCAATATCTGGTGTTCGAATACATTTTTGGCACGTTGTCACTCGACTTCTTGGAGGAACTTCATCTCCTGTAAAATACGGTTTCATTGGTGCCATCCCTGAATTAATTAATAATAAACTTTTATCATTAATCGGTACAAGTGGAAAACTTTTTAACCGTAAATGGTCTTTTTTTTCAAAAAATTTTAAAAATTCTTCTCTAATCTCATTTAATCCTAATGGTTGCATTATATAACTCCCTTGTTTTTATTTTTTAGTACAAAAAAAGAAGCCTCGTCCACTTGGGACGAAGCTTTGACTCCGCGGTACCACCCGAATTAGCATAAACATGCTCTCTTTGGACACGTTAACGGGTGTAACCGTCGATTATTACTTTAATTGGTAATCGAAGCTCCAACGTGGCTATCCTATTTCTTGTGTAAAAGCTCTCACCAAATACTTTTTCTCTGTGACATCTTAAAACAGGTTTTTCGTTGTCTTTGCCTTTTATAATGTATCTATTATTATAGGCAAAAGCAACAATATTGTCAACCCTAAATTACAAATTGTTTGACTTTTTGATCAAGGATAGCTTTCGAAAAGGTAAAATAAAAACGATTTGTTACACATTATTTGTAAAAAATCTTATTTATATCTAAAATAACATTTTTTCATTATTGCTATACTGCATTTTAAAATCGTATATAACTCTTCTTTTTTATTCAATCGTTACTTCTACCGTCTCCGGCTCAATTTTTTCAATTAAACTTTTGGATAAATTAGTGCTTAAAGGCATATCATAAGTCCCCTTAATTTTACCCGTTAAATCAACACTTACCTCAATATCATCCGCTTCAATTTCATCAAGTTCTTCTTGCGTTCCTTTTAAAGTTACTTTTACGGTTGTATTCTCAATTTTAGCCGCTGTAAATCCTTCTGCTAAGTTTTTACTACTAATACTAGTAACCTCATAGGACTTTTCTTTGATCGCTTCGATATTAATGGTCACTTCCACTCGATCATTATTATCCGGGAAATAAACGCCATCTGGTAATTTCAACTCAACTTCTCGCGTAAAGGAACTACTTTCCCCAAGAACAGAAATCGCATCAATACTTAAATCGCTAATTGTATCGAATTGATCGCTTTTTGCGCCAACAGTCTTTGTTGTTGGATTAACGGTTATAGAAGTTACTTTATACCCGTCTTTAGGATCCCCAAGTGTACTCGGAGCCTTAATACTCACTTCTTTTGTTAATCCTAAAAGAACATCAATAGATACTTCGCTTGGACTATAACTAATATTATTAACAATATTCCCATCGCTATCAATGGCTCTAACTTCTGCCGTAAGCGTTCCATCATTTAGCATGCCATTGACTTCTGCTACGGCAACCACTTGATCAACGCGTGCAAGATTATTTGCCGAACCAACTAATGCAACTTTCGTATCACATTGTGTTGAAATAACTTCTTGATCATTTGCAGGTTGTCCATCTGTTTCAATACTCACCGAATACTGCCGCTCATTGATATTAACAATATCTAAAGAAATGGTTGAAGGTTTTAAAGTTTCGATGATGACCGAATTAGAAAGTCCACTAATCGATATTTCAGGCGTAATCGTTCCACTTTTATCAACATTACCCACATCAATCTGTGCAACAATTTCATCTACATTTATTTGACGAAGATTGTTTTCTGTTCCTTTTAATTTGATATTTACATAATAATTTTTTAAATCTTCAATCATCAGATTATTTTCTTTTAATTGTTCCGTGTTAATAATATTAACAGGAATATTCGGAATATCTTCAACAATAATATCACTTGACGAGCCATTTGCACTAATCCAAAGGATAATGGCAATCACAAAAGCGATGAGCAAACGGTAAATTCTACTCTCATTTTGTTTATTTTTGTTTTTTGACATGATTTAGCCTGCTTTTCTTTAATTTTTTAATTGAAATGCTTGAATCATCATCTCTTTTAAATTCATTAATTAAAAGGCGCTCGACGATATCCGCTTGAAGATTTCGTGTGATCGCTCCTTTGTGTGTATAAGAAACAGTACCCGTTTCTTCTGAAACAATGATGGTAATTGAATCGCTTTGTTCTGATATCCCTAATCCAGATCGATGGCGCGTGCCAAGGTTACTCCCCAAATATCGATTACTTGATAACGGAAGCAAGCAACCTGCCGCTAAAATTTTCCCTTCTGATAAGCGCACAATCATTGCCCCATCATGTAAAGGCCGGTTCGGCGTAAAAATATTAAGAATCAATTCTGTTGAAATTTTTGAATCTAAGCGAATCCCTGACTTTACAATATTTTCTAACCCTGTTTCTTTTTCACAAACAATCAGTGCCCCAATTTTCTCTTTCGATAATATTTTGACGGCCTCTGTAATTTCTTGTACATCAATAACTAGTTGCTCTTTTTGCCGTTCTGTATTTAAATTGAAAATCAATTTGTAAAAACGACTATTGCCCAATCTTTCAAGTGCAGAACGGAGTTCTGGTTGAAAGACCACTACAAGAATCATAAATGCCCATGTAAATACGCTTGTTATAATATAATTTAAAGTCGTAAATCCAAGCCAATCACTGATCGGTTGCAAAACGAAAAGTAAAATAATGCCTTTAGCGACTTGCTCTGCTTGTGTGTTCTTAATCCAGACCAGAATTTTATAAATAATATACGTAATAATGATGATTTCAATAACCGAAAAAATGGTTACTCTAGATTGAATATATAGCTCAATTGCTGTTAGTATATTTCGCATATCTTTCCCTTATCATAAAATTATTTTGTTCTCATTAAACATGATCTTTTGAAACTTCTTTTATTTCTTTTATCTCTCTTATTTCTTTTATAATTTCATCAGAAATATTATTTAAAGATCTGTTGTCTGTTGAAACAATAATCTCTGCAACTTGTTCATAATGTTTTTGACGCTTATCCATCATTTTTTTGATGTTTTCAATGTTTTTAGCTAATAGCGGACGATTTTGATCATTCTGTGTCCGCCTATAAATGGTTTTTGGATCGGCCGTTAATAAAATAACGCAACCTGTTTCTTTCATAATTTGGCGGTTTTTGGCACTTAAAACAATACCACCACCACAAGAACAAATATAATTTGTTTTTTGACTAAAAGCAATGAGCGTTTCTGTTTCTATCTGTCTAAATGCTGCCTCTCCCTTTTCTGAAAAAATTTGAGGAATTGTTTTATGGGTTGTTTCTACAATATAATCGTCAAAATCGACCCCTTCCATGTCGAGTTTACGGGCAAGGATCTTCATAATATGACTCTTGCCCGTTCCCATAAACCCTGTCAGATAGAGGTTCATTGTATTTCCATCATCAACTCGCCAGGTTGAACGTTTTGGCCTTCTGTAACATAAATTTTGCCAACGATACCCGATTTTCTAGCAAGCACTTCGGTTTCCATTTTCATTGCTTCCAAAATAATAACAGGTTGTTTTTCTTTGATCGTATCCCCTTCGTTGACTAATACTTTCATAACCATTCCTGGAATGCTCGCACCAATTTGGTTTGAATTATCTTTATCTACCTTTAACATGGTACTCTTTTCTTTGGATGAAAGGGTTCTTGTGTCTTCGATATAGATTTCTCGTCTAAAGCCATCAACTTCAAATAAAACAGGGACATAACCTTCTTCATTTGCCTGTCCAATGGAAATAAGTTGGATAATCATATGACGACCTTTGGCTAATTCAACCTCACAGGTTTCTCCAATCCCTAAGCCATAGAAAAATGCATGGCTTTCTAACTTTGTAAAATCGCCTTCTTCTTGGTAAAAGTCGATGTAATTTTTGAAAACTTTCGGATAAAGGGCTGCTGAAAGCTGCTCTTGGAAACTTAATTCTATATGATTACTTTCTCGATAACTTGCTTTAATAGCTTCAAAATCCACAGGTTCTAATAGAGAACCTGGTCTTACTGTAATTGGTTTTTTACCTTTTAGTACAATTTTACGTAGTCTTTCATTAAAGCCACCAACCGGTTGTCCAATCATTCCTGCAAAAAAGTCAATGACTGAATTTGGATAATCCAGGTTTGCTCCTTCTGTGTAAATATTGTCTTTATTTAAATCATTTTGAACCATAAAGATAGCTAAATCGCCAACAACCTTTGACGAAGGTGTTACTTTAATAATATTGCCTAAAATTATATTTGCTTCAACATAAGCTTTTTTTACATCTTCAAAGCGATGTCCTAAACCAAAACTTTCCACTTGGCTGGCTAAATTAGAATATTGTCCACCAGGAATTTCCATCTTATAAATTTCTGTACTGGTTGATTTAAGACCAGATTCAAACGGTGTATAGACAGGCCGTACATCTGACCAATAATCAGATAATAATTGAATGGATTCTTCATCAATTTCTGTGTCTCGTGTTGTAAATTTCAACGCTGCGACAACCGCATTTAAAGAAGGCTGGCTTGTTAATCCACTCATGCTGGATAAAGCAGCATCACAGATATCAGCACCACCACGACTTGCCATTAGGACTGATGCAACGGCATTTCCAGTGGTATCATGTGTATGAAAACGCACGGGAATATGGACTTCTTCTTTTAATGTTTTAACTAATTTATAAGCTGCTGCTGGTTTAACCAACCCTGACATATCTTTAATAGCTAGTATATGCGCGCCTGTACCTTCAATTTGATGAGCCAAATCAACATAATAATCTAAGTCATATTTTGTTTTACTTGGGTCTAAAATATCGCCAGTATAGCACATTGCTACTTCTGCAACTTTACCTGTTTCTAAGACCGTATCAATCGCAGGCTTCATGTTTTCCATCCAGTTTAATGAATCGAAAACACGAAAAACATCAATACCACTTTTAGCCGATTCTTGAATAAAAGAACGCACAAGATTATCTGGATAATTTTTATAGCCTACTGCATTTGCTCCTCGAATGAGCATTTGAAATAAAACATTTGGAATAGACTCTCTCAATAACTCTAGACGACGCCATGGTGATTCCTTTAAAAAATTATACGCAACATCAAAAGTTGCACCGCCCCACATTTCTAAAGCAAAAAGATCTTTGCCTAGCGCTGCGGTTGCTGGAGCAATTTGTAATAAATCACGGGTGCGAATGCGTGTTGCAGTAAGTGATTGATGTGCATCTCGCATGGTTGTATCCCCAAGCAATAATTTTTTTTGTTGGTTAATCCAATGCACTAAGCCATCTGGCCCTTTAGTATCTAAAATTTGTTTACTGCCAAATCCAATCTCTGGTAATGGACTAGGCACTTTTGGAATCGCATATTCCTTGCGTTCCCCAAAATTTTCATTAACCGCTTTGTTCCCAAAGTATTTGATAATATTATAGGCTGGACTTTGTTCTTGTTCTACATTCAATAGCTCTGGATGTTTATCAATAAAGCGCGTATCACAGTTGCCGTTTTTGAAATCTGGATGTTGTAATACATTAATTAGAAAATCTTTATTGGTTTGAACGCCTTCAACCGTAATTTCTTTCATTGCTCTTAATGCTTTACGGCGCGTATCTTCAAAGTTACGACCATAAGCAGACGATTTTACTAAAAGGCTATCATAATATGGGGTAATTTCTGAGCCCGTAAAACTATTGCCACCATCAAGACGAATCCCACAACCACCTGCAGAACGATAAACATCTAATCGGCCTGTATCTGGAAGAAAATGATTTTTAGGATCTTCTGTTGTAATTCGACATTGAATAGCTGCACCACGGGTACTAACGGATGCTTGTGACGAAATTCCAATTTCTTCTGAATCTAAGGCACAGCCTTCGGCTATTTTAATTTGCGCTTGAACGATATCAATGCCTGTTACCAATTCGGTAATGGTATGTTCAACCTGAATTCTTGGATTCATTTCAATAAAATAGTGTTCACCATCTTCATTGACTAAGAATTCTATTGTTCCCGCATTACGATAATTAACATTTTTGGCAAGTTTAATCGCATCTTCGCAAATCGCTTGACGTTGTGCTTCTGTAATACTAAGCGATGGGGTAAATTCAATGACCTTTTGATGTCTTCTTTGAATAGAACAATCTCTTTCAAAAAGATGGACAACATTGCCATAATTATCTCCTAAAACTTGCACTTCTATATGTCGTGGTGCTTCGAGATATTTTTCTACAAAAATAGTGCCATCTCCAAAAGCTTTGGTCGCTTCACTTAGAGCTGAATGATATTCTTTCAATAAATTCTTTTTGTCTCTAACAATACGCATTCCTCGACCACCGCCACCAGCTGCAGCTTTAAGCATGATCGGATAGCCTGCTTTTTCTGCAAAATCCACAGCTTCTTGATCAGATGCAATCGGTCGATCAATCCCTGGAATAACTGGCACATTGACTGCTTGAGCAACAATTTTTGATTGAATTTTATCACCCATCTGATGCATCATTTCTGCTGTTGGTCCAATAAAAACAATCCCTGCACGTTCACATCGTTTTGCAAATTCAGGATTTTCAGATAAAAATCCATATCCTGGATGAATCGCATCACATTCTTTTTGTTTCGCTAACGCAATAATTTTATCCATATTTAAATAAGCTTCGATTGGTCCTGTTGTTCCCGTAATCAAATAGGCCTCGTCCGCCTTTGTTCGGAATAAGGACATCCGATCTTCTTGGGCATAAATCGCAACCGATACAATGCCTAGTTCCTGACAAGCTCGAATAATTCGTATCGCGATTTCACCACGATTTGCAACTAATACTTTCTTAAATTTTTTCATTATTTTTTCCTTTTCCTTTTCAGTTTCATTTCCATTTTCATTTT
>Ga0172378_10002259_pt1 | contig 17984 bp, 18 predicted proteins | sample GrowelOW332metaG_FD_119755 | JGI IMG/M metagenome (GOLD analysis project Ga0172378, IMG submission 119755) | Groundwater microbial communities from an aquifer near a municipal landfill in Southern Ontario, Canada - Pumphouse #3_1 metaG | ecosystem: Environmental > Aquatic > Deep subsurface >... | reverse complement strand
GCCCACTACGATCACATCAAAGTCTTTCTGGAATTTCACAGGCAATCTATGTTCAAATAAAACGTTATTTTAATAGCTTACGGAGAAAAAAGCATGAGAAAACAAAACCCAAGCAAGGGTTTGGACGACAAACCCATTAAAAATCCGGTGGCGAAATTCGCCCATCGCTTCAACAAAGCGCAAACCTACGCCGACAAAACCCAATACCGCCGCAAAGCCAAACATCAAGGCCTGGAGCCTTTCTCAATCGTTTTGGAACAAGCGATTCAGAAAGGCTCTCGGCAACCGCTCCCGGCGTTGCCCTACCTCCTGCATCCATGCAGTCGTCGGCTTTTGCCAATTTAAGCCGCGCATTAAGGATTTCAATATCAGTGAAAGCAAGCATAGAAGATAAAGTTCAAACCCGGATTCCCACCAAGCACGGCGAATTCATTCTGCACTACTACAGCAACAGCCTCGATAAAAAAGAACACGTCGCCTTCGTCAAGGGAGACGTGGCCGGCAAGGAAGACGTGCCGGTACGCATCCATTCCGAGTGCTTCACCGGCGACGTGCTGGGCTCGCGGCGTTGCGATTGCGGCGAACAACTGGATATGGCGCTGGACATGATCAATACCGCCGGTTGCGGCGTGCTGATCTATCTGCGCCAGGAAGGCCGCGGCATCGGTTTGCTGAAAAAATTGCAGGCTTACAATTTGCAGGATCAAGGCCTGGATACCGTCGATGCCAATATCAAGCTCGGCCACTTGGCCGACGAGCGCCAGTACGACATCGCCGCGCTCATCCTGAACAACTTGCAGGTGCGCTCCATCGAGTTGATTACTAACAACCCGCAGAAAATCGACGAACTGACCAAGCTTGGCATTCAGGTTCACGGCCGCATCGCCATCGAAACTCGCATTCATCAAGACAACCTTGAATATCTGAAAACCAAAGCCGAACGCATGAGCCACATGCTCTCGATGCCGGACAGCGAATAACAAACGCCATGCTCGAACATTTAAAACTGCCGGTATCGGCCCTCAAGCTGGCCATCGATCTACCCAACGTCGCCCCGCCCGCCCAGCATAACGGCATCCTCGGTCAGAACCGGGCGCAATCGGCCCTGGCTTTCGGCATCGCGATGAAAGCGCCAGGCTACAATATCTTCGTGATGGGCGATCCCGGCACCGGCCGCTTATCGATGGTCAGCCATTACCTGAACGCTTATGCCGAGCAACAGGAATCGCCACTGTCCTATGCCTATGTCGACAATTTCGAGAACCAGCGCGAGCCGGTGGCTGTCGAACTGCCGTCCGGCGAAGGCCACAGTTTTGCCAAGGACATCGAAAAACTGATCGACGATGTACTGGCCACCTTTCCGGCCGCTTTCGAAAGCCCCAGTTATCAGCAGAAAAAAACAGCGATAGAGCGACGTTTCAATCAGCGCTACAACAGCGCTATCGACCTGGTCGACACCAAGGCCCGCGAGATGAGCGTGGCGCTATACCGGGACAGCGACACCATCACCTTCCTGCCGATCCGCAACGACAAGGCTCTGGACGAAGAACAATTCACGCTGCTGCCGCAAGCCGAGCGCGACGCCTTCCATCAACATACCGAGGAACTGGAAGAATTTCTCGGCGACGTGTTGCTGGAATTGCCGCAATGGCGACGCACGCTGGTCGAGGAAATCCGCCAGCTCGACAACGACACCATCAAGCAGGCGCTGGAACCCTTGCTGGCCGAGCTGAACGACAAATACCAAAACGTCGACGACGTGATCACCTATCTGGCGGAAGTCGAAAAAAACCTGGGCAACACCATCGGCGACATGCTGATGCCCAGCCGCAGCCAGGACAGCCGTGAGATCATCGCCAAACGCCTGGCCCTGATCGAGCAATATCTACCCAATATCCTGGTGGATTGCAAACACGACGGCAACGGCGCGCCGGTGATCTACGAGCCGCATCCGATTTATCAAAACCTGTTCGGCCGCATCGAATACGTCAGCGATCAAGGTACGCTGGTCACCAATTACCGACGTATCTGCCCCGGCTCGCTGCATCGCGCCAACGGCGGCTATCTGATCCTGGATGCCGAGAAAATCCTGACTTACCCCTTCGTCTGGGAAGGCTTGAAGCGGGCGCTGCAGGCTGGCCGCATCGAAATCGAGTCGCCTTATTCCGAGCTGGGCATCAACACCATCACCTTGAAACCCGGCGTGATCCCGCTCAACGTCAAGGTGATTCTGGTCGGCTCGCGCGACATTTATTATCTGCTGGAAGAACTGGATAGCGAATTCAACGAGATGTTCCGGGTGTTGGCCGACTTCGACGACCACATCAAACGCAGCCCGGACAATGTCGGCCAATTCGTGCAGTTGCTGAAACGCCATGCCGCCGATTCCGGCGCCAAAACCTTGACCGACGGCGCTTTACTGCGGCTAATCGAGCATAGTTGCCGGCTGGCGGAAAATCAGCAGCGCCTGTCCGCACACGTGAATAGCTGCCTGGAAATCATCGCCGAGGCGAATTTACTGGCCAGCCAAACCCATGCCGCCAACATTGACAAAGCCGAAATCGAACTGGCGCTATCGGCCCGCGAACAACGTAACGGCCGCATCGCCGAAGCGATTCTGGAAGAAATGCTGGAAGGCACCATCCTGATCGATACCGACGGCGAAGCCATCGGCAAGGTCAACGGTCTGACGGTGATGGACATTGGCGGCAGCAGTTTCGGCGCGCCGGCGCGGATCACCGCCACCGTGCATCCCGGCTCCAGAGGCATCGTCGACATCGAGCGGGAAGTGGAATTGGGCCAGCCCATCCATTCCAAGGGCGTGATGATTTTGAGCGGCTATCTCGGCCACTGTTACGCCCAGCAATTTCCGCTGGCGATCTCGGCCAGTATCGCGATGGAACAATCCTACGGCCATATCGACGGCGACAGCGCCTCGTTGGCCGAATTGTGCTGCCTGATTTCCGCCTTGACCCGCACACCGATCCGGCAAGGTTTCGCGATGACCGGCTCGATCAATCAATACGGCGAAGTGCAAGCCATCGGCGGCGTCAACGAAAAAATCGAAGGCTTTTTCAGTTTGTGTGCAGCACGTGGCCTAACCGGCCAACAAGCGGTGATCATTCCCGAGTCCAACAAACGCAACCTGATGCTGAAACAGCAAGTGGTGGATGCCGTTGATCAAGGTCTGTTTGCGATTTACACCGTGTCGAATGTCGACGAAGCGTTAAGCCTACTAACCGGCCAGGAAGCCGGCACGATGAACGCCGAAGGCCAATATCCGGAAGGCAGTGTCAACTTCAAAGCGGTGGCAAGATTGAAAGAAATATCGGAGATGACATCCGACGACGATAAGGAGACCGAACTAGGGGCTTAACACATCCCAATAAAACCAAAAACCCGCAAGTTTACTGGCTTAGCGGGTTTTTTATTGTCCAGCATAATTCAGTAACATCTAGTCACAGCTTGCATTTTTTGCAGTAACATTTACAGTAACTTTATCTTATTGGTTAAAAGTTACTGCAATGGCAAAAGAATTACTGAATGATGTTACTGTCCGTAACGCCAAACCCACCGGAAAAGACCAGCGCCTTAATGATGGCGGCGGTCTGTATCTATTGCTGAAGCCCAATGGCGCTAAGTGGTGGCGCTTCGATTACAGCATTGGCGGCAAACGTAAAACCTTGTCATTAGGCGTTTATCCGGACACCACACTATCCGACGCTCGCCGCAAGGCAACCGATGCCCGCAACAACGTTGCCAACGACATTGATCCCAGCGACCAACGCAAAGAGAAAAAGCATATCCAACAAGTCGAAAATGAAAACCAAAAACGCATCGAGGCGGGGTTACCAGCCATCGGCAGTTTCGGTGAAGTGGCGCTGGAGTTTTTCGAAAAGCACATGCACAACAAATCAGAAAGCCATAGACAGCGCTCGTGGAATGCTATCGAAACCAATCTGATGCCGTGGTTAAAGCACCGGCCTATTAACGAAATCACCGCGCCCGAATTGCTTGAGGTATTGAGACGAGTCGAAGCACGTACGACTGAAATGGCGCATCGAATAATGCGTACAAGTGGACAAATATTTCGTTATGGCATAGCAACTGGCCGTTGCGATAGCGACATAACCCAATCATTAAAAGGCTCGCTTGCCAGCAAAGATGGCGGACATTTTGCGGCGATAACCGACCCCAAACGACTTGGCGACCTGCTAAGGGCGACGGACAGCCTAAGTAGTACGTTTGTTGTTAAATCGGCAATCATACTGGCGCCGTTGGTATTCGTTCGTCCTGGCGAACTGCGATTGATGCAATGGCAAGACATAAATTTAGACACGGCAGAATGGCGCTATACCAGCTCCAAACGCCAGATGCCGCATATTGTCCCGCTGGCCCGTCAAGCTATTGAGATTCTGCGAAACCTGCACCCTCTGACAGGTCATGGCCGCTACGTTTTTGCATCCGACAGGTCACCCGATGGAAGTCGCTGCATATCGGACAGAGCATTACTTGATGCATTGCGGCGATTAGGCTTTGGCGAAGATGAAATGACAATGCATGGCTTTAGAGCCACCGCCAGGACATTGTTAGACGAAGAACTGGGATTTCGTCCAGACTTCATAGAGCATCAGCTTGCCCACGAAGTCCGCGACCCCAACGGCAGAGCCTACAACCGGACAGCACACTTAGACGAACGCCGAAAAATGATGCAGAGCTGGGCGGATTACCTGGACGGCTTGAAGGCCGTGGCGCAAGTGATACCGTTTAAGAAATTGTTATAATATCGCATGGCCGAATAGCCTTAGCGAGCGGCACTCAAAAAAGGAGATCCCATGAATGAATCAACTATTTTGCTACACAAAACATTAATCAGATTAGCAAAGGGCATGATTTCCGCCTGGGAGAATTGGCTTAAAGAGCAAATTAATGAGCGGCCCAAATGACGGCAGATTAATGGCTGAACAAACAGGCATGTTAGTAATATTCAGAAAAGCAATATAATAAATTAACCGGATAGCCCGACGGGGCAATAAGCGGGATTCGTCCCCCGCTTCCGGTTAACCATTTCGGACGGCTGACACTTTGACGGGGTGTGATTAATGATTCCTGCTTATATTTCAAAAACAGATGCAATATCTATCATCGCGGAACGAACAAAGCCGCGCTATGAAAAAATGAGAGATTGGAAAAATAAAATTAATGGCAAACTAACAAGCCGAATAAAAAAGGGATTAATAGGTATAAATGAAAATGGAGAACTTCGTTCTGGACATATTGCCGAAACAATGAAGGAAGCACACCCGGATTGTTTTTATGATTGGCCATGCTCAGTTAGAGTAACTCCCAAAAGCTGTGAACTTTCTTTTACTGGTAATCAACCTTTATTCTTACCAAGCGACCTAACCCAGTGTCATGACATTATTAAAGCCATGCACGCAGAAATTCAGCAATTAAAGCCAGAAGCTGAAAAGTATCGGGACATTTGTATAAAAAATAAAAACAACGCATTAAGGAAAAAATCGTAAAGATTCTTATTGGACCGTCGCTATTTAAAAATCTGGACGTATACTAACAACACCATATCCACAGAAAGCCAAAGGAGGCTTAATAGATATGGCAAAGTCCAAACAACAACCAACCATTCAGCAAGTGGCATTGTGTTACTTGCGTATCTGGCACGTCGTCGGTGACAAGAAGCGCGGCATCGAGCCGTTGCTACCGATAGGCCGCTCGACTTTCTTAGCCAAGGTCAAATCAGGCGAATATCCACAACCGGTCAAACTGGGCGAAAAAACTACAGCCTGGCGCAAAGCTGACATCATGGCCTTACTGGAAAGTTTTGGCGGTGCAGCATGATCTGCCATCGAGACGAAACCACCAAGCCAAGTCGCATCAACCGCAGACGTAAAAAACGCTGGAAAATATCCGACCTGATTGCAAACGGTTTGACAGACTGCGCGTGCATGGCTATTCTGTTCACGTCGATCAGCAGATCGGCCGGGCGTGGAAACCCGTTTAGTATTGGCGTCAAAACGCCACAGCCTTATGTGGCTTTTTTATGCGCGTCATTCAGCGCAGCTTTTTGCTGTGTTTACACTGTTATGGCGGGTTGTTTGGGCAGCCTTCGGGCTGGCCGCTCCAATACGCGGTATTTCCACCCCACTCAACCCGTCGCCCATGCTGTGGAAAGCATCGGCGGCGGTTATTCCTCGTTAGTATTGGAGTCACCGTTATGAACAACCAAACCGCAGGACAAGTCCGTCCAGAAATCAACCTCAATTCAAACCAAGCCGCTATTCCGGAAGAACCGGATTACAACATCCGCTACTACTTTGTCGCTATTGATCGGCAGATGGATGGTTATGAATTAATCAATTCTCCTATTTCTCCTAATTTCCGCAATCCAGATGAAGCCGTGGCCTATCTTGACCAATGCGGCATAGAGGGCGCTAAAGCGATTGGCGGCGTCATTTTCATAAATCCTGAAAGAGAGGGAGCCGAAACAGAGCGGGCCGAAATGGATCACCGATTATTCGTTGAACAAAACGAGCACTGGTATAAAAATTCAGCCCATAAAAAAGCCGACGACTAACACTAATCAATCGCCGGCTTTTGCAATCCGCTTGCACTACGCGGGGACCATTATAGTCCAATTGCAGCGGATTGCAGCCCCGGCGAAGGGGAAAAAATGCAATCAAATCAAAACCCAATCGACGCATTCGCGGCGGCTACGGTCGAGGCTGGAATGCGCATCAACGATACCATCATTGCCGATGGCGTTTTACATCGTTGCCATGTTGAAGGTGACAAACCCGGCACCAAAAACGGGGCGTATATTCTGCACACCGACGGCAAGCCGGCAGGCTGGTTCCATCATTTTGTAAGTGGCACCACCGGCACATGGACCGCATCGGGAAAACGCGAGCCAATGTCCTTCGCCATGCGCGCGCAGATCGAAGCCGATAAGCAACGCCGCCAGATAGAGCAGGCAGAGCGCCAACAGGACGCTGCAGACAAGGCTAAATTCATCTGGCACAGCGCCAAACCTATCATCTACCCAGGCCAGCACTGTTACTTGTCCCGCAAGCACATCAACGCTTATCTGGCCAAGTTATACCGGGATGCCCTGGTTATCCCAATCTTCAATGAATCGCGGGATCTGGTGAATCTGCAATTCATCGACGCCGACGGCAACAAGCGCTTTCTGTCTGGCGGCAAGAAGAAGGCCTGCTTCTCGGTCATTGGCGATTCGTCGAAAGAGAAAAAGCTACTGATTTGCGAAGGCTTCGCCACCGGCGCCAGTCTGCATCAAGAGCTGGGCACCTTCGTGATGGTGGCGATGGACGCCGGCAACCTGGAGCCAGTCGCACAGACGGCACGGCGGATGTTTCCGGATTACGAAATCATCATCGCCGGCGACAACGACGAAAGCGGCACCGGACAGAAAGCCGCCAGAGCAGCAGCGTTAGCCATCGGCGGCAAGTACATCATCCCGACAACGCCGGGCCATGACTGGAATGACGCATTGACGGCGAAGGGGGCTTAATGGAGTTATTTCGCGAAGAAAGCACCACCGACCTGTTCGCCATGTTGAGTGAAGAAGGCGAAAATCTCGACGGCGTTGGGTTTCGGTTCCGTTCAGATGTTGAATTGAAGGAAGTTAGCTCAACTCCAAAAAAACAAAAGAAAGGACGTGGCAAGGCATCGGCAGCCATGCCAGACAAACAGGATTTTGTGTTGGGTAATGAAAAACTAGACGGAACCAACGGAACCGGCGGAACTATCAATAATGACGGGGGTTCCAGCGGTTCCGCTGATCATAAAACCGACGGAACTGGCGGAACCGCGATTGAATTGGATTCGGCGATTGATCCGCTACAGGATGCCGACGACCAGATGGAACTGCTATCTTTTGATAAGTTGGATATGCCTTGCTTCATAGTAAAGGATGACTGGTTCGACCTTGGCGGCAAGCGTAAGCCGGGTGTCTGGTACTGCTACGAAACCGAAGGCAAAGGCGACAACCCGCCGACGCAAACAATCTTGCGCATCTGTTCGCCGCTGTACGTCGACGGCGTGACCAATACCGAAAACGGCCAGTTTTTCGGCAGACTGCTCAGGTTTAGAGATACTTTGGGAAATTGGCGCAAATGGGCGATGCCGATGGAGTTGCTGCGCGGATCGTGCGAAGAATTGCGCGGCGAGTTGTTAGCCGCCGGCGTGGAGATCGAGCAGCGCAATCGCAATCACCTAGCAACCTATCTGCAATGGCAGACGCCGAAAACAGTTATCACAGCAGCCACCCGTACCGGCTGGACAGCCAAAGGCGGCGCGTTTGTTCTGCATGATCGGATCGTCGGCAGCGAGAATGTTCACTTTCAGAGCGAAAGCATTGCAGCCGATGGCGCGGCCAAATCGGGTGGCGATTATCACCAGTGGCAGCAGATAGCCGCGTACTGCGAAGGCAATCCGGTTTTGATGACATCATTAAGCGTGTCGCTGTCCGGGTCACTGCTAGCCAAGGTTCACCGTGATTCCGCCGGCATTCATTGGGTGGGCGACAGTTCCACCGGCAAAACCACTGCATTGTGCGTTGGTGCGTCGGTATGGGGTGGCGATGACTTTAAACGCACCTGGCGGGCCACCAGCAACGGCCTTGAAGGTGTGGCGGCCATGCTGTCTGATACTTGTCTATGCCTGGATGAAATCAGCGAAGCGGATCCGCGGGAGGTTGGCGCTATTGTCTACAGTTTAGGGAATGGTACCGGCAAGACTCGCGCAACGCGCATCGGCTCAGCCAGACAGGTTCACCGGTGGCGATTGTCGTTATTATCGACCGGCGAGCGCTCCATATCGGCGGCTATGCAGGAAGGCGGCAAACAGGCCAAAGCCGGGCAATTAGTCAGGCTGTTCAATATACCGGCGGCGCGCCAATATGGCGTCTTCGATGAATTGCACAAATTTAGCGATGGCCGGCAAATGTCCGATTATTTCAAAACCGAATGCGCCAAGCATTACGGCCACGCGGGCATTAAGTTTGTTGAGTACATCATCGGCTTGGAACAGAAGGGTGATTCAGACTTCGGCGGTATTCTTGCTCAAATCGAACAGCAGTTTCAAAGTGGTGACACCCAGGCGGCGCGCGCGGCCTCAAGGTTTGCACTTTATGCTCTGGCCGGCGAACTGGCAACCGAAGCCGGCATCTTGCCGTGGAAGCAAGGCGCGGCGCTGGAGGCCTGCAAAGCAATGTTTGACCAATGGCAGACAATGCGCGGCGTCGGCGCAACGGAACACAAGCAGATTTTGCAGAATGTCTCCGATTACATTCTCAAGCACGGCGACACCCGATTCACTGACAAAGCGGCAGGTGATGCACCAAAGCTAGAGCGAGCAGGATGGTACACAGAGCGCAACGGCGAGCGTGTCTATCTGTTTACCAGCGCTGCCTTAAAAGAGGCCGGCGGCAGTTATGACTTTAAGCGAGTACTGGATGCGCTGGATTCTGCTGGCTGGATTGCTGAACACGATTATGGAGAACGCCGGAAGAAAACCTCTATCACCGGCGGCGGCAAACCGGGTCTTTACTGGGTACTGCCAATGGAGGTGGACCATGCTTGAACACTTGTTCACGGTTGTATCTAGTCCGCTTATGCCACCGCCGGCCGTCGTGGTTCCGCCGGTTCCGGCACCACAAAAGCCCACGGAACCGATGCAGGCCACGCAGCATGAGCCGGTTCCGCCAGTTCCGTCGGTTCCGTCGAAAAAAACGAAATCCAAAACAAAAAACACGTTATCAGTCGCAGACCATCAAAAGCTGTTGGCTTACCTGGCCGCTATTGGCGAAAACGATCAATCCATGATCGACGAGCTGCTGAGCGAATGCGCCAAAGACCCCAAGGCGCTTGCTTGGGCGCTGCAATGGGCCGACAAGGTGTTGGGCATCAGTTCGCAAACAGACGACCGCCACTACTGCCGGGAATGCGCTTACCTGATCGGCGGGCAATGTAAGAAGCAGTTATTCAGGCCGGTCGATGATATACCCCGGCGTTGCGCTGATTTTGATCCGCATGGCGGCGGCGCAGGTGCGTGTGGTGTTGGCGTTATGCCTCTCGGCGCCTGTTGGTGGGCTGATAGTGTTCACGAGTGTGTTCAATGGGAATCCGTTTAATGCGCGGGTCCTTCCCTGAACATGACGCACCGCGGGTAATTCGGACCCCATTGATTGGGAGTTTTTCGGCTTCCTATGGCGCTACTATGACATGGCAGAAATAAGGGAATTTTCCAACGTGATAATGTAACAATCAGGGCGAAACATGAATGGAAATATAAGACCTTTTGAAAACCTAGAAATATTTTTTGAGTTTTTCGGCGCAAAAAAAACGCCACCGGAACCGGTATATAACTGGCTTTGTTCTGTCGGGAACAAATGGAAGGCTGGCGTAAACTTTATAACACACTGAAATATTAAAACGATGAAAAACACTTCCGATAACTATTCGACATTCTCTAAAGAACTATTCAAGGCGAGTAGCTTTTTTAATCAAATTGATAATACTGAATTTGCGAAACTTTCTCGCCCCGTCCTAGAAACTTATGCTCAAACGTTGAAAACGGCCGAGGATGTATTTTTAAAACTTGTGACAGATGCGAGAGAAACTCTGGACGTCCTAGCGGATGACCACCCTGGTCGATCACTGGCCAAAGCCAACCTTAATTACGCACAAACTAGCGCCACCGAATTGTCTCAGTTGCGCCAACTAATTGAGCGATTCCTATATCCGAAAATATCAAAGGTGGATAAGCATGTCAGCAGATCTGACTAAAGAAGAAATCGTCTTTGGTGAAAGGTAATCACTATGCAAAACAATACTCCAAATGTCGATCAACAGACCGCCATTGATAATCTTGAGCAGCTATGCAATCACAATCCAAACAATCCCTTGATTGCATGGCTGGTTGACGGGGTCGAGCGATGGATTCGCCAGCCGCCATCAGAACGCCAGTCGCTTGAGCATTATCTTGGCCTGTCAGCAGGAAGAGCTGGCCACGTATCGGCTGCAACCCTGATTCAGCAAAGGCGGCGAGACGGGCATTTAAAAGCCGCTGCTGCGCTCATTCAACAACAGCATGGCGTTAGTACTTGGAGAGCTTGCGGGATGCTGGCTGAGCGGATTCGTAAATTCAGAACTCTCCGCATTCTTACCGGAGAAATCGATCAGCGCATAGCCGAAGCGTTTGATATTGGCAACGAGTTGCCTACCTCCCAAGACCGGATTTTTTCGATTGTCATACTGGACTGAATACTGGCTATTTATACGGTTTTGAATGGGTTTTAATTGTTGCGTTGCGGTTGGGTTTGCCACAACAGGGGCCACGTTTACTCTTTGCGTGGCCCCCCCATTTTTTTAACGAGGTCCTTTATGTCTGAAAAAACCATCGCCGGCGTGACAGATGATGTCAAAGCTCTACAGATCGAGATGCAATCGCTCAACCAAGAGCACACCGCCACCATTAATAAAATTGAACAGTTGAAAGTTGACCTTCGGCAGTTGCGCAGCCAACGCGACGCGATGGAAAAAATCCAAAACGATGCGCCTGGTCTTTTAATCAGTGGCGGCATGACAGATGCAGAATTTTCGAACAACAAGCGATCCCTTGCTGAGTTTTACGCAGCCATCGACGACAAGGAGTCGCTGTTGGAAATTTATGAAAAAGGACTTGATACCTCCCACACGCGGCGGTTTTCAGAAATATCTGGAAAACTCGAGCGTCGTAAAAAACTATTAATCGACCTTTTCTCCAAAGAACTGGCCGCAGAGATTGTTGGCAAGCAAACCGAAAAATTAAAGCAGTTGGCCGCCTGCCTAGAGCACGCACAAGCTAACCCGCTAGGTTACAACCCATCGCATTTGCTTGGCATCAGCCTTGCCACTGTTCTATTCGGCGACAGCGCCGGAAATCCCAAGCCGCAATCAGCCGAAGAGCGCAGCAGATTGGTTAGTGACGTTTTTAACAAATTAGGAGTGTGAAATCATGAAAACGCCAACATCCGCGACGGCCATTATCGCCACCTGGAAATCATCACCGGCGATCCGTGAACAATTCAAAACCATAACGGCTTATGAAGCCGCCTGCAATGCAGATAAAAGTTGGAAAAGTAGCCCAGCGATCCGGGCCGAGTTTAGAACGCTGGATGCGTATCGATCCTATTGTTGCGCAGCGGTAACCGGAAAAGCGCGGATCATTGGCGCTCAAGCCTAAGTCAAATGCGATTGAGATAGGCGAGGCGCGTAGATGCCTAGAGCAATTTTTAAAAACTGGCAATATGGAGAATGGTAATGCAAGCTGACATCACTAAAGTTGTCGAGATTGTCTTTGGTGCTGTTGATCGCGACACGAAAAGCACTATCGACTCAATCAGCACCAGTCTATCGACCCTAGACGCTGGCATACAAGGTATTGCCGATCCTGTTGCCGGATTCACCGAAGGCCTGTTAAAAGCAGAAACAGGGGTGGCGGCGTTAGCAGCCGCCTTTATTGCCGCATCGACCAATGAGGCGTCGCAATTTGGCGAAAAAATCGAGGAAATCGGCTCACTGGTCAACGCCACGCCGGAGCAGGTTTCCGCGCTGGGCAACTCGATTCAGCAATTTGCGGTTGATTCGACCAGTGATTTCGAAAAAATCAATCAAGCTATTTACATTGCCACGTCCAACCTGGGCGACACGTCGAAAGCGATGGATATATTGTCTGTCGCGGAAAAAGGCGCTGTCGTTGGGGCGACAGACCTAGAATCATCGACGGCGCTGCTGACGCGGACGATGAACGCCTACGGCTTGGTAACTGACGACAGCGCCGCCAATACCGCGAACGCTGAACGGGTGATGGCGGCGATGTTTACCACAGTTCAGAACGGCGATGTCAATATGACCTCGCTGTCGGACAACATGGGGAAAATAGCATCGTCAGCGGCGGCGGCGAATATTCCAATCGAAACGGTGGGCGCCGCCATTGCTGCGATTACCGGTGCTGGTGTTAACGCTGAGCAGTCGATGACGCTGCTCAATGCATTATTCAAAGAACTATTAAGCCCATCTGATGAATTGAGCAAAGCGTTGGGCGGGCTGAAAGTCACGTCCGACGGTTTGCCGGCCGTGATGGAGGCGTTGAAAAATTCGACGGGCGGCAGCGCTGACAAAATCTACGAATTATTCAGCAGCTCGGAAGCGGCGAAAGGTGCGCTTATTCTGGCCAATGACAGCGCCGGAAAATTCCATACCACATTGGGCGCGATGAAAGATGGCGTCGCCAATCTCAATCAAAACTTTAACGATTTTGCCGGTGGCATGGCTGACTCGTTGCAAAAGCTGGAAAACTCATGGACCAGCATGATGATCACGGTTGGCAACCCAAACCGCGAGAATTTCCAGGCTGTTTATGATGCATTTGCTCAAGTATTGCAGGCTATTGAAGCCTCCATGCGAGTCGGTGCGTTTGACGAGATTTACAAGCAAATCGACAGCTTTAGTGACAACCTGTCGACTTCGCTGGCGACGATAGCAAAGAATCTGCCCGAGGCGTTTAGCGGCGTCGATTTCAGCGGTTTTTCGCAAGCGCTAGGCGGTTTAGGTGATGAGTTAGGCCGGGCATTTGCGGATATTTTCGGCAATGTCGATCTCAACACGATCGAGGGTTTACGGTCTGCGATCCAAACCACCGTCAACATCATCAGCGCCCTAGTCAAAACCACCACCAGCATCATCGAGCAATTCAGCCCGATTTTTAAGGCGATCGGCGAAGCCGGCAAACAAGTCGGCGGCGCATCCGATGAGTCTGCTAATGCTGCCGGCAAATTGCTGGGCGCGCTGACGATATTAGGCGAGTTTGGCACCGTTTTGGGCGGCGTTATTGTGGTGCTAAAAGGGGCCGAAGCTGACATTAGCAATGTGTTTAATACGCTGGCCGGCGGCGGAAAGGTATTTACTAATGGGTTGCAGATGGCGTTTGATGGTTTGGCGCTGGCCATCGTCGGAACACTAGAGGGTGCAGCATTTGCTATTGCCAAATTTTTAGACGGCATTGGCGCAGACGATACAGCAAGGAAATTTTACGACGCCAGCGGCGAACTCAAGCTAACAGCCGACGGAATCAAGGCGAATCTTGCCGCGAATGCGCAAGACATGAAAGAGGCCTGGTCGCAAATGACCGACGGCCTAACCGGTTCGTCGGCAAAGGCAGCCGAAGGCGTGGTGCAAATAGGGGTTGCCGCCGAGAAGCCGAAAGAAAATATCGCCAGTTTGGGGCAAAGCTCCAAAACGCTGGCTGACGTATTCGCGGAAGTGGGTCAGCGAATAGATCCATTAACCGGCGAAATCCTATCATTGGAAAACGCGTCTGGCCGGACCAATGAGGAAATTAAAAAGTTAGTCGACACGGCCAACGGCCTTGGCGCCGCCACCGATAAAGCATCCGAAGGCTTCCAAACTCTCGCCGAAGCCGAGCAATATCTGGCCGACAATGCAAAGGAAGGCCAGGCCCGGTTCATTGAGTACAAAGATGGACTGTACAAGCTCACCGACGGCGGGTTTAGCGCAGCCGACGCGCAAGATAAACTGGGTGACGCCACCAAGACGGCCGCTAAAAAAGCCGGCGAGGGTACGCCAGAGTGGGAGCGTGTCCAGAAAGTCATGCTGGACACCCAAAAGCAGACTAACGACTTTCAGCTAAAACTGGGCGAGCTTGCCGCCAAAAAATACGAAATCGATGTTAAAGCCGCCGTCGATTTGCAAGTCGCTCAGATCGTCGCAGATACCCAGCGCATTCAAGCCTCATTTGAGGCCACATCGCAAGCCATTACTGATCTTACTAAGGGATCAACCGATCTGTGGAGTTCGTTTTCTGATGCAAAAAGTACGTCATCGAAATGGGCGCTGGAAGATGCAGCGATGCGCATGGAAAAACGCCTGGATGATGAACTGGAGCTAAAACGGCAAATGACCGCCGCGCAAATCGATTTGATTGGCATCAAGCGGGATGCGTTGCTGCGCAATGGCGGTCAGATCATCATCAATGCCGATACGCTGGCGCCTGAGCTGCAATTAGTCATGCGCTCGCTGGTCGAGCATATTCAGATACAGGCAAACGCCGATGGGCTGGAGATGCTCTTATGAATGCTGGGGCCTTCCTGGAGTCTGTCGCACCCCGGGTAATTCGGACTAGATGAAAATATCAGCGACGACCTGATAGAGCGCGGAGTTTCAGAAGATGAAGCCCAAAAGCACATATTGGGCCTTTGGTCTGCGCGGACCGACAGCCAAACCAGCCGCGGCGATACGTCCTACATTGGCGTATATACAGCACCTTTTGGCGGTTTTGCCGGCGACATTCGTAGCGCTATGACCTATGGCTTACTAATGCGGGAAGGCATCCAAGTGAAAGACGCGCATCCGGCCAGCCGCGATTTTCAGCATATGAGCTTGCGGGAGATTTCCGCCATACTAATTCGCGGCGGTGGTGAATGATGACCTTGCGGAGATGACCACGGTCCCACGCAAACTAGGTGCTGCAGCCCGGCGCACGGAAGCAGATTTAGTCTATGGAATATTTACCGGTAATCCGGCAATGGCTGATAGCGTGGCGCTGTTTCATGCAACCCGCGGTAATCTGTTAACAAAAGGCTCATCCGCATTGAGCACAACCAGCTTGGCTTTGGCCGTGGTTGCATTACGCAAAGCTAAAGATATTGGCGGTACCGCCTAGCAGGCCCTGGCATCGTTGGCTAATACCAAAGCCAATGCAAACGCCATCCCGGAATCAGACATGGCTAAATTAACCGTCATAGTTGAACCACGATTGACCAGCGCTACGGCGTGGTATCTGCTAGGTCAAGGCGTCGAAACCATTGAGGTTGGCCGGCTTGATCAAAACGGTATCAGCTTTGAAACGGACAAAGATTGCTCAACCGATGCATTCCGGATGAAAGTCAGACTGGACGCCGGCGCCAAGGCGTTGTCGCCACTGGGCATGATTAAACGGCTGGAGCTTAAATCATGTTGATAGCCCAAACCGAGATCGAAGCAGAGCATTACAAAACCGCTATGGAACATTGCGGCCATCAGCCGGTTATCGTCAAGCTGCCAAGCGGAGTCTGCGCGGTTTGCAATACCATCGAGGAAGCACGTTTGTTTATGGCGATGGTTGCATAATAATTTAGCCGCTTTCTTGGGCTGGCGGCTAAAGCGTGGTGCCGACTACCACGACCTCAAAAGTCGGAAATGATAGAAACGTTAAAGCCGCTGGTAGACCGGCCAAGTCTACCAATTCACTTTTAAATTGCTGGATGAGATCAGAAAACGTTTAGGCGGTTTTGGTGATGAGAGTGCGCGGGTCCTTCCAAGGCTTGATGCACCGCGGGTAATTCGGACCCCAGTGAATGAGAGTTTTTCGGCTTCCTATGGCTTGTTTATTATAGATGGCTGAAATTAGGGAATTTTCCAGCATACCGGAAAGGCGAATGGCAAATAAAGCCAGTGTATCTGCATTATTCGGCGTGGCCCTTCCAACTGTTGATGCTGTCAACGCTGCTGCCTAGCCATTTTTTCGTAATCATCGGCAAGACTATTTCGCCACGCCCGACCATAAGCCCCGCCAACACTACGCATGGCATCGTGTCGCAATTCGTCTGCGCGTCTCTGATATTGATCGGCATAACCCTGTCTAATTTGCTGACGGTACTCAGCTCGATTCTGTGCCGCTATTATCTGCAATTGTGCTCTAGCCGCCGCTTCATTACGACGCTCTATCTCATTGGCCATGTCATGCAATTCTGCTCGGTTATTTCTGGTCTGTTGCGCATCGATTTGGCGCTGAATCGCCGAGCTTGCTGATGTTTCTTGAATATCAACCGTTTTGCCATTGGCACATGGCGCTTGCTGGTAGACTGTCTTTCCATTTATATCGCATTTGAAAACATCGGCATTTGCAATAGTCGGGATGGCGAGGGCAATAATCAGTAGTGGTTTCAGCATAAATCCTCTGTTTTTGTCTGTTTTCGGCATTTTAGCAGCCAACAACAAACGCTAGAAACAAAGCGCTGGGAAATAGCATCACCACATTGACAAAACTCAGTGGATAACAATCAAAGCTGGGGATGTTCGTACTGATTCAAGTCGCAGCAGATAAATGCAGTAACTTTTACAGTAACATTTAAAAATCAATAACAATAATCCATATATTTCAAAGCATAATAGCTATAACTCTGACGACGATAAGGAGACCGAAACCGGATAAAAAATGTTTACTCGGCGGCGGAAACGCCAAGCGGTTTTTCCAAAAGTTCCAAGGACAAGCCCGTCACTTTGGGTAGCCACAGCGCCGGATTCGCCGGAAAATCCTTTTTAATTCCGGTACGCCGGTAACCGCGCCGTTCATAAAAGGCGATCAATTCTTCGCGGCAGGGAATCACCGCCATCAGCAAACGCTCAACCGTCCACGACTGCCGGGCTTGCGCTTCGGCGGCTGCCAACAACCGTTTACCTATCCCCTGGCCTTGCAGCGCCGGATCGACCGCCAGCATGCCTATTTGTACTTGTCTATCCTGATACTGCAAATGTACCGAACCCCGCAACTCACCACCCTGTCGACACAACAAGATCAGCGAATCGGCGGCGGCGATTAGATTCAGAACATCCTCGACATCGGTTCTACGGCCATCCAGCAAATCGGCTTCGGTCGTCCAGCCCTGCCGGCTGGATTCGCCGCGATACGCCGAATTGATCAGCCGAACCAGCGACTCCGCGTCGGCCGGCTCGGCTTTGGTAAATGTCAGCTCCAACATCGTTAACCTCAAAATCCGTCTAGTTCGACAAATTGCCGAACGCTCAAATAAAAATCTCGCCGAAAAATAATAAATCCCGGCCTTGCTGCTAAGGTATATCGGCAAAACCGAACGCCGATTCGTCACCCATCAAACCCGGAGGCCT
>Ga0172378_10002258_pt1 | contig 17985 bp, 17 predicted proteins | sample GrowelOW332metaG_FD_119755 | JGI IMG/M metagenome (GOLD analysis project Ga0172378, IMG submission 119755) | Groundwater microbial communities from an aquifer near a municipal landfill in Southern Ontario, Canada - Pumphouse #3_1 metaG | ecosystem: Environmental > Aquatic > Deep subsurface >... | reverse complement strand
TGACGATTTTAGTGAGATTTATATTACTGTTTTAAGATTATTCCTCGACTTTTACAAAGGGCAACCCGTGCGCTTGCTTGGAGTAGGACTTGAAATTAGTAAAGATAAGAGCAACTATCAACAATTGAATCTCTTTAATTCAGCGACAAGCGATTCAAAAATTCAGGACAAGAATAATATTTTGAACTATTTAAATTCCGGCGAAGAAAAGCCTCTATTTAAAACACTCAGTGACTTGAAGGGAAAAAAAGATGAGAATAACTGAGGTTCTCGACGATTTTTTCGTCTATCTCACCGTCGAGAAGGGAGATGTGAAATCTACTCTCAACACCTATCAAGACGACATGGAGCAATTCGTTAGTTTCATGCACGACGTGGATGTCAATCGACTAAGTAAACAGGATATTTCAGATTTCACTCTCTATTTGTCCACGCGCGGATTGAAGACTTCGACAATCATTCGGAGAATCACCACCGTCAGAAGTTTTTATATTTTCTTAAATAAAAACGGATTTATCAACATTTCTCTCATCGGCATTCATCTTCCCAAGAGGGAAAAACACCTTCCGACTGTTCTTTCCTACGAGGAGATTGAATCGTTGCTCAATTGCTTTGATCTAAGCAGACCAGCTGAAATTCGCGACAAGGCAATGCTCGAAACAATGTACGCATGTGGGCTTCGTGTCAGCGAGCTTCTTAATCTCGAGATGGGAAACGTTAATCCTGAAGAAGGATATTTAAAAGTGCGTGGAAAAGGTAGTAGAGAAAGAATTATTCCAATCGGAGAATTCGCTTTAGAATTCTTGATAAAATACGTATCGGAAGTCCGTCAAAAAAATGTGGGATACCGTTCGAAATATCTCTTTCTAAATCGAGCTGGAAGTGTGATATCCCGCCAGTACTTTTGGCGAAATATAAAAAAGTATGCCAAGAGAGCAAATATCGATGTAAATGTAAGTCCTCATACCCTCCGACATTCCTTTGCGACCCATCTATTAGAAAATGGTGCAAACTTAAAACAAGTTCAAGAAATGCTCGGTCACGCGAAAATTGAAACAACGCAAATTTACACTCACGTTTCGACTAAAAGGATTCTATCCGTTTATGACAAGTTCATGGATGACAAGTAAAATTACTAGAATTTGCGACTGAAAAAATATATAATATGTTCGTTAATGAAAGGGATTACAAAAATGAAAAAATTTAAAAGAATATTTATTATAGTATGCGATTCAATGGGTATTGGAGCGGAACCTGATGCCGAACTTTACGGTGATGCTGGCTCTAATACTATCGTTCATATTGCTGACCACATGGGAGGATTAAATATCCCCACAATGAATTCTTTGGGTATTGGCGAATTAGCCCCAATCAAAGGTACCACTGTTGTCGAACACCCGAATTCTTACTGCACGACTCTCCGCGAAGCATCCAATGGTAAAGATACCATGACTGGACACTGGGAAATGATGGGAATACTGACTACAAAGCCGTTTAAGACCTTTACTGATACTGGTTTCCCTCAAGTGCTCATCGACGAATTAGAAGAGAAGTTTGGTCGCAAGATCATCGGTAACAAAGCAGCTAGCGGTACTGCCATTTTGGAAGAGATGGGAGAACAGCAGTGCAAGGAAGGGTCGCTCATTGTCTACACATCTGCCGATTCTGTCTTACAAATTGCTGCTCATGAAAAATATGTACCTCTTGAAGAACTATATAGAGATTGCGAAATTGCTAGAGAAATTTGCAATCGTCCCGAATATCGCTTAGGAAGAATTATTGCTCGACCTTATTTAGGCACCGATAAAACCAACTTTAAGCGCACACCGAATAGAAGAGATTACGCTCTATCTCCCACAGGTCGTACTGCAATGAACGATTTAATGGACAACAACTTGATGACACTGTGCGTTGGTAAAATCGGTAATATATTCAATTTCGCTGGTGTCACCAAATCCATCCACACCGTTTCCGATAAAAATGGTATGGAAATAACTACTGATATCCTTAAGAATAACGATTTCACTGGATTGTGTTTTGTCAATTTGGTCGAATTTGATTCCGAATACGGCCACCGTAGAAATGTCGAAGGATACGGAAAGCATATTGAAGATTTCGATAAACAGCTCAAGACCTTCATCGACAATATGAACGATGATGATCTTGTCATCATTACCGCTGATCACGGAAATGACCCTACATGGGTTGGAACTGACCACACGAGAGAAAGAGTACCTTTCCTTGCTTACTCGCCATCTATCAAGAATGGAAGAAAGCTAGAAGAGAGAGAATCATTTGCAGATTTAGGTGCCACAGTCCTCGATAACTTCAAAATTAAACCCTCCGCAAATGAAATTGGAAAATCGATTAAAGAAGTATTAGAATAATTAGATGAATAAACTAAAATTTATATTTTCTTGTCTCTTGATGAGTGCTACCGTTTCGGCAACATCATCCTGCAGCGTAGTACAAAAAGCATTAGAATTTAAAGTTATTGCTCCCCAAGGTGGGGACGCAATATCTTTAATGTGCTATGCCGAAGATACTGAAAACTTTAAAATTGGTTCTACTAGCGATTGTTACGATGCGTTTTTTTCTTCGGAATACGACGTCATTATATTTTCGTTAAATAAGGGAATTAATTTAATTCAAGAAAACAACGTACCTTTTAAGTTAGCAATGATGAATACCTATGGCAACGCCTATCTAGTTAGCAAGTACGAAGATGATTCTCAACTGGACAGCAATTCAATAGTCGTAACGTACGACTACGCCTATTCAAAATACGATTCTCACGATTACGACAATCTCGACGTTCAAAATAATGTTTTTAAGTACTGCTACAATATATCGCACAACAACAACACTTTCATCGACGGTTTTTTCGAAGACCCCAGCGAAGAATACAATGCGCTCTTAGAAGGGAATTATAACGGTCAACCCATCGATTACGCTCTCTTGCCTGAACCATATGTATCCAAACTGGTGAATGCGGATCCTGACTATCACATCGTCGAGAACATAACCAGCCTATTCACCTCGGTTTCTCAAGAGAGTGGATTGACAGATGACGGTTATTCTCACTTTCCACAGACAGGTATCTTTGTGCGAGACACTTGGGACAGCAGCGATGATGACTACATGATCGATTTGTACGACAATTTCATCGAACGAAGCGGATATTTCATCTCAAACTTAGAATCGGCAAATGCCTCGCGCGCCTACGATTATCTATATGCCGCTTACAGTTACAACCAGTACGATATTGAATCGTACTTTGGTGACAACTATCTTGACTTATATGAGAATGTACTCGATGGTGACACAGCCATAAATGGTGTAAACGCTTGTGGATTTTGCTCTTATAATGTCGATCTCGATCAATTTTATTTAGATTCGACAGAACACGGAGCATATTTAACAAATGGTTCGATCGATGCTAGTACTTATTCTGATTATTTTGAATAGTTGTACATCATTAAATAAATCTAGTATAAAGTTCACATATTTGTGAACTTTTTTGCTATACTAAAATCGTTTGAAAGGAAGAATATTATGAAAACAAAAAATTTATTTTTCGCCAGCATCACAGCTATGTTGTGCTTGACCGGTTGTGGCGATACTACTTCTGCTCAAGATTCAACAGATACAACATCTTTAGAAACTTCACAAGAAACATCTAGCGAAGATAACGAGTTAGTTCAGGAAAAATTATCCTTTAATGTAATTTGCCCTCAAGGTGCTCCTGGTCTTGCGCTTTCTACTTATTTATCGACCGATGCTGATAAGGTCGAAATCACTACACCTCTCAGTACTAAGAATGCGTTTTTCTCCGAGGATTACGACGCGATAATCTTTGATGCGACAACAGCTAATACACTGATCGATGTTAAAGGTGCTAAATTCAAACTCGCTTCAATCATCACAGCTGGAAATGCCTTTGTTCTTTCAACTGGTAATGATGACAATGGAATCATGGCAGAAGGGGATGCAATCCTTTCATTTGGAAATGATTCATCAGTTTGGAATCGCGTTTTGAAAAATGCTTTTTCCATCGATAACGTATCCTATCTTGGTTCCACCGCACTCGCTGCTAGCGCCGCAATTACTGGTACCAATGAAGGAGAAGATGTCGACTACGTCGTCGTAGCTGAACCATATGTTACCAAAGTTCTCGAAGAGGCGCCTGAAGTCTCCGTAAAATACAACTTAAAGACTGAATGGGCTAACTACTCGAAAGAGGAAGGGCTAAACGATGGAAAAGGGTTTACCGATTTTCCGCAGGCTGGTCTTTTCATATCCGATGAACTTGATTCCTCAACCGATGAATCAACAATAGACAATATTAAAAACTTCATATCGATTATTGAGAAAAACTCCTTAGACCTAATCAATAACAACGGGGAAAATGTTATGAAGCAAATAGACCAAGATGTCGAAAATGGACTGTACACCACGGATGAAACCTTTGGAATCGACAAGGATATTCTCGAAAAAGTTGTCGATCAGAATCAAAATCCTATGGGGATAGCAAATGCACTGGCTTTCAATGCATGTGCATATGATTACGAAACATTTATGTCCGGATCTGGCAATCTCGGTTATTCATCTCCATCTGAAAACTTTTACTCTCAATATTTTCAAGCGGAATAATTAAAATTATTCTTTTAAAAATAATATTGTAAAATTGACATCCTCATTTTTATGAGGATGTTTTTTACTTAATATGTTTATTTAATATTCTAGATATTTTATACTCAATATAGTTAGTCGAAAAAGGATAGGTAATATGGATAAGTTGGAAAACTCAAGAAAGAAAAATCTAAAGCCGTTGTATTTCGTCATTGGAATAATGCTGCTAATAGCAATTTGGGAGATAATCTATCTTTCAACAACTCACAATACTTTTCCCGAATTTTTTACCTCGTTATACGAGATGATTAAACTGATGGGAAAGGCTGAAGCGTGGATTGCTCTCGGTTATACGTTTTTCCGCCTGGTAGTCAGCTTAGCTGTTTCTATTTTACTAGGCACGACTTTCGGGTTAATAGCATCATACTTTCCACCGTTAGAATCGATTCTTAAACCGTTGATATACATCATCACTTGCTTCCCGACGGCATCATTGATATTTGTACTGATTATCTATACAAAAATAACATCGTATCTCTTGGTATTTATCATCACCTTTCCTATCATGTACAAAGCAGTACTCGGAGGAGGGAAGATTATCTTAAAGAAATACAAGGATCCTATATCGACCGAAGGAAGATATTCTTTGTCAAATCTAATTAGGGTTGTCTTACCATTAAGTCTACCTTACATCTTTATCGGAATGGCTCAATCAATCGGATTGGGCTTCAAAGTAGAAATTATGGGAGAAGTGTTTATGACCAGTTGGCACTTCATTGGAATTGGAAAGCTGATCAATGAAGCATACATAAATTTGGAAATGCTCGAATTATTCGGTCTGACATTTTTTGCTATATTAACAATTGTTATTTTAGATACAATCATATATTTTATAAAAAGATGGCTCTTCAACAAATACGGAACAGAGCCGGTAAAAGTTTTCAGTTTGAAATAATCCACTGACGAATATTATTCTTTAATTCTTTCTCGCTCGGATGATTATAAGTTAAATCAAAAGTTAATAAAGTTATAATCTAGTAATTATTTAGTAGTCTTTTATATAATCAAAATGGTGGATAAGTTATTCTTATATTAGAATCAATCACATTAGACAAAGTGTATAAATACTAAAAAAATGGCTTAGCTCCTATCATTTTATTGTCTTTGTTTACATAATAGTTATTATACGAAGTTAATAATTGTGACATTTTTCTATTTAGTTCTTCATTTTATCCAATTTATATAACATCTTCTCTATCCTCTTCTCTAAAAATTAAAAGTTATTTATTAAAAAAGCGATGTGCTAAACCTTATAAAGGTAAGCATCATCGCGAAAGTTATAAAGTAAAACTAATTTCCCTATTCGACAAATGGATCTTCAATCAAGTGAAGAAGAACGGATGCAGCACGACGAGCGGATAGAGGTAAGTACTCTTCAAACATGTTGCCATTGCTCTCGGCAAAGATATAATCTGATACTCCGCGAATAATGGTAAACGGAATATCTAAATCGTGAGCGCATTGTCCAACTGCTGCTGATTCCATATCGACCAGAATGGGATTGTCAAAATTTTTTAAAAAGTCTTCAGTCATATTTTTCTGAGTCGCAAAGCTGTCGCCAGAAATTATAGTTCCCTTCTTGAGAGTTAAAGTAGTATTGATCTTTTCAATCAATTCCAAATTATTTTTGTCGGCCTCAAAATACATTGGTTCATGAGACATTTGACCGAGGACGTAATTGCCTGCAGCCGTTATATCAACATCGTAATATCCCACTTTCGTCGCAAGAACGACATTTAGAGGTACGATGCTTTTTACGAGTGAACCAGCAACTCCTACGTTATATATTTCCTTGATATCTAGCTTGCTAGCGAGATAGCCAATCTTCAAACCAATCTTTGTCTTTCCGACACCCGAAACGAAGGCAAATACATTAGCGCGCTTGGTCTTGAATTCAATTCCATCGATCATGCCATATGATACCTTTTTGTATTCTTTCAACTTAGGAAGCAATTCGTTCATCTCTTCTTCCATAGGAAATATTACTACTGTAGTTTTCATTTTGTCTTTTTTGCCTCCTTTTTAAACTCGACTAGTTTGCACTCCTGGTAGATCTCGTCAAATTTTACCCGCTCTCTCTCGAGTTCAGAAAAAATATGAACGACAATATCGCCTGCATCTATAACTACCCAGTCAGCTCCGTGCCTTCCTTCAATGTGATTGATCTTTCCGCCATCAGCTTTCTCAATCAACTTTTCGATATTCTCTTGAATACCCTTTATCTGTCTAGCGTTAACCGCCGAAATCACCAGGTAGAAACTCGCAAGTGGAGTGTAATCTCTCACGTCGAAGATCTTGATATCTTTTCCCTTGTGGAAATAACTGTCACTCGCTAATTTTTTTACTAAACTTGAAGCTCTATACATTCTCTACTCTCCTTTTAAATAATAGTCAAAGCACTGTATTGACAGCAGATTGTTTTCAACTGCGCCGGGATGCATTTTTTCAATTATCTTTTTATTCTCTCTCAATACGTATACAAAACCGGACTTATAGTCCTTTTTCATGCGTCTAATCATATCACTTGAGTCATATGGACGCAAGGGATCGAGTTTGTCCGCCGCGTAAATGATCTTCGATAACCAGCACATGTGCTTTTTGCCCGAAGTGTGATAACGAACGGCCTCAATGAGCATCTTATCGCGGATGTTGAAATAATTTTCCAAAATTAACGCTCCGGTAAATTGGTGCATTACGGTTGGAGGAATAATTCCTCCCTTGAAGAACTTACCATACTTATCATTTGAGGCTTTTTCCAATTCTTTGTCTGTGCTAGCCTTTCCAATATCGTGAAGATATCCAGCCAAATAGGCGAGTCCCGGGTCTTTTTTATTAGCGAGAGCGATGTCGTAAGCCAAATTTGCGACTGAAACAGCGTGTTTGTAACGCTCGGATGAATAGTAAGGCTTAACCATTTTGACAAAGTAAAGTTCATGTTCGATTAAATAGTCGATAACCGGTTTAGGCATGTCGAATGAGATAAACGATCGAATGGAAGTTGACGATAGATTGTAACTCATATCGGAAATAACTTTCACATTGTACTTTTTTATCAATTCGTGATTTTTCGGATACCCTGGCCTTGCGACCGCAACAAATTGAATAAGATTTGAAAGTTCGTCAATTTCGTGCCATTTATTCAAGAAATTCACTTCGTCAAAGCCAATCAAAAAGAAGAGTTCGTATTTGTCCCGCGGATAAACTTTTAAAAAGTGCTTAACCGTATTTATTGAATAGGTATACTGCTCATCGCACTTTAGTTCATATTCATCAATGACAAATTTTTCTCGACCGCTGATAGCTAATTTTAACATGTTTAAGCGATTAGTCATATCGCTAACTTTTTTGTACTGGGGATTTTTGGATAAAACAAAGATTACCTTGTCCGCTTTCAAAGCTTCCAACGCTGTTTGAGCCACTTTTAAATGACCGTTGTGAATCGGGTCAAAACTCCCTCCAAATAATATAATTTTTTGTCTCATTGTTACCTTGCGAAAATCTTAATTCCAACATTTTTCGGAATGAAAAATTCAAATTTCTGATTTGCTCCTTCAAATTCAATCTTGCCCAAACCTAAGATAAAAATAATTATCTTTCCACTGGCAGGAACGTGTACTTCGTGCTTCTCCAAATCTTTAAATGAGTGAATCTTTTCGGAGGTGGGTTTAACTTGCCTGGTTGAAGTCAATGAGGCAAAGGTCTTCTCTGCTCTGTCCATCTTCACGCGAGTTATCGCTAAATCGTTAGAAAAGTGGAAAGAGAAAGTTGATTTTGGTCCTTCAACATAGTTGATGCAGCCAATTCCACCGAGAAGATAAGATTGATTGCTGTTTGATGTATAGGTGCGAATAATTATCTCTTCCTGAGGAACGATGTATTTCACAGCGTGTCTTTCAAGTTGATTTATGCAACTCTTTGGATTGTAGATTCCTGGAGTGTCGTAGATAGAACTGTTCATATCCAGGGGAATCTCCATAACATCTAGATTTGTTCCAGGAATGTGAGTCGTCGAAATCATTCGCGTAGTCTCATTTTTGTACTGTTTGAGAATCGTGTTGATAATGGAAGATTTACCAACTTTAGAGGCACCGATAAAATATACATCTTTCCCTCTGCGATGTTCATTTAATAAATCAAATAAATTATCAACATTCAAACTCTTGGAAGAACTCAAAACGACAATATCAACTGGATCAATATTTTCAATAGCGAGACGGCGTCTCGTGTCATCGATCAATTTTTTGTCATCAGTTCCCTTAGGAAGGACATCGCGCTTGTTGAGTAAGACTAGTACATTGGAAGGAAGTTCCTTGCCCAAATTGGGAATGATGCTCGCTTCAAACGTAAATAGATCTAAAACATAAACGACGAGGGCTTGCGTTTCCTTCGCCTTCTGCACGATCTTTAAATAATCGGGTGTATAATTCTTATCGTTAGAAACATTAAAGTGACTGAGATTATAACAGCGGTCACACATTCCAGGTTCCGGTCCCTTTTCATATCGGCTGGGAGTTATGTACCCACTGCGCTTAGGATCGGAAATTTGCAAAATTGCTCCGCAACTAGAACAACGTTGAATTTTAATTTCGGAAGTAACTCCGTTTTTTCTCTTGAGTTTTTTTATCATATCCTTACTCCTTTGCTTTAGTGAGGAATGGCCCAAGCCTTCCCTGCTTTAAGTATTTTCTTCTCAACGGCTTGTCGATCAAACGATTAAATTTTGTGGTCCACTGATCAAGTTTCACCAGCGGTTCAGTTAAGATAAAATCCAATTTTGCTTTTTTTGCTAGCGCTCGATCTGTTAAAAGCTGGTCACCGATCAGGATCGAAGTCTTTAAATCGATAGAATGCTCGCGAACATAACGCTTGAAGCGGCGGGCACACGGTTTGTGTGTAGAATAGACATATTTCGTATGTAGCTTTTCAGCGTAAGGCATAACTCTCTTTGCCTTGTTGTTGGAAATGAGAATCACCTCAAGTCCGATTTCGTGATAGCTATCGATTAACTGGAATGTCCTCTTTTCTGGTATGAGAACATTAAACTGGGCTAAAGTATTATCTAAATCAACAAATATCGTCTTGTATCCTAAATCTTTCAGCTGCTGAGGATCTATATCGTATATAGAGGAAGCATGGTAGGTAGTAATCAATTTTTTAATCATACAATTATCCTTATTTATATTATATATAACCTAACTTAAACTTTACAGTATTTTATTTTTCTTTGTCGAATAAGTCGAACAGAGTCAGCTGGGTCGTTCCATCGTCTGTCTTCGCCTTGGAAGTCTCGATATTCACTTGCGGGATTTCGACGCGTGTATTTTCATCGATTACACCACCATCTTCGTGAATTCCTAAAATTAACTTATCCTTGAGCGAATCGACATTCGGTCTAATTCCCGTTCCTGGTAAAACCGTTTGCAAATCATCGAGATTGATAACCTCGTTAGTGTCTTCAGTATAAACTGCTATGAGATTTTCCTTATCGCGATATTTTTCGTACTTGCTGTAAGAAATAATCTTAAGTGGGTTAGCCTTAAATATTTTGACAACAGTTTGCTTCATGCCAAGTCGAGAAGTAACGTCAATGTTGGTAGACATAATGATTCTCACCGCTGCTTTGTTGGCCAAAACCAACAATCTAGTGTGTTCATCCGAGTTAAGAACAATCAAGTCCGAGACTGGGGATCGGTCTTTTCCAAGATTTATAGCTTTGACACCTGCCGCTTTAACGCCAACTGCAGGTACATCGTTTTCATTGTAACAACTGACATATCCATTTTCCTGGCAAACGATGACGTTCGCATTGCCAGAAGTCACCTTCACGCGCTTCAAGGAGTCTCCCTTTGAGAGACCAATCGCCTTGACCGCCTTGGGTGTAAGCTTAGTTTGAGCGTACTCTTTAATCTTAGTGCGCTTGATTTTTCCTTGTGAGGTAACAAAAGTGAAAAAGGCCTCAGTTTCAAAAGTTTTGATAACATAGGCGTTCACGACTGTGTCTTCGGTAGGAATCTTCATAATCACATTTAAGTGTTTACCCTCGTTTTTCCACTTTTCTTCTGGAATCAAGTGGACAGGTATATAAATATATGTTCCGGAAGCGAGGAAAGCGATAACAGCATCGTGAGTAGAGCATAGTTGGTTGAGAACGATTCCATCTCCCTGCTTAATCTTCGGCAGTTCGCTGATAAAATCACCCTTAATAGAGGAGCTGTAGGAGCGAAGGTTGACGCGCTTAATATATCCATCTTTAGTTAGAACGACGTGAACATCTTCCTTCGCAATCAAATTTGTCGCATCAACTTCTACTGTTTTGATCTTTTCACTTCTGATTTCTGTACGACGTGGAGTAGCATACATCTTTTTAATTTGCTTTAAGTCTTTGATTAGCAAGTTATCGAGACACTCGGGCTTATTTAATATATCTTTCAATTCTTCAATAGTTGCTTCCAAAGATTTTTTCTCTTCGAGATAAGCGTTGTAATCCAAATTTGATATCTTGTACAAATTCAACATGACGATCGCTTCAGCTTGATTTTCCGAGAAACCAAATTTTTCTATGATATTCTTTTTTGATTCAACTTTTCCGTTGCTGGATTTGATGACAGCGATAACTTCGTCGATGATATCAACAGCGCGGATCAACCCTTCAACAACTTCGAGTCTCTTGATCGATTTATCTAAGTCGAATTTCGAGCGATTGGTGATCACATTGACTTGGTGGTCCAAGAACGAATTGATAATTTCGACAATATTCATCACTTTGGGGTGACCTTTGTCGATAGCAAGCATATTGGCAGAGAACGTCGTCCGAAGAATTCCCTTATTTCGCAAGTAGGAAAGGATAGGACGAGGATCTTGACCCTGCTTGACTTCAATGACGATTCGCACTTCGTCAGTCGACTCATCTCTAACTTCGACTATATTGTCAATCTTGTTGCTAATGCGCTTTTTGTCAATCGCGGCAACAAAGTCGGATTTCACTACCCCATATGGAATACTGTGAATGACAATCAAGTTTTTCTTGTCGTCAATCGAAGCTTGCGAATGAATGTAAAAAGAGCCGCTTCCTGTTTCATAAAGCTTGTCTAGAGCCTCTGGCTGGTCGATGATACCGCCAGTAGGAAAATCCGGACCAAGAATAAATTTCCTTATATCCTTAACCGTTGCACACTTATTCTTTATGGCGTAGATGGTGGCGCCGATCACTTCGCCTAAATTGTGAGTTGGAATATTTGTGACTGCTCCAACTGCAATTCCGTTTGCCCCGTTGACTAAAAGGTTGGGAAAACGAGCGGGTAGTACGGTCGGTTCAAATTTCTCATCGGAAAAGTTTAATTGCATGGGAACAGTATTCTTGTCGATGTCATCGATGAGCAATGAAGATATCTTCGCTAAACGCGCCTCAGTGTAACGACTTGCCGCTGGCGGGTCGTTGTCAATGGAACCGTTGTTTCCCTGGAAATCGACGAGGGGGACCTCCATCTTCCAGTCTTGAGATAATCTTACTAACGCATCGTAAATGGAAGCATCCCCATGAGGGTGATAGTTACCCATGACATAACCAACTGTGGTGGCACACTTTCTCGTTTGTTTTTCAAAGAGATTTCCTTCGCGATACATGCCATAGATAATTCTCCTTTGAACAGGTTTTAATCCGTCTCGCGAATCAGGAATAGCTCTTTCCAATAGAACAGCTTTCGCATACCTATTGAAATCCTCTATCATCACCTGATCCATAGGAGACTGTATTATGTTTTCTTTCCTCTCGGAATTTGCTTTCTTATTTTTCATCTTTTATCTCCTCAAAGTGATCTTTTCGATAGCTAAAATCGATGTTATTGGATATCCATTCTTTTCGGCGATCAGCGCTATTTTTATTCATGAATAGATTCAATTTATCCGTGCAATCTTCCTCATCGTCAATAACAATTCTCAGCAATCTACGCGTTTCTGGCGCCATTGTTGTCTCACCAAGTTGGCTGGCGTTCATTTCACCCAACCCTTTATACCTGGAGAGCATATATCCCTTTTTCATAGTTTCGCGAGCGCGGTCGAGATCTTCGTCGGACCAGCAGTATATTTCCTTCTTTTTATTAAAGACGCGATAGAGTGGAGGACAGGCGATATATAAGTGCCCCTGTTCGATCAATGGACGCATGTGTTCGTAAAAAAATGAAATCAATAAATTTTGAATATGACATCCGTCATCATCAGCATCGGTCATAATGATGATTTTGTCATAGTGCATGTTTTTGATATTGAAGTCATCATCGCAGCCAGCACCAATCGTATAGATAATAGTGTTCAATTCAGTGTTATCGTAAATGTCAGATGCGTCACTTCCTACGACGTTCTTAGGTTTTCCACGCAGCGGAAGAATAGCTTGATGCTTGCGGTCGCGGCACTTCTTAGCTGAACCGCCAGCCGAATCACCTTCGACGATAAACAATTCGTTGAGCTTGTAATTTTTACTAGCACAAGGAGTTAATTTTCCTGAGAGATTAGAAGCGTCTCTCCCCGACTTGCTGTTTGCTTTGCGAGCGGCGTTCTTAGCCTCTTTTGCTTTGAGTCTCGCATTCATCGAACGCAATGTCTTTTCGATGATTGAATTAGCATCAATAGCGTGCTCTTCTAAATAGTAGTTGAGATTGGACTGTACAACATCGTCCACAGCCTGAGTCGCTTGTCTTGTTCCCAGCTTCGATTTCGTTTGACCTTCAAATTCCAATATATCTTCCGGTACCCAAACAGAAATGATGCAATTTAAACCTTCGCGAATATCACTTCCATCGAGAGACTTGCCTTTGTTGCTCTTAAGCAAATTGTGATTCTGGGCGTATCTGTTTATTGAAGCCGTCAATGCGCGCTTAAAGCCAACAACGTGATGCCCTCCTTCTGCAGTTCGGACAGAGTTAGCAAACGAGGTGATATTTTCGGAATATACATCTTCAAAAAATTGGCACACAATCTCCACTTTAATTCCTTGCGACTCTCCTTCGATATAGATTGGTTCGCAAATCCCTTTCTTACCAAAGTTATGCGTAACGAAATACTCTTTGATACCATCTTGGTAGCAAAAGGTCTGTTTTCTATCGCTTCTCTTATCTTCAAGCGTAAAGGTAACGCCTTTTGACAAACAAGCGCGATCATCGAGCGAGTTAGAAATTTTATTAAAATCAAAAGTAGTATCTTCAAAGATTTTTTTATCCGGCATAAAGGTAACTGAAGTACCGCGTAAGCTCAACTTCTTAGCCGGAGTAACAACAATTTCCGACTGTTTTTTTCCGCCATCTTCATAGCGTATGAAGTGATCCTTGCCATTGCGGTAAGAATGGATTTCCATAAACGAGGAGAGAGCATTTACAACCGCGCCTCCCACGCCGTGAAGTCCCCCGGCAGTCTTGTAATTGGAAGCGTCGAACTTTCCACCTGCGTGCAAGGTGCGATAAACCATGTCAAAACCAGACAAGCCTTCAACTTTATTAAAATCGCAAGGAACACCGCGTCCCTCGTCAGTAATAGTGATAGAGCCGTCGGTATTTATGGTTATGGTTATCAATTTGCCATATCCTGCGTTAGCTTCATCGACAGCGTTGTCGACAATTTCCCACACCAAATGGTGCAAGCCGTTAATATCGGTAGAGCCGATGTACATGCCAGGTCTTGCTCTGACAGGTTCAAGCCCTTTTAATATTTTTAAATTACTAGATGTATAAGAATTTGAATTCATTTTTCTCATATATACCTTTCCTCTTCATTATATCAAAAAAAGGCTTTATATTTCTATATTTTTTAGATATTATATATAAGTAAAACGCGAGGAAACAAATGCAAATTTTTTACTTTATACTATTTCTTATCACATCTATAATTTCCGGTTATTTGGTAGGTTCTATCAGCTTTGCCGTGCTTATAACTAAACATGTATACAATATTGATATCTATGCTGTAGGAAGCGGAAATGCAGGTGGAACAAACGTCGGAAGAGCCATTGGAAAATACGGAGCATATTCAGTTATCTTTCTCGATGCTCTCAAGTGCATCATTCCCATATGGACCTGGTTCGCTCTTTGCACCTTTACTCCCATTGGCGATTTAATCCCTGCTTCAATTTCACAGGGCTACATTTACTACTCCGCTGGATTCGGTGCCGCTCTCGGTCACACCTTCCCGCTCTATCACAAGTTCAAAGGAGGAAAAGCTGTGAGTTGCTACGTCGGTTTTGTCGTCGCAACCAATCCTATGCTCCTCGTCATTGGACTTCCCTTTTTCCTTCTGATGTTCCTATTCACTAAGCGCGTGAGTATCTGCTCCATTCTCACCGTCATCTTTGGATTTCTATATTCCTTGGTCGCAGTACTCAACCCCGCCGCCTTTGAATGGACCTTTTTCTTCGGAAATGGTTATAAGGTTGACACCACTTACGTATACAGCATATACATGGCTCTCTACGCCTTGTTCATCATCTATATGCACAGGTCAAATATCAAGAGATTGATCAATCACACAGAGCCGGAAACCCACTATAAAAAGAACAAGAAAAATTAGAACATAAAAAAACGACTGATAATTTGTTATCTCCCCTTCCGTTGATAAATATTTACAACGATCAAGATTTGATACAGTTGAGACAGTCGCTTTTTTTATTGATTGTTCTTATTTGGCGTTATTCATCGACTTTATCGTCGCTTTGATTTGCGCCTCTGACGGTTTTCTACCCATAGATAGGAACATCGCTCTTATCATCTTTTCCGTGACAGGAGGGTTCTTTGCCAATTCTCTCTTGAAGAGCCATCTCGCTCCAAAGTAACCAGCAACCAAACCAACAACGAGTCCGATGAGAGCCCACATTACATAATAGCCCATATTTTTCTCCTTATTTTACATATCTAAATATAACTTAAAAGCCAAAACAATTCAACAAAGATAAAAGAGCCAAAACGGCCCTTTTATACTAGTAGAAATCACATTTAGTTAGCGCGTGAATCGTATTCACCACTGTCGGTTCTAACGTTGATGACTTCGTCGTTTTTAATAAACATCGGAACCTTGACGACATATCCAGTTTCCAAGGTGGCATCCTTCATCGCTTTGTTGATGGTGTCTCCCTTGACGGCGTTGTCGGTATGAACGACTTTCAAAGCCACTTTCACCGGAAGTTCAATTCCTAAAATTTCCTTAGTTCCATCATCGTTGATATACGAGGTGATAAAAACTTCAAGGTTGTCGGTCAAGAAATTTAATTCCCAGGTCAATCTTTCCTTAGGAATGCTGACTTGTTCGTAAGTTTCGTTATCCATAAAGACGCAGAAAGTTCCATCATCGTATAAAAATGATTTCTTTTCTTTATCCAAATAAGCGAGCGTCACCTTATCGCCACCGTTAAATGACATTTCGGTAATGGTTCCAGATCTCAAATCTTTCACTTTTGCTTTTACGATCATCTTTCTCATAGCTGTTTTGTTGCAGTGTTGCTCTAAAACAGTGTATAAATTTCCGTCCTTCTTAAATATCTTACCGGGACCAAGATCGTTACTAATAATAATGTTTGACATAATAATCCTTCCTTTTCTTCTTTTGGGAATACCTTTAAAAAAACTTGCATCTTAGCAAGTTTTTCTAAATTTATCTCTTTTCTTTATGCAATGTTTTCTTGTTGCAATTGGGACAAAATTTATTTATTTCAAAACGTTCGGGATGAGCCTTTTTGTTTTTTGTAGAAATATAATTTTCATTGCCACATTCAGTACATTTTAATATAATTTCTTGTCTGGGTTCTGCCATAATAAAATCCTCCTCATTTCAGTACATTAAAAAGTATATCAAATGATTATTAATATTGCTACCTTTTTAGGATAAATTATCATTCTATTTTCTCAAGTAAATGCTGAATATTTTTGCAATTAATAACTGACGCCACTCAAATTTCTAGCACAGTCAGCGTCACTTTATAAATAATTACTAATTTATTACTATTTTAATACTTTTTTTATTATAAAATCACTGCATGACTAATATTTAGTTGCTTATTTTAATTAAATATAGCGAAATTCATCTATCGGACATTAAATAGATCGCTTCTTTGACATTACAATCGTGGCAATATTTATTGATAAGTATTAATATAATTAAGAGGTATAACAATGAGAAACAATACAAGAGTAGTAAAGATTGGAAACAAACTAATGGGTGGAAACAATCCCATTTTGATTCAAACAATGGCAAATATTAAAACAAGCCGAGTTGAAGATGTTTTGCGGTTGGATAGAGATTTAAAAATGCTCGAAAATGACTTGCTCAGACTTTCGGTTCTAGACGAAGAAGATGCGCTAGCATTTAAAGAATTATCATCCCGAACAGACACTCCCCTGATTGCGGATATTCACTTTAATTATAAGTACGCTATTTTAGCGATGGAAAACGGTGCCAAAAAGATTCGAATAAACCCTGGAAATATTGGCGGCGAAGAAAATTTAAGAAAGGTTATCAAAGTCGCTAAAAAATATCACGTGCCCATTCGCATCGGAGTAAACTCCGGATCCCTCGGACAACAAGCTGATAACAAGCACGATTTCATCGAATCGTATTTAAAACCTCTTGACGATTCAATCAAAGTTTTTGAATCCGAAGGCTTTTACGATCTAGTTCTCTCGCTAAAATCATCCGACCCGAATATTTGCTATGAAGCCTATAAGGAAGCCGACAGAAGATATAACTACCCTCTTCACTTGGGAGTTACGGAAACTGGTGGCGGATACGTCGGTGCTTTGAGAACAGCAGTAGCTCTAGTTCCACTGCTCAAAGAAGGAATCGGAAACACTATTCGCATTTCGCTCACCGAAGATCCGCGACACGAGGTGATTGCATGCAAACAACTGCTCAAAGCTATGGGTCTAAGAAAAAATGTACCAATCCTAATATCTTGCCCTACTTGTGGGAGAACACAAGTCGATTTAATTGGTGTCTACAATAAAGTTGCCAAATATTTGGAGAATGTAGATAAGGATATTAAAGTGGCTGTCATGGGATGCCCAGTAAATGGTCCTGGTGAAGCCAAAGACGCCGACATAGGTCTCGCTGGCGCCAAAGATGCCTTTATGATTTTTAAGAAAGGTAAACCCGTCAAAGTTCTTCCTGAAAAAGAAGCTATGATCTATCTATTTAATGAGATTGACAAATTTTAAATAATTAAAATCAATTTAAAAAGGGGGCTGTAAAGAAACGAAAGATTAATTTCGTTTCTAGGCAGCTTCTTTTTTATTTCACTATTTTAGATTCCTATTTTCATAT
>Ga0172378_10002255_pt1 | contig 17990 bp, 9 predicted proteins | sample GrowelOW332metaG_FD_119755 | JGI IMG/M metagenome (GOLD analysis project Ga0172378, IMG submission 119755) | Groundwater microbial communities from an aquifer near a municipal landfill in Southern Ontario, Canada - Pumphouse #3_1 metaG | ecosystem: Environmental > Aquatic > Deep subsurface >... | reverse complement strand
GTTGTCCGGAAGGGGAACATCGCTACTGTCAGAAGCATTTTCTTGTTCAGAATCGTCAGAATCCGGTACAATTGAATTATCGGAATTATTGTTCAATTTTTTCTCCTCTAGTAAAACTAGTATATGTCAACTTTTAAAAGTTTTTTAAAAGCTGTCTTATAAATATACACCTATTTCTATTTCTTTTCTACATCTTGCCGTATTTTATGGCTAGGCATAATAATAATTACAGAATCATTGGAAATTCCGTAGCATATTCTTATTGTATCAGCAAGCATATAGTCTTTTAAAATCATCTCATTTGTTGACCAAGTTTTCTTTTTTTTACCATAAAACAACAATGAGCCGTCAACAGTGTAAAGCGCAACATTTGTAGAATAAGACGACTGAATTGCACCAGGAAAATCAGATGATTTTTTTTCAATATAGTCTTTTGGGTATGAAATATAAAAGTTCGCGTCACATTCACGTTCAGCGGAATCTGTATAGAACAAATCATATCTGCCCATAGGAATGCTGCTTCCTGAGGCTGACACAAGATTTGTATAACCTGTCCATGAAACATTATCCTTGCTTTGAAATTTACGAGGGGAAGATATATTCCATACAAGACCAGTATTTTCATTCACTGCCCTCATCTGCTCCACACGCTGAATTTCATTAGTTGAAGCAAATAAAGAGATTCTTGTTGTAGGAATGCTAGTTTCATCATTAAACTGAAAAATCACAGAGGAAACAACAGAATTTATAACAGGTGTAGAATCAGAGCAAGATACAAATAAAGAAACAAATGTTAAGAGAATTAAAAATGCTCTAAAAAAGAATATCTTTTTCATTGCGCTCTTTTTTAGAAATTGAAAATCAAATTGATAACAGTCAAATCGCTTGATGTAAATTGATTAACAAGGGACTCAAATTTTATATTGATCTTTTTACAAGCGTCATCAAGATAAGAAAGATAATATAAACCTAAGTCTGTGCCCTCTTCACCTTCCGGCATCTGCTTGTAGAAATCAATCAGCGACCGTTTGTTCAAATCAGCTGACATCTTGCTCTCAATATTTTCCTTAACTTCCTGAAACTCATCATCCTTATTGTACAAAGTAATCTGAAGACGACCTTGTGTTCCTATTGCAGAAGAGCCGCCGCCAATCTTCCAAGACAAAAATACAAGCTCATGTTTTCTTTTAAGTTCAGAAACAATCTTTGCCCTAATGTCTGGGTCGTAAATTAACGTGTCAGAATTATCAATTCCCTGGTACATGATTTTTGCTTCTTTGCGCATGTTAGTGTTTTCACAGTTAAGAGCAAGCTCCATGACCATAAGAGAAATATATTCGGCAACTTTAGAACGATCCATGTATTCAGCAAGAGCCTGTCTTATTGCGCTCATAATCTGACTAAAGCCGTCTGCCTTGCAAAATTTTATAATGATGTACCAGTTCATTAAGCTAAGTCTGTTTAAGAATTTTTCAGTCATAAGAAGGTAAACATTTTTTTCTTCTGGAGTGTAGTCTTTGTTGCTCATAACGCTCTTCCAAACTGGATCAAGAATAGTTGTCCTTGTCTGTTGAATTAAAGTGTCCCTTGAAGAAAGATAACTTCTTAGCTGCTTTTCAGTCATTTTTGTTTTTTCATCTATAAGCTGCGAAGGATTTGCCCTGTTGTGTGTACGAACACAATCACATTGAATTAAGGCTGAAAAAATCTGCCTGTCAAATTGTTTATATAAAATTGAATAAACTATAAGCTTGGATAAGTCCATAATTTCTTGTCTACATGAAACAAATTCCGACATAGAGATTTCTATTTTAGAAATGTAATCGACAAGAATCATATTTTGAATTGATATAGGTGAAAAATGATTAAGGCTTATTCCATATTCTTCTACATTGTCAGCAAGTCTAAATCGTAACAACTTTTTTTTACGACTTATAAAATGAGATGCTCCCTCTTCCGTTAAAATGACCTTCAAAGGAAGATCAAGCATGAATTTTTTATTAGCTGCACACATCAGTGTATCAACTCCTATTTTCAACTTATTTTATTTTTCTATTATATACTAAGGGTATTGCATTGTAAACACCAAATCTATATTCTATTAACAAGATGTTTAGAAGAAATTTTCATAGATATTTTACTTTTTTATTTCTCATTTTCTTCATAACAAAAGCCTTTCCTTTACCTTCACAAAAAGAGCAAAATTCATTGAAAGGAGCGCAAGGTTCTAACTATCTCTTTGCAGTATTTAAAGATAACAACTTTGCTCCAAAAAAGCAATCTCTTGTGCCTGCAGACGACACTAGTTTTCCTCAAAACATTTTAATTTATATAGAAAATAGTTTAAGCAAAAATCCCATAAAAAGCAAAGACTCTTTGAATAATGAAAAAGTTTCAAGGAACAACGTAATTTTTTCGTTCACACAGCAATACGCAATTGAAAATATAGATAAAATTGTACCCTTAGTTCAATTTTTTATAGACGAAAAGCTTCCCTATAACGCAATTCTTCTTTTCAGCGCTGACGATGACAATTCTGTTTTAAATTCATCAAACAAATATCATCAAGGCGGCACATCAATTTACACTTCTTCTATAGATGATTCAGATTTGTATTCAGCAATTGTCTTTGAAAAAAGCATTATGCATTCTCATGAAATAATACCAGGCGGAAGAGGAGACACAGCTCCTTCTTGGCTTGTAAAAACAATTTACACTTCATGCACATCTTTAGGAGAAAAAGCGATTCTTTCAAGTTCTTTTACGACATTGTACAGAAACGGATTTCTTCGTGAAAACAAAAGAGTCTCTTCATTTTTAAAACAAGAAATACCAGCGGCCAGTATTTCTATAGCTGCGGAAGATAAGGATTTTGAGATTATAAAAAAAATTGCTACGGAGCTTTCTTTCTCTCTTTCTGACTCTTGGGACAGGCATTATGCTTTTTTGAACATAGGTAAAGATGGAATATGGCTTAGCGAATATTTCTATGCGTTTTCTTATATTCTTTTTGCTTTGGTTTGCTTGTTCATAATTTGCTTTTCTCCTTTTACAAACAAAATTAAGCAAACTGCAAAGATAAAAGATACTCTTAGAATGTGGTACTTTATTCCGGCAACAATTTTGTTCACAGGGTTGATTCTTTTTACCACAGAGCTTTGCTTTTTCAATTCAAAGTCAAATGCTTTTTTAATAATTGGAATTAAAATTCTGATTACTTTTTTATTCACAAGTATTTTATTCGTTATCCAGCTACATTTTACTTATAAAATATCTTCCTCTGCATGTGGATTGCTAATGCTTGTTATTTCAACAGCAAATATTTTTATTTTTGGAATTGTAGATTTGTCTTTTATATATTTATTTTTTCTTGAATATTTAATTGTATACTTTTCAACAAAATTTAATCATTTAATTCCTTTAATTTTTTTTATGTTGCTAATGATTTTTCCTTTTATTCCCTACACTATTGACTTGTTAAAACTTTCTGTCCCGCAGAATCTTGATATGCTTGCAAAGCCAGGCTTACTTGGAAATATTCTATGCGCGCTTATTATTTTTCCATTTCAAATGATTTTTCTTAGAATAATTATTCAATTAAATTTATTCAGCAAAGAAAAAAACGACTCCACTAAAACTTTTATTTTAAAAGCTTTTCTTGTTTCGTTTTCTGTAATATCAATTTTTATTCTTTTTTATTTATTATTCACAGAAACTATTGTAAGAAATAATCTTCCTAAGCCTAAAAAAAATGATGTTGAAATTATTGAAGATGCAAAAGAGCCACAGTTCACTGTTTCTTTAGAGAATACAACATTCCTTGATTTAACAGCTCGTCATGTGATTTTAAAATGCAATGAAAATGTTGTTCAGTATATTGTTTCTGTTACATCAAATGGAACAATACCTCTTTACGACTGCAACTATGACTATACTTTTGAAGGCAGCAACACAGTTTATTTTAATTTACCAGACTATCCTTCTGGAACTATAGAAATAATATATTCATCAGACCCATTGTATGACAGCGTTATAAACATTGAAGCATATATTGTCGATTCTAATGACAGCAATAAAATACACCATGAATATTTTACAAAAGAATTAAAAGCAGACAATCTTTATAATGAAGAAACGGTGGAATAATGGAAAAAGTTTTTCTTCACGTAGATTTAGACGCATTTTTCGCTTCTGTTGAACAACTGGATCATCCAGAATACAAAGGCAAACCTATTATTGTAGGAGGACTTCCGAGCGACAGAAGAAGTGTTGTTTCTACAGCTTCTTACGAGGCTAGAAAATATGGCGTTCATTCTGCAATGCCAACATATAAAGCGCTTGCACTTTGTCCAAACGGAATTTTTGTTAGAGGAAGAATGGGACGTTACCATGAAAAGTCAGAACAAGTGATGTCTATTTTCCATGAGTTTTCACCTGATGTTATTCAAATGTCAATTGATGAAGCATTTATTGATATTACGGGAACTGAGCGTCTTTTAGGAAATTCTTACGATGTTGCGATGCGATTAAAAAAAATTGTAAAGGAAAAAACAGGTCTTACAGTAAGCGTTGGTCTTGCTCCTACAATGTATCTTGCAAAAATTGCATCCGGACTTGAAAAGCCAGACGGTCTTACTGTTGTAAAGCCGGGCGATGAAGATAAATTCATGCTTTCACTTCCTTTGGAAAAAGTTTGGGGCGTAGGTTCTAAAACTTTAGCACGCCTTCATGAAGCTGGATTCTCAACAACAGAATCAATTTATAAAAAAACAGAAAAACTCCTACAGACAATTTTTGGAAGCAACACAGGCTCTTTTTTATACAATGCCGTAAGAGGAAACAAGGGAATGACTTTTGGAGACGAAGCAAAAAATCATTCTATAAGCTCAGAGACAACATTTGATTTTGACTTGACAGACCGCTACGCAATAGACACAGCTCTTTTGGAGCTTTCTCAAACAGTGATGTTCAGGCTTTTAAGGGAAAAGGGACGCTCAAATTCCCTTGCTCTTAAAATACGCTATGAGGATTTTACAACTGTAACCGTCCAGTCAACTAGCGACTTATATTTTACTTCCGCCGACGACATGTTTGAACGGGCAAAAAAACTTTTTACAAAGAAATATGAAGAAGGACGCGGCATAAGGCTTTTGGGAGTGTTTGCTCAAAACGTAGAAGACTCATCTTCTCCAGTGCAAGGAAATCTTTTTGACTCTGACAACCAAAAGAAATCTAAAGTGGAGCAAGCTATTCTTAATCTTGAAGACAAGCATCCTGGTCTTAAAATAAAAAAAGCCCGCACAATTATAAAAAGCATTTTGCCTTTGTTGTTTATATCATTTTTGTTTTCTTTGCAAAATGAAAAACTTTTTTCAGAAGACACAACAGAAACTTCTTCAACAGGAGCGGGCGCAATTGTATTCAGCGACACTGTTCCTCTCTTGCCAACTATTGAAAATGAAGAGGCCCCTACTTCACTTTTTAGTTATAAAATGAAAGATTCTGAAATTGAATTTCTAGCTTCGGGCTACTGGCAGTCAGAAGCATCTATTTCAGCTGCTTCTACATTCGGCTATGGAAATGCATTTGCGCTTTCTTTAGGGGCACCTGTTTTTACACAACAAGTTGACCTTTCTCTTTGGTTTATGCTTAACAAGCAGTGGTATTTTGAATCTTCTTTTGCTGATGAATTTACAAAGAATAAGGTTGCGGCAGGATATAAAGGAAATGGCATTTTAAAGTCTGCAAGAATTGCAAACAGAGGCATTGTATTTCCTTCTGTTTATTCTGCTTCAAAAACAAACCGTTCTATTGGCGGCGGGGACAACAGCGCGCCTGGAGCCAGCTTCCACTTTGAAGGAAAGAACTGGCAGTCAGATGCCGTTGTACGCTACGACATGCTTACTCAAAAATCAAAAACATATTATGGTAAGAACAGCGTCTCCACAAAGCAGATTTCTTGCGACTCCTATGTAACAGGCAGGCAGTTTATTCTTCCTTCTTCAGACGATGTTTCTGACGTTCTTGCGGTTTATGTAGAAAATTCATCCGGAAGTTATTCTGATACAAATAAAAGAACTTATAAAAAACTTTCATCATCAGACTATATTTTAATTTCATCACAAAATATGATTGTGCTTTCTTCAGATGCTGGAGCTGCAAAAACAAACAGCACTTTGCCGGCTGTAGCAGTTGTATTTTCTTCAAGTGAAACTTTGACAAATATAAAATCAGAGCTAGGCTCATACGGAACTTATGATTCTCCTGGCAGTGAGAACACTTTTTTAGGTAGCGTGCAGACTTGGTTCAATGAAAGAGGCGGCACTATAAATGTTTCAAAATATTCTTATAACAAAGACAGCCCTTTTACTTACATAGACGGCAACGAAGCGCTTGTTCTGCAATATCCGTCATGCTTTTCTCCATTTGCAAACTGCTCAAGGTACGACGGCGGCACTATTTCAGAGGCAGACGTTCTTGTCACTCATACCTCCACAGACACAGAAGACAAATCTTTTATAGCAAGCCAAATTGATGACGACACATCATTGGTTTCTACAAATTTCTTTTCAAGCAAAAACTATTGGATAACAGTTGCAACAGAAAGTACTTCTTCTAGCACTTCTAGCTCAACATACACATTGCCTTCAGTAAGGTTTCCTTTTGCAGAAGCATCACCTGAATTTTATTTAGGCTACTCTTCTGACTCTGACTTAGCAATTGCAATGCAAACTTATTCAGAAGTCACATCATACAATATTGGAAACGACGCAGTAGACGGAACTGTTTCTGTTTATATAAATGAGATTTTAGATGCAGGAGCTTCTTACAATAAAGAAACAGGAGACGTCACACCATCAGGAGCAATTTCATCAAATGACAAGCTTTATATTGTTTGGAGCGAAGACAGCGGCTCAACAGATGGCGGCGCACTGGCACTGGCGGCAGGATTTTTATATTACCTTACACCAGATTTTTCATTAGATTTTTCACTTACTTCAAGATGGTCCGTTTCTCCAAACAAGACATTTGCAGACTCATCATCATCTTCTTCTGGGTTTGCTTCTTTTAATACAGGTGCAGTATACAAAAAAGATTCTCTTACATTAAGCAACTCGCTTTCTTTATCTTTGGACAACACAAACACAACTGGCTACTACAGAATATTAAGCATGGACAGCAACAGTGGCGATGATATTTACTTAAGCTCCTCTTCCGCTGTTTCTTTGCCTGCTGATTTCGCACCAGTTTTAAACAGCAGAGATTTTTCTTCTGAAATAAATTTAAGTGGCAATTTAGACGGCTCCTCTTCTTCAATAACTTCTGTAACAGATTCATCAATAAGCGGGTACAAAATACCTTTGTCCTGGAATTTTTCTTCTTTCAGTGAGCAGGATGATTATGCATGGGCTTCAGTCGCAATTGACTTAGGAAGCTCTGGCTCTTCACTTTCAAGCAGCAGCACATTCAGCATTGCTCTTCAAAGCGAAGATACAACTTTAAAAAACTATGACGTATATCTTCAGCTTGGAGTAAGCGCTGATTCTGATTTTACAGTTGAGGATTCTGAAACAATTTCCACATGGCTTATAAGCAAAAGCTCTTCCTCAGATTCAAACAGCACAGATGTCAGGTATGCATTTGTTCCTTCAATTGACGCATCTTGTGAAGGAGAAGGAAACGGCACAAAGCAACTAGGCTCCGGGTGGCAGCAGGTAACAGTTAATTTAAATGACTACGACAGGTCTCATTTAATTTCAAACCACGACGCGCGTATTGTACTGGTTTCATCTCTTTCAAATAAAAATTCTGATGAAATTGATTTTCCACAATCTGGCACTTTATACGCAGGGCCTTGGTCATACACAGGATCTGGTTTTTCTGCTTCTTACAATAGCGACTATTTAAATGTCTCTGTTTCTGAAGAGTATGATTCATCACTTTCTTCTTCTCTAGTTTCTAAATTTAATTCAAGTACAACTAATTTTGTTGAAAATGTTGAATGGTCGTCTATTCAAAAAGATAAAGAATATGCTTCTGGTGATGAGAATAGCAAACTTACATTAGGACGCTCTTTTGACGATGTTTCGCTTTCAAACTACCGGTATGTGAACATGTACTTCAAATTGAATGTTACAAATTACAGCCCTTCTTCTTTGGAAGACAGCTCCTTATATTTTGCGTTAGAAAGGCCTGACTCAAATGAAGAAATGGAAACTGTGTTAAGCACAAGTTTTTCTTCTGATGAATTTATAAAATACAATGACAACGCATATCATCTTCTTACAATAGATTTAACAGCGAGAACAGTCAGTGTTGACAATTCAGTTTTGTCTTACGCAAGCTCTTCTTTAATTAAAAACACATCTGTTGTCCCTGTTCATATTTCCATAAAAATAAACACTTTGTACAAAGACGGCTCTTTCTGCTTTGACGAGCTTTTTCTTTCTGAAAGCAACTACGCAATTTCTGCTTTAGACAAGGCTTCCGTTTCATATAAAAAAGACGGACCAATTTTTAGCGCAGGAAATATTTGCTTACTAAAAGATTTCGCTTTTTCCGCAGACGGCACTGCTTCAATAAACAAAACGCTAACAGAAGAAAACGCAGGCTCTTCATCATCTTCAATTTCCGGCAATTCAGTCTTATCTTTTTCTTCACTTGGCATTCTGTTTGCCGTAGACGCGGCCTCTTCCTACAGCACAATTTCGTCCACGTCCGCAACACTAACTTCTTCCGCCCAAGACGCGACCGGAATTACAACAGCAGGTTATAAAGTTTCCACAGAAAAACCATTGTTCAATTTTATAACACTTTCCTCTTCGTTCAGAGCAAGCCCTTCTTCTTCATCACGCTCTTCTGCAAATTCAGCTTCTGTTTCATTTTCTAAAATACATCTTCCCTTAACTATTTCTTTTAATGCAGAAAGCGCAGGCTCTCTTTGGAGCGAAACTCAAAAGTCAAAAGCATCTGTTGAATTTTCTTCAACACCTTATTCATTCATATTAGAGGCAAATGTTTCAGAGAAGAATAAAACAAGCACATCTATTTCAGAAGACACTGTTTTTGAGTCTTTTAACACTTCTCTTTCTTCTGCATTTTCTACAGGCAGCTATTCTGCTATAAAAAGAAGCGCAGAGGCATATTTAAAAAACACATTCAACATACCTTTTATTTCACTAAAGCCTGTTGCAAATATTTCATCAGTTTCTGTTTCAACATCATCAACATGCAAAGACACAACAGAATTAGAAATAGTGTTTCCATTCAAAGTTGCAAAAAACAATTTCTCATTCAGCTGGACAAAAGAAACTTCTGGAACAAAACTGCCTATTTCCTCTTCAAACACACCTGCTTATTTTGCAGACTACAGCGAGCTTTACACTTCATTGCAAGAGCGGCCATGGTATTTTTCTTCATTCATTTTTGCGGATTTATTTAGTTCATCACTTTCTTCAGATATTTCATCATCATTAAATAATTCTGACTCTGATTTAATTTCCTACACAGGAACATATAATTTTTCTTGGAAAAGACCTCTTTACAATTCTTACAAGGATATTTTATTTCCTTCCGGCTGCAACATTTCATTGGCACGCGACATAGCAAGTTCTGACTCTACAGCCGACACTTACCAATTTAAAACACAAGCTTCATACAACGCCCTAAACTTGTTTGGAAAGCTTGGTCCTTATCATTTATTCAAATGGTACGAGCAGGACTCTTTTATTTCCTCATTAAGCGCAACTTTAAAATTGCCGCACGACACGCCAGAAGATTTTTCTGTATTGTTCACAGCATATTCTGAATTTGATTTCTATTTAAAAAACAACGGCTTGCTAAAGACAGGCATTGAAGGCGAATATGAAACAACTTCTGACTGGAGCGGAAAATGCACTTTTGTTTGGAAAAGAGTCAGCAAATTTTCACCTGTAGTTTCTTTAGTCTCTCTTTTTGCACCTAAGCTTAAAACAAATGAAATAAAGCTCACAAGAACAGACAGCGCAAACTATTCAATATCAAGCTGCACAAATTCTTCAACAACAGACGCAGAGCTTATTTTCAAAAACTCAATTTCTCTTACGCATCTGCTTGAAGCAAAGGTGACAAAATATTTAACAGTTAACAGCAGTATAAATGGAACTTACACTTGCACATTAAATAACATTATGTCGCTTTCCGTAACTGCAACACTTGGCGGAAAAGTTTCATTCTAGAAATTTCTATGTTATTCTAGCGGCGCAAAATATCCAGTCTCGTCGCGGCCAGACCTATTAAGCAAATAAGTTTCAACTTCTACAGGCAGATATTTTTTTCCATACTCTGTTTTTAAAGTGGAAGTAAAAGAAAGCTGGTAAAGGCCAGAAGGCAGTGCAATTAAATCTTTAATAACAGAAGACAAGCCCTCTGGCCTGTAAACATAATAGCTTATTCCGTTTGTGTTTTTAGTTATATAAGAAACTTCATCAGAAGCGGAACCTTCTTTTAAAAGAACTGTGCTGAACGCAATAAAATTATTGTTCAAGTAAGTTGTCAAATCTGCAAGTCCGTATTTTGTAAAATCGTTTTGTCCAACTCTTCCATCTGATAAATAAATAACGGCCCTCTTCTTTTCCGCGTTGATCAAGCCGTTTGCGCTAAGCCTTATAGCAAGGTCAAGAGCAGTGTTTTTTGTGTATGCTGATTTCAAAGCCTTAGGAGAAAAATCTGTAAGGTTTGCAGGGCTGCCGGTGTATTCTAAAACAGGAACGCTTCCAGAAGAAATAATTCTAACAGTTCCTTTTCCATTCATTGAAGACGCAATTTCCCTTACCGCAGTTTGAAGCTGCTCTTCATATTGCTTCATGTCATCTGAACGGTCAATAAGCAATGTAATGTCAGCCACATCATTGTTGTTTGCAGCGCCCAAAAGTTGCTGATTTGAAACAGGCCTCTTGTTTTCACTTATATAAAAGTTTTCTGCTTTAAGTCCAACAACCTCTTCCCGTCTTCTGTTTTCTACCCTTACTTCAACAACAACGGTTGGAAAATTATCTGAAATAACGCGCTCAACTTGCACGAACAAGCCGCCAACTAATTCTGTAAGTTTTGCCATTACATAAATTTCGTTGCCTTTAAAGTCTGTGACAATTATATTTCCATTTTTATCAGGAACAGCACTTGTCAAAGCGGCAGGCGCATTTCCTGTACGCGCATTTTCATAAGTGGAGCCTGTGTTAGAATCAACTGTAATTATTCTGTTTGTGTCTGTAAGAATTAAATACTGCCCCCAGTTCTTCATGCTTTCTGGACGAGCTAAAGTCTTTTCATTAACAAGAAGACCTACGTAGTTTCCGGCCCTGTCAAATTCATATATTGCGCCTTTTACACTGTCAGCGACAAATATCCTGTCTTGAACAATTGCAATTCCTGTTGGAGATTTTAGCCCTTCAAAATCAGCAGTCTTGTTTCCAAAATGAAGAAGAGCGTTTCCTTCTGAATCAAAAACAACAACTCTTGCGTTTCCAAAATCAGTAACATAAATATTTCCATAGCTGTCAGAAGCCATGTATTCTGGTCCAACAAACTGGCCTTCGTTTATTCCTTTTGAGCCTATGTACTTTATAAAATTGCCATTCTTGTCAAGCAAAGAAAGCCTGTCGCCCGCGCTTTCGCTTACAAGCATTTTTCCATCATTAAGCCTAATTATGTCCATAGGTCTGTCAAAGCCGTTAAGCTGACCTCTTTTTCTTTCTACAACAAGACCGTTCACATCGAATTTTACAATTTCATTTGTTCCGTAAGCCACAACCCAAATTGTGCCGTCATCATTTGGAAGAACAGAGATTGGCTGGCTGTAAATTAAAGAGTCTTCATTTGTGTTTGGAAAAGAACCAGATTCAGTGTAGCGCTGTGATGAGTCATACTCGGCTCCAGTAATGCGCCTTTCGCTTACAATTTCAATTCTGTTCTGCAAAAGTATTCCGCCGTAGCCCGCGTCGTAAGCTGACTGCCATTGCTGCAAAGCCGCGCCCTCAATTCCAGAGCGGTAATATGATTTTCCAAGCCAATCTAAAATTAGATTTTCTCCAGGCAAATAAGACAACGCCTTTTCAAACTGAAGAACGCTTTCGTTAAACGCGCCCCTGTAATAGCTTTGAACGCCACGCCTGAATTCCTCTTCTGCAAAACCAGAGTTTGCGGTTCTCATAGAGTCTGTATCTTTACGGGCTGTATCCTGAAGATTCACTTGGGCAAAAACACAAATCGATGATAAAAAAAATGCTAAAACAAAAGCTAACTTTTTCATTCGCCTACCTTCTGCAATTCCTGTATATGTTCAGCAATTTCTTTGCTTTGGCTGTCCTTCTTCTGCGCCTTTTCAAGAAAGCTCTTTGCCTCAGAGTTTATACCCATCTTAAAATAAATCCAGCCCATTGTGTCAAGGCAAGCGGCGCTGTCAGGAGCAAGCTCTAGCGCTTTTTTCCCATAGCTCAGCGCCTTTGTCAAATCTGTACTTTCACATGCAAGGACATAGCCCATGCCGTTTAGCGCTGTAGGGTTGTTCGCATCTTCAGAAAGCGCCTTATTGTAATATTCCAAACATTTGTCAACTTCACCCTGCCCCCATGCAACATAAGCTAGTGCTGAATAAACAGAGGCTGGCTTGTATCCTGTGTCAAGAAGCTTGTTAAGCTCAAAATCAGCAAGCTTTTTTCTACCGCTCAAGCAGTAAATGACAGCAAGAAGAAATCTGCATTGAAGAACACGCTCCACTTCCTTTTCACTAACATTCTCATTTTCCGCGGAAGCTGTAACTACCTGCTCTAAATATAAAAGCGCGTCATCGTATCTTTTTAATTTTGAATAGCAAAGTCCTAAATAATAAGCAAGCTCCAAAGGGTCATTGTCTTTGTCCTCTGGCAGAGAAAGAAAAAAAGTAAGGGCGGCAGAATAATTGCCCCTGTTGTAAAGTGAGATTCCTTCCTGCAATTTATTTTTATCACCCATTGTCTACCCCTCTAAAGATTTTTGAAATCTATAAAACTTTTAGAATATTCTAAATAAAAAAACGCCCCGCAATGTCATTTGTTACATTATTACATACAGGCTGAGTATTTACAACGGATATGGAAACATAGCCGTCTTTTACAGCAGAAGCATCGTTGTTTTCATCTCCATGGGAAATGATTTCACCACCGCTGAACACGCTGTATTTTTTTTCATCAGCCGCGGTATGTATTTCAACACTGTCCCTGTATTCCCTGTTTGACAATTCTGTGAATTTAACACCCTTGTACTGGTCCAAGGAAAGTGCGTTAACACTTACAAAATATTTGTAACCGCCGCAAGTTTCATTTTGCTTTTCACCGCAAAGTTTCGAAAGCTCCACTAAATTTTTTGCCGCAAAATCAGCAAGCGCTTCAAATTTATTTTCACCTGAGTTATGGCTGTCTCTTCCGCAAAGGCTTAGCGCAATGCCCGGCACTCCGTACAAGCTGGCTTGCCTTGCCGCGGCGCATGTTCCGGAATACAGCACATCTGTTCCAAGATTCGCGTCGTTGTTGATTCCAGAAAGAACAATGTCCGGCCTTGTTCCAATAAAGTCGCCCTTTAACGATGTGATAACGCAGTCAGCGGGGAAGCCTTCAAGAGAGTATCTTTTTTCTCCATGCTCCTCTAAGTAGAGCGGCTTCTGCATAGTTATGCAATGTGAAACTCCAGAGCGGTTTTTGTGCGGTGCCACAATCCAAACTTCATTTTCTATAGAAAGCCTTTTTGCAAGAACCTCAAGCCCTTCCGCTCCGTAGCCGTCGTCATTTGTTAAAAGTATTTTCATATAAGGCATACACCGTTTGCAGGTTTTACAATATGGTACTCTGGCTTAAAGCCAAATATTCTTTCATAGTCGGCAAGCTTTTCCTCGTACTTTTTAATGTCGCCTGTGCGTAAGATTGTGTAAGTGCACCGGCCGAAGCCCTTCCCTGTTATTCTTCCGCAGCTGACAGGATTCCTTAAGTCGTCAGGGTTCTCATCAAGCTCCTGCACTCTTTTTAAAAGCCAGTCTATTTCCGGGCAAGAAATGTCATACAAGTCCCTCATGCTTTCATGGCTATGGTTCACAGACCTTGCAAAGGAAGCGAAGTCTTTTTTTTCAAGCGCCGCTTCCGCATCTAGAATATTCTTATGTTCGTTCATTATGCAGATAAGCCGCCTTCTTGTGTCTTCGTTCACTACAGAAAGCACTTCGTTAACGTCAGTTCCGTTCTCTTCATATTTCCAGCCGCCATAAACATTGCTCTTTATGTCCTTAAGCTCGCCTAGAAGAAGAACATTCTCCGGCTGCTGAAGGCTTTCCTCATTCCAAGTTGTTATTCTTGGAACACGCGCGTCAGTAAGTATTATTGTCTTGTCATCAAAGTTAAAAGGAATTAAGTCGCAAGAAGTCTTAGCATGGTCAGTTAAAACAAGATTGCCCTCTTTTGAATAAATAGCCGCAAAAATGTCGGCCTTGTAGTTTTCTGTTCCCAAGAAAAGCCTGTTTGCTCTTTCTATGACTTGAAGAAGCTCGTCGTCTGAGCAATGGAATCCGCAAAGCTCCCTTATTGCCCACGCAGACGCAACTTTTATTGCAGTTGTTATTCCAAACCCTGCTGAAGGAAGTATTTCTGAAGAAACTGTAAAGTCCATGCCCTTGCAGTCAAAGCCGCCGCTTGTAAATCCATAGACAATTGCCTTTATTGCGTTCGCCCATTTGTCTTCCTTACGTATTTTTAAAGATGAAAGGTTAGCCCTCTTATTTTCATTAAGCTGTTCAAAATAAAACTTAAGGTTCATGTCATCACGCTTAGAGACCGCAACATACACAGGAAGATCTACAGCCATAGAAAGCGTCTTGTCTTTAAAGAACCATGAATGTTCCCCTAGCAGATGAAATCGTCCTGGCGACCTGCAAACAACATCAGGCTTTATTCCATATTCCTTTTTGTGAACATCTTCCACTTTTTCCATTATCCCTTCCCGGCGTAGTTGAAACTCTACATCTTCTAAACTTTGAATTTTTTACATGTTGACTTTTCCAAACAAGTATATAGAATGATAATATAATGATTCGCCTTATTTTACAAGTTTTTTGTGCGATTTTTTCTGGCCTAATGGAAGGGCTCGCAATTTCTAATGAAGTTTTTTCATTTGGATCGCCTTTTTTAGCTCTATTCTGCCTTGTGCCATTCTATTTAGCGTTCAACAACGCTAAAAGCTACAGCGAAAGCTTCTGGCTATTCTTTCTGCAGTCATTGACAGTCCACCTGATTTCAAGCTTCTGGCTTGCTTATTTTCATGACTTTGCGATATTTACTATTGGTGGCAGCGCGCTTGGAACTAGCTTTATCGCGGGCTTCTGTGGAATAATTGCTTACATGTTCATTTCCCATTTCAATATGAAATTTGCTCTTGAGGAAAACGGAGGCAGGCATTTCTATGCTCCATTTCTTAGAGTTCTTTGGTTTTCAACTGCCTGGACTTGCTGGGAATGGGTAAAGTCAACAGGGTTCCTTGCTTACCCGTGGGGCACTCTCTCTATGGCGGCATATAAATGGAAACTTGTCACACAAATAGCGTCAATTACTGGAGTATGGGGCATTACCTTCATATTCGCGCTTTTCTCAGCTTTTTTGGGCGAAGGAGTTCTTCTTTTAGGAAGAATACCGTCATCCCAGGCACCAAAAACTGTATTTTCAAACTACAGGCAGATTTTCTCCTTTGTCCTTGTGATTTTTGGCGCGACAACAGCTTACGGCTTATTCGAGTACTTTATTCCACGCTTTCCTATAAAGAAAATGAACACAATTGTCGTCCAGCAGAATATAGATCCTTGGGAAGGCGGAGAAGACAGCTCTATTTCAATTTCAAAGAGTCTCACTGAGCAAAAAGTGCAGGAACTTAAGGAGAATGGCAAAAAAGCAGACCTTGTTTTATGGAGCGAGGGCGTTCTAGAGCGTCAGTTTCCAGCAGGAAGAGGCCGATATGAAAACTACCCACAGGACGAAAGCCTCTCTGACTTTATAAAAAGAATGGACACGCCGTTCATTATAGGCGGCTCGGCAACTTTGAACAGGCAAAAAAGAAAGTACGGCAACGCGGCGGTATTATACGACAGCAACGGCAAATACTCAGGCTTCTACTGCAAAATGCACCTTGTTCCATTTGCTGAGGTTCTTCCTTACGCAGACAGCCCTCTTATGCAGAGCTTATGCAAGGCCATTGTTGGATTTTCCACTGCATGGACTCCAGGAAACCAGTATGTTGTTTTCCAAATACCTATACAGTCAATGAACAGTGCCTCCTGCCCTCTTGAATATAGAAGTGAAAGAAGCATAACAATACCACTAGACTCTAACGGCAGCTCAAATCCAGAGTTCACTGAGAAATTCATTTCTAACCAAAGCGTGAACCCCGACAACACTGTAAAGTTCACAGTGCCAATCTGCTTTGAGGACGCTTTTCCGGACGTGTGCAGCAGGCTCTACGACGAAGGAAGCGAAGTCTTCATGAACATAACAAACGACTCCTGGTCAAAGACAGACTCAGCCGAATACCAGCACTTCATAGCGGCAAGCTACCTTGCAATTGAGTACAGGACAACGCTTGTAAGGTGCGCCAACGCCGGATACTCCGTAGTGGTTGACCCTTCAGGGCGAGTAATTCAAGACCTTCCTGTGTTCACAACGGCCTCGCTTTCCGCAGAAGTGCCAATCTACAAAAGAGCAGAAACAGTCTATTCAAAATACGGAGACTGGTTCGCGTATATATGCCTTGCCTTCATGGCATTTGAGGCGCTTTACACTTTAATAACTGTATGTCATGTGAAGGACGAAACAAAGGCACACTTCATTACAATCACTGTTGGAAAAAATCCACGCCTGTATGAAAACTCATCTAACACTGACGGACAAAATCTTACGGATTATAATTCTTCAGCAAAAGACAACGTAGTTCTCCACGAAAAAGCTATAGTCAAATCAGTGGAAAGTGAAAGTAAAAAACAAAACTTAAAAAAAACAGCAGCCACTTCTAAAAATAAGCCTGCTAAAATAAATAAGAAACATACGCCGGGCACAACAAATACACCGGCATCCTCAAATAAACAGGCCGCAAGTGCAAAAAAGAAATCACCTGCTAAAAAGGAACAGCATACAAAACTTAAGGCCTCAAAAAAGCAAATATCAGCTGCAGTAAAGCCAGCCTCCACTAAAAAGAGCACAACCTCAAAGAAACAAGCAACAGTTGCAAAAAAGCCTTCTTCTTCTAAAAAAGCAGCTGCTTCAAAAAAACAGGCTCCGGCTTCAAAAAGACAAACATCAGTAAAAAAGACATCTTCCTCAAAGTCAAAGAATCTGAAGAAATAGAGGCAGCACATGAAGGCGACAACAAAAAGAAGCATACTTATTTTCATATCAGCCGCCTTTATCTGCCTGGGCTGCCTTACTTCAATTCCAACAGCCGCATCTTTTCCTATGACATTCCAGGACATGTTTGCTATCATAGTCGCATGTATTTTGGGAGGGCTGAACGGTGCCGGCGCCACTGGCATTTTCATAATGATAGGCACAATTGGGGCTCCAGTGTTTCTAGGCTTCCACGGAGGAATAAGCTACCTTCTGGGGCAGTACGGAGGCTTCATCGCGGGATATTTTCTAGGCTCCATAGCGTCAGGGCTTGTTTTAGGTACTCCACATACATTTGAAAAAAAGCTTGGCTGGAAGCTGTACGCAAAAGTAGCGCTCGCGGCAGTCGCAGGATACGCACTTGTATATTTAACAGGCGCCGCTTGGTATTCGCACATCTTGTCAGACACAGACTCTTCAATGACATTCATAAAGTCAATAAGCATCTGCATAACTCCATATCTCTACATAATCATTGGAAAACTAGCCCTCACTGTCTTAGCCTCGTCTCTTTTACGCCCAGCAGCCGCAAAAATCATGTACCCTCCAGAAGATGATGAAGCG